>Ga0335083_10003381_pt1 | contig 20722 bp, 17 predicted proteins | sample Lox_Sample_42_FD_206716 | JGI IMG/M metagenome (GOLD analysis project Ga0335083, IMG submission 206716) | Soil microbial communities from Loxahatchee National Wildlife Refuge, Florida, United States - Lox_Sample_4.2 | ecosystem: Environmental > Terrestrial > Soil > Wetlands | place: USA...
AACAGGAAGGCGATGGCGAACAGCATCGGGGTCTCGAAGGTGATCGAGCCCTTCCACAGCGTGGCCGACCAGTTGAACACCTTCACGCCCGTGGGCACGGCGATCAGCATGGTGGTCAGCATGAAAAACATCTGGCCGGCCAGCGGCATGCCCACCGTGAACATGTGGTGCGCCCACACGATGAACGACAGGAAGCCGATCGAGGCCGTGGCGTACACCATCGATTCATAGCCGAACAGCGGCTTGCGCGCGAACGTCGGGATGATCTCGGAGACCACGCCGAACGCCGGCAGGATCATGATGTACACCTCGGGATGCCCGAAGAACCAGAACACGTGCTGGTACAGCACCGGATCGCCGCCGCCGGCGGCGCTGAAGAAGGTGGTGCCGAAGAAGTGGTCGGTGAGCAGCATGGTCACCGCGCCGGCCAGCACCGGCATCACCAGGATCAGCAGGTACGCGGTGATCAGCCAGGTCCACACGAACAGCGGCATGCGCAGCAGCGTCACGCCCGGGGCGCGCATGTTCATGATGGTCACGATGACGTTGATGGCACCCATGATGGAGCTGATGCCCATCATGTGGATGGCGAAGATGGCCATCGGGAAACCGTCGCCCTGCTGGATGGTCAGCGGCGGATACAGCGTCCAGCCGCCGGCCGGCGAACCGCCCGGCACGAAGAAGGTGGACAGCAGCAGCAGGAAGGCGAACGGCAGGATCCAGAAACTGAAGTTGTTCATGCGCGGCAGCGCCATGTCCGGCGCCCCGATCTGCATGGGGATCATCCAGTTGGCCATGCCCACCCAGCCCGGCATCACCGCGCCGAACACCATCAGCAGCGCGTGCGCGGTGGTCAGCTGGTTGAAGAAGCCCGGATCGAAGAACTGCAGGCCGGGCTTGAACAGCTCCGCACGGATGCCCATGGCCATCAGGCCGCCCAGCAGGAACATGGTGAGCGAGAACACCAGGTACATCGTGCCGATGTCCTTGTGGTTCGTGGTCATCACCCAGCGGCGGATGAAGCCCCTGGGCTTCTCGTCATGCGCGTGCGCGGCGTGATCGGCGTGGTCGGCGTGTGTTGCTTGGGCCATGTTCGTCACTCGTTCGATGAAACTCGGGGTGGGCGCTTCAGCCGGCGGGCGCCGCGGCAGGCGCGGGCGCGGCATCTGTAGCAGCGGCGGCAGCGGCGGCGGCGGCAGCAGCAGCAGCGGCGGCTTTCTTCGCGGCCAGCCAGGCCGCGAAATCCTCCGGCGATTTCGCCTCGACGACTATCGGCATGAAGCCGTGGTCGCGGCCGCACAGCTCGGCGCACTGGCCGCGGTACGTGCCGGTCCTGCCGGGTTCGATCTGGAACCAGGCCTCGTTCACGACACCGGGAATGGCGTCCTTCTTCACCGCGAAGGCCGGCACCCACCAGGAGTGGATCACGTCCTGCCCGGTAATCAGCAGCCGCACCTTCTTGCCCACGGGGACCACCAGCGGGTTGTCCACGGACAGCAGGTAGTTGGGCACGGTGGCGGGATCAATGCCGGAATTGAGCTGGCGTGCTGCATCGCTGTCGCGCGACAGCGTCGAGAAGAAGCTCACGCCGGAATCCAGGTACTCGTACTGCCACTTCCACTGGTAGCCGGTGATCTTGATGGTGAGGTCGGAATTGGTGGCATCCTCGATCTGGATCAGCGCGCGCGCGGCCGGCACCGCCGTCACGACCAGGATCAGCACCGGGATCAGCGTCCAGATGATCTCCGCCTTGGTGCTGTGGACCATCTTCGTGTCGGCCACCGCGCCCTGCGATTTGCGGAACTTCACCAGCGAGAAAATCATCCAGCCGAACACGAACACGGCGATGACCGCGCACACCCAGAACATCATCATGTGCACGGCCTGGATCCTGCCGGACAGGGTCGTCACGCCGGTGGTCATGTTCAGACCCGACCAGGCAGCGTGCGCGGGTGCGGCAACAGCGGCGGAGAGCGCCGTCGCGGCACCCATGTTCAGGAATTTGCGAAGCATCGATGGCCCTTGGATGAAGCTTTCTCGTGACGTGAAGGTCCGGCCGGAACCGGGTCTTCACTGACCCGGCAGTATAACCCGCGGCGTTCGCCACAGCAGCGGCACGGACAGCCGCTCCACCAGGGAATCGACATAGCGCCCGGCATCATCGAAATGCGGATCGACGGGATTTGCGATCCAGCCGGCGAAGACAAGCCCGCTGCGCTGGATTGCTGCCGCGGTCAACAGCGCGTGATTCAGGCAGCCCAGGCGGATGCCGACGACCAGGACCACCGGCAAGCCCATGGCCATGGCCACATCCTGCATGGTGCCGCCATCCTTGCCGGGGGCGATGGGCGCCAGCCAGCCGCCGGCACCTTCGACGATGATGACTTCAGATCGGCTCCTGATTCGATCAAATGCCGCCAGGATGAGTGGAATCCGGATTTCCAGGCCGGCCTCGAGCGCCGCCAGGTGTGGCGCGGTGGGGCGTGGCAGGCAGCAGGGATTCAGCCAGTCATAGGGCAGCGCCACGTTGCCGGCGGCGGCCAGTTCCAGTGCGTCGTCGTTGCGCCAGCCGTGGGAGGTCATCACGGCGCCCGCGGCCACCGGCTTCATCCCCGCGGTGCGCAGCCCGGTCCGCGACAGGGCCTGAAGCAGCGCCACGCTCACCACGGTCTTGCCCACGCCGGTGTCGGTGCCGGCGATGAACAGGCTCCGGCGCAGTGCCGGATGCAGCTCCGCGTCGTTCATTTCGACCTGCCCGCCAGACGCGCGCGCACTGCCGCGAGATCGATATGTGTTTCGCCGGCGTGATGCACGGTGCCGGACTCAGCCGCAGCCCAGGCCACCACATAGGCCACCTGCCAGGTCGCCGGCAATCCCGCCGGCACGCGCAGCGATTCATAGGCCGCGTTCATGCGCGCGAACGCACCGCGGCCGGTAAGCCCGCGCGCGCGGCGCGCATCCACATTGTGCGCGCCGAGGGCCTTCAGTTCGCGCATCAGCGCACGCGCGTCGGCGTAGTGGCGCACGTGGCGATCCACGTCGAGCACGGGCTCGGCGAAACCGGCACGGGCCAATGCGCCGCCGAGATCGTGCACGTCGATGAATCCGTTCACGTGCACACCGGAATCGGCGGCCTGCCAGGCGGCGCGCAATTCGCGCAGCGTCTCGGGCCCGAAGCTGCTGAGAAGCAGCAGGCCGCCGGGTTGCAGCACGCGCCGCATTTCGGCCAGCGCCGCGTCGGGGGGGGCCAGCCACTGCAGCATCAGGTTGCTGAACACCAGGTCGAAGCTGGCGTCCTCGAAGGGCAAGGCCCGCGCATCGGCCTGCACGCAGCGCAGCGGACGCCAGAAGCGGCTGTGGCGCCGCGCCACCGCGAGCATGGGCGCGGCGATGTCGGCCACGGTGACGGCCGCGCGAGGAAAGCGGCGCTTGATCGCCACTGCTGCAAGGCCGGTGCCGGCACCCAGATCCAGCACCGCCCTGGGCGGCGCGCGCAGCACATCGAACCGCGACAGCAGCTCCGCGCGCGCCAGGCCCTGCAGCTGCGCGGCCGCGTCATAGCTGCGGCTGGCAGCGCCAAAGCTGCGCGCCACGTCGCGCGGATCCAGCATGTCGTGTGCCTCGCTCACCGGCCGCTCCCGGTCGCGGCGTCCACGGCGGACCGCGGCAGCTGCTGCAGCAGAAAGCCGCGTACGGCCGCGGCGACCTCGGCGTGATGCGACACCATCGGTGCATGTCCCGCGCGCGGCACCTCGACCAGGCTGGCGTCGCGCAGCGCCCGCGCCAGCCAGCGCGCCGCCGCGGGCGGCGTGACACGGTCGTTCTGGCCGGCAATGAGCAGCACGGGCTGCGTGATGCGCGGCGCCAGCGCGCGCAGGTCGATGCTGTCCAGCAGCGCCATGCCGGCCAGCAACGCCTCGCGCCGCGGCGCGCCCTGCGTGGCCAGCGCCGTTTCGATCAGCACGCGCGATTCCTCCGCATTGCGGCTGCCGCGCAGCTGCAGCGCGATGAAATCCTGCAGCGTGCGCTGCCAGTCCTGCGCCAGCACGGCGTCGAAGGCGCGCAGGGCCTGCGTTGCCATGCCATGCGGCCAGTCGGCGCCCTGCGCGAATTTCGGCGCGGCCGCGATCAATACCAGCGCCGCGACCCGATGCGGCTGCGCGGCAGCGATGGCCAGTGCCAGCTTGGCGCCGAAGGACCAGCCCAGCAACACGCAGCGCGGCGGCAGCACCTCGAGCACCGCGCGTTGCTGCACCTCGAATTCCGCCGCGGCGCCCCACCAGGGACTGCGGCCATGTCCCGGCAGGTCAATGGCCCAGGTCTCGAACTCCGCGAGGTCGGCGCGCAGCAGGTCGAAGACGCGCAGGTTCATGCCCCAGCCGTGCAGCATCACCACGGGTGGCAGATGCGGATCGGGCGCGCCGCCACGGGCCTGCGTGGTTCCCCGCTCGACATGCAGTGCCAGGGCCGGACTCACGTCGCGCCCGCCGGTGGCAGCACTTCCGCCAGCGCATCCAGCAACGCGTCGACCTGCTCTTCGCCGTGCCCGGCCGATAGCGTCACGCGCAGCCGCTCGGTACCGGCCGGCACGGTGGGATGGCGGATGGCGCTGACCCAGAAGCCGCGCTCCATCAGGCCGCGGCTCGCGGCGAGGCAATGCGCGGCACCCGGCACCGGCACGGGCTGGATGGGCGTGCCGGAGGCAGCCAGCGGCAACCCGCGCCTTGCAGCGCCGGCGCGGAAACGCGCGATGTGCTGGCCGAGCCGCGCGCGCCGCCAGCCCTCCTCGCGCAGGATCATCAGGCTTGCGCGCGTGGCCGCCGCCACGGCCGGCGGCAGCGCGGTGGTATAGATGTAGCTGCGCGCGCGCTGCAGCACCAGGTCGATCACCTCGCGGTTGCCGGCCACGAAGGCGCCGAAAGTGCCGCAGGCCTTGCCCAGCGTGCCCACCAGCAGCGGCACCTCGTCCGCGGACAACCCCGCGACTTGCAGAGAACCACCACCGCTTGCACCCAGCACGCCGAAGCCATGGGCATCGTCCACCAGCAGCCACGCATCGTGTTGCCTGGCCGTCGCGGCGAGCCGGCGCAGCGGCGCCACGTCGCCATCCATGCTGAACACGCCATCGGTGGCGATCAGGGTCAGTGCCGCCGCGTGCTCATCGGCCAGGCGCGCCGCCGCGGCCGCATCCGCATGCGCGTAGCGCAGCAGCCGCGCGCCGGACAGGCGCGCGCCATCGATGAGCGAGGCGTGGTTCAGCCGATCCTGCAGCACCAGCTCGCCATGCCCGGCCAACGCGGCGATCACGCCGACATTGGCCATGTAGCCGGTGGAGAACAGCAGCGCCGCCTCGCGGCCGGTGAAAGCCGCGAGTTCTTCCTCCAGCGCGTGATGCTCGGCCGTGTGGCCGGTGACCAGGTGCGCCGCGCCACTGCCCGTGCCCCAGCGCTGCGCCGCAGCCTGCAGCGCCGTGTTCACGCGCGGATCGCCCGCGAGGCCGAGATAATCGTTGCTGCAGAAGTTCACCAGCCGGCGTCCATCGACCACCGGCGCGAGGATCGTGCCGCCGGTGGCGAGGGATTCGACCACGCGGCGCGCGCGGCGCTGCGAGCGTTGCGCCAGGGCCGCAAGCTCGCCGGCGACCGCGGTGGCGCTGCGTTTCATCGCGCGGGACGCGCCTCTCAGCAGCAGCCGCGCGCGTCGGTCTGCTGCTGCGTCTCGGCGGAGATCTGCAGGCGCTGCAACAGCGCGCGGTCGCGCGCCACGTCCGGATTGCCCGTGGTCAGCAGCTTCTCGCCGTAGAAGATGGAGTTGGCGCCGGCCATGAAGGCCAGCGCCTGCAGCTCGTCGCTCATCGCTTCGCGGCCGGCCGACAGGCGCACCTGCGCCTGCGGCATCAGGATGCGCGCCACGGCAATGGTGCGCACGAACTCGAAGCCATCCACGCCGCGGCCGGTTTCGGCCGTGCCTTCCAGCGGCGTGCCCTTCACCTGCACGAGCTGGTTGATGGGCACGCTCTGCGGCTGTTCCGGCAGGTTCGCCAGCGTGGCCAGCATGCCGGCACGGTCGGCGCGCGTCTCGCCCATGCCGATGATGCCGCCGCTGCACACCTTGAGGCTGGCCTTGCGCACGGCCTCCAGCGTGTCGAGCCGGTGCTGGTAGGTGCGCGTGGAAATGATCTGCGCATAGAACTCCGGCGAGCTGTCGACGTTGTGGTTGTAGTAGTCCAGGCCCGCGTCCTTGAGCTCGCGCGCCTGCTCCGGTGTCAGCATGCCCAGCGTCGCGCAGGTCTCAAGGCCCAGCGCATTCACCTCGCGGATCATCGCGGCGACGCGCTCGATGTCCTTCTGCTTCGGCGAGCGGAACGCCGCGCCCATGCAGAAGCGCGTGGCGCCGGCGGCCTGCGCCCTGCGCGCGGCCTCGACCACCGCCGCCACCGGCAGCATGTCCTCGCGCGCCACGCCGGTGTCGTAGTGGATGCTCTGCGGGCAGTAGGCGCAGTCCTCCGGGCAGCCGCCGGTCTTGATGGACAGCAGCGTGCTCATCTGCACGCGGTTGGGCGCATGGAAAGCCCGGTGCACCTGCTGGGCGCGGAACAGCAGGTCCATGAAGGGCAGTTCGAACAGGGCCTGCACTTCCGCCAGGCGCCACTCGCGGCGCACGGCGGTGGAAGCCGCGAATTCCAGTCCGGTAGCTGTCATGATCGGCCTGCTGTTGAAATTACAGGATGCCGCGAAGACGGCGTTTCGCAAATGATGGTCGGGGGGTCGTCGCCGGTTGTCAACCAAGACCGCCCCGCGTGGTTGACAATCAGGGGGGCCATGTTGCGCACCAGCTTCCGGATCATCCTCGCGCTGCTCGCGGCGTTGACCGCCATGCGGCCGGCCGTCGCGGCCAGCCCCGCCGGCTACACCAACCCGGTGCTGTATGCCGATTACTCCGATCCCGACGTGATCCAGGTCGGCGGCAACTTCTACATGGTGGCCTCGACGTTCCACTTCTCGCCGGGCATCCCGGTGCTGCAATCGCCGGACCTGGTGCACTGGAAGATCATGGGTCACGTGCTGCCGCGGCTGCCCTTCGCGGCCGAGTACGACATGATCCCGCCGTTCACGCTGACCGATGCCACGCTGCGGCCCGTTGGTCCCGGTCTGCGCTACGCGGGCGGCGTGTGGGCGCCGGCGATCCGTTTCCACGACGGCCTCTTCTATGTGTACTGGCCCACGCCCGACGAGGGCATCTTCATGTCCACGGCGCGGGATCCGGCCGGTCCGTGGACGCCGCCGGTGGCGGTGATCGGCGAACCGAAGCTGGAAGATCCCTGCCCCTTCTGGGACGACGACGGCAGCGCCTGGCTGGTCCATTCGCGCGTCGGCGCCGGACCGCTGATCCTGCACCGCATGAGCAAGGATGGCCGGCGCGTGCTGGATGCCGGCACCGTGATCGCGCAGGATCCGGTGAAGCTGCCGGTGCTGGAAGGCCCGAAGCTCTACAAGCGCCGTGGCTGGTACTACATCTTCGCGCCCATCGGCGGCGTGGAAGGCGGCGAGCAGGCGGTGGGCCGCGCGCGCCGCATCGCAGGGCCCTACGAGTGGCGCATCGTGCTGGCGCAGGGCGGCACGCAGATCCACGGCCCGCACCAGGGCGGCTATGTGGAAACACCGGCGGGCGAGGGCTGGTTCCTGCACTTCAACAGTACCGGCGCCTTCGGCCGCATCGATTACCTCGAACCGGTGCACTGGCACGATGACTGGCCGCTGATCGGCGAGCCGGTCAATGGCGAGACCTTCGGCCAGCCGGTGGCCGGCGCGCCATTGCCGGTGAGCGTGCCGACCACGCGCTGGCCACGGCTGCAGGATGCGGATGAATTCACCGCGCCCGTGCTCGGCGCGCAGTGGGAATGGAACCACAACCCGCTGGATGAGGCGTGGAGTCTCACCGCACGCCCGGGCTGGCTGCGGCTGCGCGCGCTGCCGGCGGCCGATCTGGTCACGGCGCGCAACACGCTCACGCAGGTGCTGCAGGGGCCGTCGATGACGGCCACAGCGCGCCTCGACGTCGCGGCGCTGAGCGAGGCGCAGCGGGCGGGCCTGGCCATGTTCGGCACGCGGCCGGCATGGATCGGCGCGGTGCGCGAGGACGGCGCAACACACGTGGTGTTTGCCAACGCCGGCGAAGAATCGGCGGTGGCTCCGGTCGCCGGCACGATCGTGCAGCTGCGCGTACAGGTCGGCGCCGACCAGCAGGCGCGCTTCGCCTACAGCCTGGACGACGGCGCGCACTTCACCGAGGCGGGCGTGCCGGTGATGCTGCGCTTCTCATGGTGGAAGGGCGCGCGGCCGGCGCTGTTCACCTATGTGCGCTCGCCGCCGGCCACGGCGGCCGGCAGCGGCCACGTCGACATCGACTGGTTCCACGTGGACACCGGCACTCCCTGAACCCGCGGCGCACGCGCGCATTTGTCGGCATTGCCGTGACATTCGCGATGCCCGCCGCGCATCGCGGTCTGCCAGAGTCGCCGCATGAGATCGCGGCGCCAGCGCATGTGCCGGTCCGCGTGGCGGGGCACCGCCCGCGTGCTGGCCCATGTGCTGGCGCCGCCCTGCTGCGCGCTGTGCGGCGGGCCGGGCCAGTGGCTGGATGAACCCTGGGGCCTGGACCTGTGCGTGCACTGCGAGGCCGCGTGCCCGCGCTGGCAGCCGGAGCCGCTGCCGTTCGACGCGACGCTATGCCTGTTCCGCTACGGGCATCCGGTGGACGAGATGATCACGCGACTGAAGTTCCACGAGGACCTGGTGTTCGCACGGGTGCTGGGAACACTGCTGGCGCGGGAGGTGAACACACGGCGCGCGGAGTTGCCCGAATGCCTCGTGCCGCTGCCGCTGCATCGCTCGCGTTACCAGGAGCGCGGCTTCTGCCAGACCACCGAGATCGCGCGGCACGCCTCGCGGCGCCTGCGCATGCCGGATGGGCGCCAGCTGCCGGTGCGCGCGGGGCTGCTGTGCCGCGTGCGCGCCACGCGGGCGCAGAGCGGCCTCGGCGCCGCGCAGCGGGCGGCCAACCTGCGCGGGGCCTTTGCAGTGCGCGCCCGCGGCGCGCTGCCGCGGCACGTGGCGCTGCTCGATGACGTGCTGACCACCGGCCATACGGCGCTGGCGGCCGTGGCCGCGCTGCGCGCCGCCGGCATCGCGCGCATCGAGCTGTGGTGCTGCGCGCGCGCACCACGCCACGACGCGCCGCAGGCCTGCATCCCCGAGGCTTGAACAGGCTCCCGGGAAGCCGGAGTGGGCCTCAGTGCGTGTAGAAGATCGGCGAGGTCCAGGCACGTTCCTGCAGCCAGTAATCGCGCGCCTTGGTGAGCGGCAGGTCGTACTGCACGGAAAGGTAGGTGGTCCAGCGCGGCGTCGGAATCTCGATCACGCGCGCGTAGTAGGCCGCCGATGCCGCCGGATCGAAATCCGGATCCACCCACTCGCCCGACAGCTGCGCGGTGCCGATGGTGTTGGTGTAGCTGGCCTTCTTCGGATCCACGGTGTTGCCCACCGCCGGCACCTTGCCGGTCTTCGCATCGCGCTTGCGGTTGCCCGACCAGGCGACGTCGAACACCTTCTCGTGGTCCTGCCCCGCCTTGCGCCACACCTTGATGATCTGGATGCGGTCGAGGTTGGCGCCATTCGGATCCTTCAGCGCCTGCACCACGAAGCGCGGCGCGTGTTTGCCCGCCGGCACGGCCGGCAGGTCGCCGCCCATCGGCACGCCTTTCGCGTAGGCGGTGGTCAGCCAGTGCGACTGGTTCACGAGGCCGGTGGGGTAGTCCCACCCGCCAAACATGCGCACCTGGATGCGCGTGCCGGAAGTGGCATAAACCTCACGGCGCTGCAACGCCGCGAAGATGGCCTCGCGCGTGTTCTGTTCGGCCCACACGCCGGTGATGCCGCTGGCCGAAAGCACCGCGGTGGGCTGGTGCAGCACCGCGTTCAGGTCGTTCAGCAGGTGCGGCGCATTTTCCTTCGTGTGCAGGTCGTTGTCGCCCAGCGCGCCGGGAAAGTTGTCCTCCTCGGTGGCCTCCGCGGCGCCATGGAAGTCGCTGCCGCCCTCGAAACCCAGCCGGTAGGGATTCACGCCGGTACGCTCGGCGATCTGGAAGCCGCGCGTCAGCGCCTGGCGCGCATAGCTGCCATCGAGCTTGCCCTTGCGGTCACCGACGAAGTGGTCGATGACCTCGAAGCCGGCGAACTCGTCATCCGGCGACAGCTCCGGCCGTGTCTCGCTGGTGCCCTTGATCTGCGTGATCTCCACCAGCGGCTCGTTGCGCGCCTTGGCGGCCGCGTAATCGCGCGTCATCGGATTGCCGTCGTAGCCATTCAGCGAGAACTGCAGGCCGTCGCTGAGGTTGGGATTGTGCGGGATGAGTACCGAGTCGATGCCGTTGGCGCGATTGGCATCGGCGTAGCGCCACAGGTCCGCCGGATTGCGCGATTCCAGCGCGCTGAACGGCAGCTGCGGATAGTCCGGGCCGCGGAACACCACCACGCGGTGGTCATGGGAGCCACCCGGCGTATCCGACCACTCGAAGGCGGCGAACGCGGTGAACTTGCCAGGCTGGTTGAACTGGTTGGCGGTGTCGATCACGCGCTGCCAGTTGTCGTGCCGGATCGAGTCGGTGTTCAGCTCGGCGATGACGCCGCCGCGGCCGCTGAAGCCCGAGCCCATGATGCGCGTGATGCCGGACTTGGTGGCGTCCGTCAGGCTCTTGTACCAGTCCGTGCCGTCGAAGCGCGGGTCCTTGTTGAGGATCTGCATCACCACGCCCATGTACTCGGCATGATCGGACACGGCGAGGAAATCCAGCGGCACGTTGCGCTTGATCTGCCTGCCCATGTACTGGATCGGAAACCCCTCGGCGTAGCGGTAGGCGTCGGCGGGCGTGGTGCGCACACCAGCCCATGCCGCGTCGAAGGAATTGGACGTGTGCAGGTGCATGTCGCCGAAATACGCCTGCCGCAGCGGGTCCACCGGCACCGCGGGGTCGAGGTCCTGGTGAGGCTCCGCAGCGGGCACGCCCCGTATGGCGAACAGCAGGCCGGCGGCGAACAGCGCGTGAATCGCCGGCGCGCGGCGTAGCGAAGCGGTACCAGGCATGTGAGACCCCGACGAGTTGTATGCTTGGGACATCAAGAATACCTTTCGCGCGCCCGGGCGCGCACGGAATTGACGACATCCCAGCAGCCAGCACAGATCGGCGGTCCGCGGGCGGGTATCCTGCGCCGGCTCGCGCGCGAGCCGCTGCTGCAGTTCCTGGTGCTGGGCTGCGCGCTGTTCGCGGCGTCGCAGGGCATCGCCCACTGGCGCGACAGCCGGCAGAGCCGCATCGTCATCGATCCGCAGCTGGTGACCTGGCAGCGCAACCTGTACCACGCGCAGTTCGGCACCTGGCCGGATAGCGAAGCCCTGGAAGCGCTGATCCAGCGCCATATCCGCGACGAGGCGCTGTATCGCGAGGCCGTGCGCCTCGGGCTGGGCGCCGACGACGAAGTGATCCGCCAGCGGCTCATCCAGAAGATGGAATTCGTGCTCACCGACGCCGCGCAGCCGCCCGAGCCGGACGATGCGACGCTGCAGCGCTTTCTCGAGCGGCACGCGGAGCAGTACGCAGTGCCCGGCAAGGTGAGTTTCCAGCTGCTGTATTTCGCCGACCAGCCCGACATGGATGCGGGCAGGGCGCGCGCCGTCGCGGCGTTGCGCCGGCTGCAGGCGGGCGCCGGCAATGTGCACGGCGACGCCTTCGCGCTCGGCGAGGACTGGCCGGGAGTCGACACCGATGAGCTGCTGCGTCGCTTCGGCGAATCGGAGATGGCCACGGCACCGCTGCACGCGCCGCTTGCGCAATGGTCCGGTCCGTACCGCTCCGGCTATGGCTGGCACCTGCTGCGCGTGACCGCGCGCGCCGCCTCCGCCGCGCCGTCGCTGGCGGCCGTGCGCGAGCGCGTGCGTACCGACTGGCTGGCGGATTTCCGCGACCGCGACCGCGATGCGCGCATTGCGCAGCTGGTCGCCGGACACCAGGTGGTGCGGGCTGACCACGGAACAGCGCGGTGAGAAAGCCTGGCGTGTGGAGGTGCTGTCTCGTCTTCCTGCTGTGCGCGGCCGGCACGGCCGCGGCGCACGAGGTGCGGCCCGCGTCGCTGGAAATCACCGAGCTGCCCGGCGCCACGCAGATCCTGTGGCGCCAGCCGCTGCTCGGCGGCTATTCGCTGGCGCTCACGCCGCGCCTTTCCTCCGGCTGGCTCGATGCGCCGGCCACGCAGCAGACCATCACGGCGCAATCCCTGACGCGCGGCTGGCGCATCGCGCCGCCGCAACCACTGGCCGGCCAGACGCTGCGCATCGAGGGGCTGGACAGCACGCTGACGGATGTGTTCGTGCGCGTGCACTGGCGCAATGGCGATGAGACCGTGGCGCTGCTGAAGCCGCTGGACAACAGCATCGTGCTGAAACCGCAGAACGGCTCGGGCGCAGCCCTCGGCGAATACTTCCACCTCGGCATCGAGCACATCTGGACCGGTTACGACCACCTGCTGTACCTGCTGGGCCTGATGCTGCTGGCGGGCAGCCTGCGCGCGCTGCTCGGCGTGATCACGGCGTTCACCGCCGCGCACAGCCTGACGCTGGCGCTGTCGGTGCTCGGCATCGTGAAGCTGCCGCCGGCGCCGGTGGACGCGTCGATCGCGCTGTCCATCCTGTTCGTGGCGGTGGAGCTGCGCCGCGGGCAGCTAGGCCGACCGGGCTATGCGCACGCGCATCCCTGGGTGGTGGCCTTCGCGTTCGGGCTGCTGCACGGCTTCGGCTTCGCCACCGTGCTGCGCAGCGTCGGGCTGCCCGACGGGCAGATCGCCGCGCCGCTGCTGCTGTTCAACCTCGGCATCGAGGCCGGCCAGATCGCATTCGTCGCCAGTGCCGGCGCGCTGTTCTGGCTGCTGGTGCGGCGCGCGCCCGCGGCCGGGCCGGCGCTGCGGCGCGCGCTGCCGCTGGCCATCGGCTCGCTGGCCGGCTGGTGGTTCATCGAACGGGCCATTGCGCTGGGGTAGGCGCGCCGATCTGCTAAGCTTTTGCGCCCGCCGTCCGCGGCATGCGTGCCTGCCCTTTCCGACCTACCGCAGTGGCCACTTCCGACGACATCCTCACCGCCCCCGCCGCCAGCCGCTGGCGGCTGTACTACGCGCTGACCAAGCCGCGCGTGGTGGCGCTCATCGTGCTGACGGCCGTGGTGGGTTCGCTGCTGGCCACGCCGGGCCTGCCGCGGCTGGACCTGCTGCTGCTGGGCAACCTCGGCATCGGCCTCGCGGCGGCCTGCGCCGCGACGCTGAACCAGGTGCTGGACCAGCGCATCGACGCGCGCATGGCGCGCACGCGCACCCGGCCGCTGCCCACCGGCGGGCTCACCGAGGCCGCGGCGCTGTGGTTCGCGGCGGCGCTGGGCGTCGCCTCGATGCTGCTGCTGTGGCTGCTGGTGAATCCGCTCACCGCGGTGCTCACCTTCGCCTCGCTGATCGGCTACGCGGTGGTCTACACGCTGTGGCTGAAGCGCGCCACGCCGCAGAACATCGTCATCGGCGGTGCCGCCGGCGCCGCGCCGCCGGTGCTCGGCTGGGCCGCGGTCACCGGCAGCATCGCGCCGCATGCGCTGCTGCTGTTCCTGATCATCTTCACGTGGACGCCGCCGCACTTCTGGGCGCTGGCCATCGCACGGCGCGAGGATTACGCCAGGGTGGACATCCCCATGCTGCCGGTGACGCATGGCGTGGCGTTCACGCGGCTGCACGTGCTGCTGTACACCATCATCCTCGCGCTGGTGACGCTGCTGCCCTGGCTCACCGGCATGAGCGGCCTCGTCTACCTGGTTGCCGCGCTGGGCCTGAACGCGGCCTTCCTCCGCTACGCGATCCGGCTGAAGCGCTCGGAGGCGAAGGAGCTGCCGATGCGCGTGTTCCGCTTCTCCATCCGCTATCTGATGTGGCTGTTCCTCGCGCTGCTGGTGGACCACTACCTGCAGCTGCACCTGCTGTGAACCACGGAGTTTCCATGCCCGCACGCCGCCTGCTGTTCCTCGCGCTGTTGCTCGCCTGCATGCCCGCGCTGGCGCAGCTGCGCTGGCAGCAGGGCGTGGACTACCAGCTGCTGCCCGGCGGGCAGCGCGCCGGCTCGCCGGCGGACAAGATCGAGGTGGCCGAGGTGTTTTCCTACGGCTGCCCGTACTGCTACAAGGCGAAGGACCCGATCGCGAAACTCGCGGCCACGCTGCCCGCCGACGCGGTGATGACCTACGTGCATGCCTCGTTCCAGCCCGCCGAGGACTGGCCGATGCTGCAGCGTGCCTACTACACGGCGAAGAAACTCGGCATCGCCGCGGCCAGCCACGAGGCCATGTTCGACGCCATCTGGAAGACCGGCGAGATCCCGCTGGTGGATACCGCCACCGGCCAGCTGCGCCGGCCGCTGCCCACCATCGAGGCCGCGGCGAAGTTCTATGCGCGTGTCGGCAAGGTGACGGTGACAGACTTCGTGAATGCGTCCAATTCGCCGCAAGTCGACGCCGCAATACAACGCGCCGAGGAGCTGATCAAGCTGTGGCACATCCCCGGCACGCCATCGCTGGTGGTGAATGGCCGCTACCTCGTCAGCAACGACCTGCCATTCGCGGAACAGGCACAGATCGTGCAGTACCTGATCGGCCTCGAGCGCGCGCGGCTGAAGCAGAAATAGCGGCCCTCATGCACGTCGAGCGCATCTGGCCGGACACCGAGCTGCGCAACTACCACTACCTGGTGGTGTGCGAGGAAAGCGGCGAGGCGCTGGCGGTGGACCCGTGGAACGCGGAGCTGATGCTGGACACCGCGCGGCGGCATGGCTGGAGCGTCACGCAGATATTCAACACGCATCATCATCCCGACCACTGCGCCGGCAACGCGCGGCTGCGCGCGGCCACCGGCGCGCGCGTGCTGGCCCATGCCGGCGCCGCCGCGCTGATCGGCGACGTGGACACCGGGCTCGCCGGCGGCGAGGTGATCCGCGTCGGCCGCAGCATCGAGCTGGAGTGCCTGGACACGCCGGGCCACACGCTGTCGCACATCTGCCTGTTCGCGCATGCCGCGCAGCCGGCGCTGTTCTCGGGCGACACGCTGTTCAACGCCGGCGTCGGCAACTGCCTCAACGGCGGGGATCCGGTGCTGCTGTACGAGACCTTCGCGAACCGCGTCACGCGGCTGCCGGAGGCCACGCGCATTTATCCCGGGCACGAGTACCTCGTCAACAACCTGAACTTCACACTGGCCCGCGAACCGGGCAACGCCGCCGCGCTGCAGATGAAGAACCAGCTCGCCGGAACCGCGCCGCCGGCGATGCCGGTGACCACGCTGGCCGAGGAACGGCGCTTCAACACCTTCCTGCGGCTCGACAGCGCCGAGGTCATCGACGGACTGCGCCGCGAATTCCCGCAGCTGCCGCGGCAGCCCGCGCCGCGCGAGGTGTTCGTGCGGCTGCGCGAACTGCGCAACAGCTGGTGAGGGAGCATGCCCTACGGAACTGACAGCAGGATGCTGCGCCGCTGGTTCGCGGTGGCGGTGGTCGCGCTGGTGGTGCTGGCCATCTGGCTGGTGCTGCGCCCCTTCATCCTGCCCATCGCGTGGGCGGGCATCCTCGCCTTCCTGATGCTGCCGTTGCAGACGGCGCTGACGCGGCGCTTCAGGGGCCGCGCCACCCTTGCCGCCGCGCTGCTCACCGCACTCACGCCGATCGCCATCGTCACGCCGCTGTCGCTGCTGGCGCTGGCCTTCGGCAGGCAGCTCACCAGCCTTGGCGCAGCGCTGCAGCACAATCCGGACCTGTTCGACCTGAACCGCTGGCTGGATCCCGCGCAGCATCCGCGGGTGGCGTCGTACGCCGCATGGCTTGCGGCGCGCTTCGACGTGCAGCCCGGGGACATCCAGCAGTATCTGCACGACGGCGTGCAGCAATGGGCCGGCCGGCTGGCGCGCTCCGGCGGCGTGGTATTCCTCAGCGCCGCCGGCATGGTGCTGCGGTTCTTCCTGATGCTGTTCGTGCTGTTCTTCGCGCTGCGCGACGGCAGCCGGTGGTTCGCCCGCATCATCGCGCTGCTGCCGCTCAGCCCGGGCCGGCGCGAGGCGCTGTTCACGCGGCTCGGCAAGGTGCTGCGCGCGGTGGTCTACGGCTGCGGCCTGACGGCGCTGGCGCAGGGATTGCTGGTGACCATCGGCTTCGCGATCGCGGGTCTTTCCGGTCCCATCGTGTTCGGCGTGCTGGCCAGCCTGCTGGCGCTGCTGCCCTTCGGCGGCGCCGCGCTGGTATGGGTGCCCGGCGTGCTGTACCTGTTCGCGACGGGCAGCATAGGCCTCGCGATCTTCCTGCTCGCCTGGGGCGGGGTGGTATCGACCGCCGACAACTTCATCCGGCCGCTGATCATCTCGCGCTACACGCCGGTGCCCACGCTGCTGGTGTTCCTCGGCGTGATCGGCGGCGTCGCGGCATTCGGCCCGATCGGCTTCATCGGCGGGCCGGTGATCCTGGTGCTGGCCACCGAGCTGCTGCGGTACGCCGAAGGGTCGGTGGCGCGCGTAGAATAAGCGCGCTCCATGGACGTCTCTCCGATCCTCAACCCGCTGAACGACGAACAGCGCGCCGCGGTCACCGCGCCGGCCGGCCCGACGCTGGTGCTGGCCGGCGCCGGCAGCGGCAAGACGCGCGTGCTGACGCACCGCGTGGCATGGAGCATCGCGGCGCTGGGCGCCTCACCGCACAACATCCTCGCGGTCACCTTCACCAACAAGGCGGCGGCCGAGATGCGCCATCGCATCGAGAAGTTGCTGGGCGTGCCGGGCGGCGCCATGTGGGTGGGCACTTTCCACGGCATCGCGCACCGGCTGCTGCGGCTCCACCATGCGCTCGCCGGTTTGCCGCCGGGCTTCCAGATCCTCGACAGCGAGGACCAGCAACGGCTGATCAAGAAGGTGATCCGCCAGCAGGAACTCGACGAGACGCGCTTCGTGCCGCGCGACGTGCAGTACTGGATCAACAAGCTCAAGGACGACGGCATCCGTCCCGGCCAGGTGCGGCCCGGGCACGACCCCATGCAGCAGATGCTGGTGAAGCTGTACGAGGTGTACGAGGAGGCCTGCCGCCGCAGCGGCGTGGTGGATTTCGCCGAGCTGCTGCTGCGCGCCTTCGAGCTGCTGCGGGGCAATGCCTTACTGCTGGCGCATTACCGCGCGCGCTTCACGCAGGTGCTGGTGGATGAATTCCAGGACACCAATGCCATCCAGTACGAATGGGTGAAGCTGATGGCCGGGCCCGGGGGCAGCCCGTTCGTGGTGGGCGACGATGATCAATCGATCTACCGCTGGCGCGGCGCGCGCGTCGAGAACCTGAAGCAGTTCACACGCGACTACCCGAACGCGCAGCTGTTCCGGCTGGAGCAGAACTACCGCTCCACCGGCAACATCCTCGGCGCGGCCAATGCGCTGATCGAGCACAACTCCGGGCGGCTGGGCAAGAACCTGTGGACCAGCGGCGGCAAGGGCGAGCGCATCCGGCTGTACGCGGCGTTCAACGAGCGCGACGAGGCGGATTTCGCCGTGCAGCGCATCAACGAGTGGGCGCGCCACGGGGGCTTGCGGCGCGAGGTGGCCATCCTGTACCGCTCGAACGCGCAGTCGCGCGCCTTCGAGGAAGCCTTCCTGACCGCACGCATCCCATACCGCGTCTATGGCGGCCTGCGTTTTTACGAGCGCGCCGAGATCAAGGATGCGCTGGCGTATCTCAGGCTCATCAGCAACCGCGACGATGACGCCTCGTTCGAGCGCGTGGTGAACCTGCCCACGCGCGGCATCGGCGCGAAATCAGTGGATGGCCTGCGCGCCGCCGCGCGCGCCGCCGCCGGCTCCATGTGGCAGACCGCGGCGGCGATGCTGTCGGGCACGCCGGGCTCGCCCTCGCCGGCCGAGCTCGGCAGCCGCGGCGCAAGCGCGCTGCTGGGCTTCCTGAAGCTCATCGACCAGCTGCAGCAGGACACCCGCGGCCTGCCGCTGCATGAGCAGATCGACCACGTGATCCAGAACTCGGGCCTGGTCGAACACTACAGCAAGGACAAGCAGGACAAGGGCGAGGCGCGCCTCGAGAACCTGGAGGAACTGGTCAGCGCCGCGCGCGGCTTCGATGCCGACGCGGTGAGCCCCGGCGCCGAGGGCGAGAAATTGCCGCCGCTCGCGGCATTCCTCGCGCACGCGGCACTGGAATCCGGCGAGGGCCAGGCGGAGGAATGGGAGGATTGCGTGCAGATGATGACGCTGCACACCGCCAAGGGCCTGGAATTCCCCATTGTCTTCCTCGCCGGCATGGAAGACGGCCTGTTCCCGCACCAGCGTTCCATCGATGACCTCGAGGGCCTCCAGGAGGAACGCCGGCTGTGCTACGTGGGCATCACGCGCGCGATGAAGCAGCTGTACATCAGCTATGCCGAGCAGCGCCGGCTGCACGGCATGGACAGTTTCGGCACGCCGTCGCGCTTCATCGCCGAGATCCCCGGAGAGCTGATCGAGGAGGTGCGGCCGCGCATCCAGCTGGCGCGCCCGGTCATCGGCGCGGCCTACCGGCCGGCGCAGCCCGCCACGCCGTTCCGCACACCGCGCGAGGAAACAGCGGCGCCGGGCATCAGGCTCGGCGCGCGCGTGCGCCACGGCCGCTTCGGCGACGGCGTGATCCTGAACCTGGAGGGCCAGGGGCCGCAGGCGCGCGTACAGGTGAATTTCGAGCGGCAGGGCGCCAAATGGCTGATGCTCTCCTACGCCAACCTGGAAGTGGTGCGATGAAAGTACTGATACTCGGCGCGGGCCAGGTAGGCCGCGCGGCCGCCTACCTGCTGGCGCGCGAACCGGACAACGAAGTCACCGTGGTGGACGCGAACGAGGAAGTGCTGCGCGAGCTGCAGGGCCGCGTGGACGTGCGCACCGTGGCCGGCAACGCCTCCTTCCCGCCCGTGCTCGAGGCGGCCGGCATCGCCAGCACCGACCTGCTGGTGGCGCTGACCAGCTCCGACGAGGTGAACATGGTGGCCTGCGAGATCGCGCATGCGCTGTATCGCACGCCCACCAAGATCGCGCGCATCCGCGCGCCCGAGTACACCAGCCACGGCCGGCTGTTCAGCGAGGGCATGCTGGCCGTGGACGTGTGGATCAATCCCGAGCAGCTGGTCACCGAATACATCGAGCGGGTGATCCGCAACCCCGGCGCGCTGTACGTGGCGGATTTCGCCGACGGCCGCGTGCGGCTGGTGGGCATGCTCGCCAGGCGCGGGGGCCTGCTGGTCGGCCAGCAGCTGCGCACGCTGAAGGACCACATGCCCAACGCCGACGCGCGCATCGCGGTGATCTACCGCGACGGCCGCTTCCTCGAGCCCGCCGGCGACACCGTGGTGCAGGAGGGCGACGAGATCGTGTTCGTGGCCGCTCGCGACCACATCCACCGCATGATGAACGAGATCACGCGCGCCGAAGGGCGGATCCGCAAGGTCATCATCGCCGGCGGCGGCCACATCGGCTTCCGCCTCGCGCGGCTGCTCGAGAAGGACATGCAGGTGAAGCTGATCGAGCGCAGCCCGGAGCGGGCGCGCCGCGTATCCGAGCAGCTGGAAAACACCACCGTGCTGGGCGGCGACGCGCAGGACGAGGAGCTGCTGATCGAGGAGAACGTGGACGACGCGGACGTGTTCGCCGCGGTGACCAACTCCGAGGAAGCCAACGTGCTGTCGGCGATGCTCGCCAAGCGGCTGGGCGCGCGCAAGGTGCTGGCCATCATCAGCCGCCCCTCCTATGGCGAGCTGATGGAGAACCGCAGCCTCGACATCACCGTTTCGCCGCAGACCGTGACCATCGGCTCGCTGCTGGCGCACGTGCGCCGCGGCGACGTGGTGCGCGTGCATTCGCTGCGGCGGGGCACGGCCGAGGCGCTGGAAACCGTGGTGCACGGCGGCGAGGGCCGCTCGCGCGTGGTGGGGCGGCGCGTCGGGGAGATCGACATGCCCAACGGTGCCTCGATCGTGGCGCTGGTGCGCGGCGAGAAGGTGGTGATCGCCCACCACGACACGCCGGTGGAGGCCGAGGACCACGTCATCGTGTTCCTGGCCGACCGGCGGCAGATCGACGCCGTGCAGCGGCTGTTCCAGTCCGACTGATGCGCTCGCTGCTGGCGATCCTCAATGTACTGGGCGCGCTGCTGGCGCTGTTCGCCTGCTATTACCTGCTGCCGGTGGCCACCGCGCTGATCTACGGCGAGAACGAGGCGCTGGAGGTGTTCCTGCGGTGCGCGGGTGTGACGCTGGCGGCGGGCGCGCTGCTGCTGCTGGCCACGCGCCGTTTCCGCGCCGAGCTGAAGCCCCGCGACGGCTACCTGCTGGTCAGCCTGTCGTGGATCGCGGTGACCGCGGACGCGGCGGTGCCGATGATGCTGGGCGCGCCGCATCTGTCGTTCACCGACGCGTTCTTCGAGAGCATGTCCGGATTTTCCACCACCGGTTCCACCGTCATCAACGGGCTGGACAGCCTGCCGCATGCCATCAACCTGTGGCGCTGCGCGCTGCACTGGCTGGGCGGCATGGGCATCATCGTGCTGGCGGTGGCGGTGCTGCCGCTGCTGGGCGTCGGCGGCATGCAGA
>Ga0335083_10003382_pt1 | contig 20721 bp, 16 predicted proteins | sample Lox_Sample_42_FD_206716 | JGI IMG/M metagenome (GOLD analysis project Ga0335083, IMG submission 206716) | Soil microbial communities from Loxahatchee National Wildlife Refuge, Florida, United States - Lox_Sample_4.2 | ecosystem: Environmental > Terrestrial > Soil > Wetlands | place: USA...
CAGCAGGCCAGGCAGCCGCCGGGCAAACCAGGATAAAACGTTGACAATCCGCGGGGGCATGCGGGGTCATTTCCCGCGGATGACCCACAATCACCGTGCAGGCCTGGACGCTCGTGGCTCTCTCGACTCCTTTGGCCAGGATCTGCGTCAGCTGTAGGCGGAGGTGTTGCCAGGCGGGCCGGCCAGCCCCTGTTTGGCCGGCAACCGCCTGATCAGCATCGTGGGACGAGCGTAAGCAGCCCCATGAAAAGTACGTAGCCGCGGTCCGCCGCGATCACTCTCGCGTACCGGCGGATGAGAGTTGCTCGCTGACGTGGCCCCGACGGCGCCGCGAGCGCCGGCTACGTAACGTAATAACGCCAGGTCTTGCTGCGCATGAGGCAAACGACTCGGGCCGCAGCCGCGCTGCTACGCCTTTTGACGTAGCGCCACCGCCGCCCGGCGCCTGGCCGTCATATGCCGATTCCGGGTGGGACAGCCGATGACATGCAAGTTGGTTGCTTGACAACCTAAATTAACCTTGTGGGCTCGGGGGGCAACGTGATTGGGACAACACGAGAGGGCATGTGCATGACAGCTCAGGCAGAGACCCGCGCCATGGCGCAGCCGTCGGAGCAGTGGTCATCACGGGAGAAGCACCTGGCTGCGCTCTTCACGGCGATCCTGACGCGGGGACCGATCTCCAGGCGGGATGCCTCGCGCATGATCGGAATGTCTCAGGCTGCGGTGACGAAGCTAGTGAAGCCGATGATTGCCAACGGCTACGTGGTCGAGCAGGAGGGGTACTCGGAGGGGCCGGGCCGCCGGCTCATCCCGCTGGCAGTGCAGCCACGGCGGCACAACGCAATCGGCATTAAGGTAACCGAGCGCGAACTGATCGGGGTCATCGTCGACCTGCACGCGGAGGTTCACCACTCGCTGCGCGTCCCGCTGGACGGGACGGCACCGGAACTGGTGGTGGCGCAGGCAGCGCGTCTCGTGCACGACCTCCAGTTCGGCGCGCAGGGCATCGGCGGTTCTTGCGTCGGCGTGGGAGTTGGCCTCGGCGGCCATGTAGACGGGCGCGCGGGAGTGGTCCGCTACTCGCCCCTGCTTGGCTGGCACGACGTGCCTGCCCAGCAGATGCTGGCGGAGGCCTTGGACTTGCCCGTGCTCATCGAAAACGACGTCAACACCCTCGCCGTCTCAGAGCTGTGGTTCGGGGCCGGCCGGGACACCTCGTCGTTCACTGTGGTCACAGTGGGATCCGGTGTCGGTGGCGCCATCGTTATCGACGGCGAGCTATGGCACGGGGCCAGCGGTGCGGCCGGAGAGCTTGGACACAACATCGTCGACCCCGCAGGGCCGCTGTGCCATTGCGGAAGGCGAGGCTGCGTGGAGACGTTCGCCGCTGATGACGCGATCTTGAGTGCCATCGCCGAGGGAAACGACGCGGTGCCGCAGAGCCTGGCCGAGGCCGCCGCCCTGGCGCACGGAGGCGATCACCGTGCCCGTGAGGCCTTCAGCCAGGCGGGGCGCGCTCTCGGGCTGGGACTGGCGACCCTGGTCAACCTGCTCAACCCGCCGATGGTCATCCTGTCCGGCGAGGGCATCAATGCCTCCGACTTGCTCATGGGCGCACTGACCGAGCAGCTCGCCGCAAGCGCGTTCTCCAGTGCCGCGCAGGACTGCCAGCTGGTGGTGCGACCGCTTCCGGATGAGGCGTGGGCGCGCGGAGCAGCGGCGACCATGCTCAAGCACGGCGTGCTGGCATCGCTGATGACGCTGGTCGACGAGGTACCCGACTAACAGCCGGCCGTCCGGCCGGTGGCCCTCAGCCGGGGTGCGGTCACGGCGCGCAATCGCCGGAATAGATTGCTTGACGAACGAAATCAACTCCGTTAGTGTCCCCGTTACCAAGCCACGCAGGACGTGGACGCGACCCCGACAGACAACTCCGCCCGCCCTCGCGGGCCTGCGTAATCCCAGATGAACCCCTCTATCACCTCCTTGGAGTACCGACATGAGTCGTCGCCGCAATGGAGCGCTGACCCTTGGCCTCGCAGGCCTGACTGTCTGCGTCGGCCTGCTTAGCGCGTGCTCAAGCTCATCCTCTGGCTCGACCTCTGGCTCGACCTCTGGCGCTTCGGCGTCCTCAAGCGCGGCCGGCAACGTCACCCTGACCTTCTGGGGCACCTACGGGAACGGCGGCAACAAGACGCAGACCGACGCCCTGAACAAGACGATCATCCCGGCCTTCGAGAAGGCCAACCCCGGCATCACGGTCAACTACGTGGACATTCCCTATGACTCGATGCTGCAGAAGCTCACCACCAGCGCGGCGGGCGGGCAGCTTCCCGACCTGGTGCGTGCGGACCTCGGCTGGGTACCCAAGCTGGGCGCCCTCGGCGTGTTCGCCCCGCTGGACGAGAAGATGAGCGACTTCTCCACCCTGTCCGCGAACACCTATCCGGGGGCCCTCGCGACGAACTTCTTCAACGGCCACTACTACGGGCTGCCGCTGGACACCAACACCCGGGTGCTGATCTCCAACCCTGCCGCGCTGAAGGCCGCGGGGATCACCACCCCGCCCGCCACCTTCGCCCAGGTGAAGGCCGACGCGCCGAAGCTGAAGGCCGCGAAGGTGTCGGTCTTCGCCGACAGCGGCCTGCAGGGCTGGAACGTCTACCCGTGGATCTGGTCCGCAGGCGGCTCGGTGACCAACCAGCAGCAGACCAAGGCGACGGGGTACCTTAACAGCCCCGCGAGCGTCGCTGGCGTGCAACTGCTGGTCAGCCTGTATCGTGCCGGCGCGATCCCTAACCTGATCACCGGCGACAAGGGCGCGACGCAGACCTCGGACGGGCTGCCGAAGGGGCAGTACGCCACCATCCTGGACGGCCCGTGGATGACTGGGGTGTGGTCCGGGCAGTACCCCAACTTCAAGCCCACCTACTCGCCGGTGCCCGCCGGACCGGGCGGTTCGGTCTCCGTGGTCGGCGGCGAAGACATCGTGATGACCTCTTCCAGCCAGCACCAGGACGCGGCGGAGAAGTTCATCCGCTTCACGCAGACCGCCGAGTACCAGCTGACCATGGCCAAGACGGGCCAGATGTCGGTGGTCAAGTCACTCGGCGCGCAGGAGGCCGCCCAGAACCCGGACCTCGCCCCGTTCATCAAGCAGCTGGCCACCGCACGGCCCCGCCCATCGGTGCCGCAGGCGCCGCAGATCGACACCGTTCTGCAGAATGACCTGACTCCTGCCTTCACCGGCACCGAGTCGGTACAGGCCGCGCTGGACAAGGCGGCGGCCGACATCGACCCGCTGCTGACCGCCACACACTAAGAGCGCGGTCAGTACACCCGAGGAAACCTAAGGCAGCGACAGGTCTATGACCACAGGAGTCACCCCCGCCGTGCCAGCTGGCACGGCGGGGTCCCGCCCGAATCGCAGGCTCAGCAACGGACTACGCGCGCACCGCCCGGCGGCCCGCCCGCCCGCCGGGCGCGCCGCACGCCGGGCGCGCGCCCGGCAACGGCGCACCGCCCTGGTGTTCCTGGCTCCCGGACTTGCGCTGTTCATCGCGCTGATCATCTACCCGATGATCCGGGCGTTCCAGATGAGCTTCTACGACTGGAACGTGGTCGCCTCGGCCGCGAGCACCTTCACCGGATTCAGCAACTACGTCAGGGCGTTCCATGACCCGGTGTTCTGGCGGGCGTCGGTCAACAGCGCGGTGTACATGGCCTTCACCGTCCCGCCGCAGATCGTGCTCGGGCTGGGGGTGGCGCTGCTGCTGAACAACAAGGCACCAGGCCGCGCGCTGTTCCGTGCACTGTTCTACCTGCCGGTGGTCACCAGCTGGGTGGTGGTCTCGCTGCTGTTCCAGTACCTGTTCGCCGACAGCGGCCTGGTCAACTGGATGCTGCACGACGTCACGCACCTGACAAGCACACCCACCTCGTGGCTTGGGGGGCGGTGGACCGGGATGGTGGCCGTCTCCGCGCTCGGCGTATGGAAGGGCATCGGCTGGTCCATGATGATCTACCTCGCGGCGCTGCAGGGCGTGCCCACGGAACTGCAGGAGAGTGCGCAGGTGGATGGCGCCAACGCCTGGCAGCGCTTCCGCGCCGTCACGCTGCCGGCGATCCGCCCCGCCACCGTGTTCGTCACCGTGATGCTGGTCATCGGTGGCTTCAACGTCTTCACCTCAGTCCTGCTGGTCACCGGAGGCGGGCCGGCCGACTCCACGCAGGTGCTGCTGACGTATATGTATGAACAGGCCTTCAAGAACCTTGACTTCGGCTACGGCTCGGCGATCGCCGTGCTGTTGACCCTGTTCGTGTTCGTCTTGTCCCTCGTGCAACTGCGCGCGTTCCGCTCTGACCCGCGGGAGGCCTGATGCTGGCCACCACCACCAGGCGCAGCACCGTCACCCGCAGGCGCACCTTCGCGGTCTCCGCCCGCTACGCGGTGCTGATCATCGGCGCCGGCATCATGATCGTGCCGTTCGTGTATATGCTCTCGACCTCGTTCAAGAGCCAGGCTTTCGTGCTGAGCCTGCCGCCGCAGTTCATCCCGCACCCGGCGACCGTGTCGAACTACACCGAAGCTTGGACGTCGTACGACTTCGCCAGATACTTCATCAACTCCCTGATCGTCGCGGTGCTCACCACAGCGCTGTCGCTGCTGCTCAGCTCGATGATGGCCTACGCGTTCGCCCGCTTCGACTTCGGCGGCAAGGAGGCGCTGTACCGCCTCCTGCTTCTCGGCCTGATGATCCCCGCGATGATGCTGATCATCCCGCAGTTCGTGCTCGCCAAGTACCTGGGCCTGCTGGACTCATTGGCCGGGCTTGTGGTGTTCTACGTCGCCGGATCGCTGCCGCTGAACACCTTTTTGCTGCGCGGCTTCTTCGCCGCGATCCCGGCCGAGCTTGAGCAGGCCATGGCCATCGACGGGGCCGGGGCGTGGCGCCGCTACTGGCAGCTGATCCTGCCGCTGGCCAAGCCCGCGCTTGCCACCGCCAGCATCTTTACCTTCCTGGCCAGCTGGGACGAATTCGCCTGGGCGCTGACCATCATCAACACCCCGGGCAAGCAGACCCTCCCGCTCGCCATCGCACTGTTTCAGGGCCAGAATTCGACCCTCTGGGGATTGGTGTTCGCCGCCTCGGCGATGGCGGTCATCCCGGTGATCGTGGTGTTCCTCGTCTTTCAGCGGTACTTCGTCCAGGGCCTGACATCGGGAGCTGTCAAGGGATGACCGACCTGCTGCCAACCAAGGCCGTCTACCAGCCGGATGAGGTCGTGGTGCTGGAAGTCCGCGACCTGGCCGGGCCAGCCGAGCTGACGCTGCGCCACCTTGGGGAGCCCAGCGGCCAGGTGACCGTCCGCGCGGACGGGATGGCCAGCCTGGGCCTCCTGCCGGCCGGGGGATACGGCGTGGAGCTAACCGCCAGCGGTAGCGTGCTCGCGCGTACTGCCCTCCAGGTCGCCGACAACCCGCGAGCCGTCTTGCGCTACGGCTTCGTCGTCGACTACCGTCCCGGCCGCGACCTGGCGGGCTTCACCGACAACCTGCGCCGGCTCCACCTGACCGGCGTGCAGTTCTACGACTGGGCCTACCGTCACGCCGATCTGCTGGGCGGCGGGGATGAGTACCGCGACGCGCTCGGCCAGCCGGTCTCGCTAGCCGAGGTACGTGCCCTGATCCACGCCTGCCACCAGGTGGGCAGCGACGCCCTCGGCTATGCCGCCGTTTACGCCGCCGGCCCTCATGAATGGCCCGCATGGGAGCATGACGCGCTGCTGACTCCGACCGGGAAGCCGTACGGGCTTGGCGACTTTCTCTTTCTGGTCGATCCCGCGGCCGGCGACTGGCTGGCGCACTTCACCGCCGACCTGTCGGCGGCGACCGCGCTCGGATTCGACGGCTTTCACCTTGACCAGTACGGCTACCCCAAGCGCGCGCACCGGCCCGACGGCACGCAGGTGGACGTCGCTGCCAGCTTCACAACGATGCTGGACCGGGTGCGCGGGGCAGTCGCGACCGCGCGCCTGGTGTTCAACAATGTCAACGACTTCCCAACCTGGGCCACGGCCAGCGCTCCGCAGGACGCGGTCTACATCGAGGTCTGGGCGCCGCACACTGGCCTGGAACACCTGGCGCAAGTCGCCACCCGGGCGCGGGCGATGGCAGCCGGTAAGCCCGTGGTCATTGCCGCCTACCAGCACGTCTACGACAGTGCCCCGGCCGCGGCCAGCGACCTGGCCACCGCGCTGACGATGGCCACGCTCTTCTCCCACGGGGCGACCCATCTGCTGTGCGGGGAGGCCGACCGCATCCTGGTCGACCCCTACTACGTGCGCAACCACGTTGCTGAGCCGTCCACCTGGGACCTGCTGCACCGCTGGTACGACTTCCTCGTCGAGCACGACGAGCTGCTCACCGCCCCAGGGATCACTGACGTCACCGGCTCTTATGCAGGCGCCTATAACGACGACCTCGACGTCTCCTATGCCTCGCGTGCGGACGTCACTGTGACTCATTCCGCTGGCGCTGACCGGGTTTGGCGGCGCATCACCCAGGTCGAAGACAGACTCATCATGCACCTGATCAATCTCGTCGGCCAAGACGACACCGCGTGGGACTCCCCGCGCCAGCCGCCGCCCGACCTGGGGGCGGGAACCCTGCGCATCCGCCGCGCCGGGCCCGGCCTGCCGCGCGTGCGCGTCGCCGATCCTGACCGCCAGCCGCATCTGATCGACGTCGACGTCACGGTGGACGGCGACTACGCCAGCGCCACCCTGCCCGCCCCTCACCTGTGGCAGCTCGTCGTCATCGACCCCATGTCCAGCCCCTCCTGACTCCTGGAAGCAGCAAACTGTGCGTCTCGCCGAGACATCCCGTGAAACGGAATCCCTGACCGCGGCCCCTCATGACTGGTGGCGCAGCGGCGTCATTTACCAGCTCTACGTGCGCTCCTTCGCCGACGCCGACGGCGACGGGGTCGGCGACCTCGACGGGATCGCCGAGCGTCTGGACCACATCGCCTCGCTCGGCGTGGACGGGATCTGGCTCAACCCCTGCTATCCATCGCCCAACCGCGACGGCGGTTACGACGTGGCCGACTACACCGTGATCGACCCTCGCTATGGTGGAATGGCCGCGTTCGAGCGGCTCCGCCAGGCCGCGCACGCGAGGGGTTTGAAGCTCCTGATGGACCTCGTGCCTAACCACTGTTCCGCCGACCACCCATGGTTCAAAGAGGCCCTGGCCGCCGCACCAGGTTCCGCAGCGCGCGCCCGCTTCATCTTTCGCGACGGGCGCGGCCCCGACGGATCCCAGCCGCCGAACAACTGGCGTTCGGTGTTCGGCGGCCCCGCGTGGACCCGTGTCGCAGGTGCCGACGGCCGCCCCGGCCAGTGGTACCTGCACAGCTTCGACACGAGCCAGCCCGACTTCGACTGGCGCAACCCCGAGGTTGCCGGCATGTTCGACCGGGTGCTGCGGACCTGGTTCGACCGCGGCATCGACGGGTTCCGCATCGACGTGGCCTACGCGATGGTGAAGCACCCGGACCTGCCCGACCTCGACGATCCCGATGGCGAGAACCCGTACACCTGGAACCAGCCCGGCGTGCACGAGATCTTCCGGCGCTGGCGAGACATCGCCGACAGCTACGACCGTGACCTCACCCTCGTCGGCGAGGTCTGGCTGCCTCCCGCCGAGGCGGCCACGTACATCAGGGCCGGCGAACTGCACCAGGTGTTCAACTTCAACCTCCTCCAGCAGCCATTCGAGCCCGAGGCGTTCCGCTCGGTCATCGCCGACGCCATCGAAGCCCAGGACCAGGCGGACGTGGCCGGCGTGACCGCATGGACGCTGGGCAGCCATGACGTCCACCGTGCCGTCACCCGTTACGGACTGACCGACCCGGAAGTCCTGCGCACAACGGACATCAACGCGATCCGGACGCGTGCTCGCGGGGCGGTCGACCTCGAGCTCGGCATCGCGCGGGCGCGGGCCGCGGTGCTGCTGCTCCTTGCCCTGCCGGGCTCCGCATACCTCTACCAGGGCGAGGAACTCGCCCTGCCGGAAGTCCAGGACCTGCCCGACGACGCGCGCCAGGACCCGATCTGGGGCCGCTCGGGATACACCGAGCACGGCCGGGACGGGTCCCGAGTCCCGCTCCCGTGGCACGTGGGTAAGCCCGGGTTCGGCTTCTCTGATACCCGCACCGCTGCCGGCGACGCCCGGACCGTCGCTCGCCCGTGGCTGCCCCAGCCCGCCTGGTTCGCCGACTTCGCTATCGACGTCCAGGAAGGCGATCCGCACTCCACCCTCGCTTTCTACCGCCGCGCGCTGCGCGAGCGCCGTAATCTCGACCCCGCGGCGCCACTCGACTGGATCTCGACCGGACGATCCGACGCCGTAGCGTTCCGTCGGGGTAACTACACCTGCGTGACCGTCTTCGACGGCCCGCCCCTAGACGCTCCAGGTGACTGGGGAGAGCCGGTCATCAGCAGCGGCGGCACAGCCCGTGGCGCGACCACGACGTGGTACCGGATGCGGTAACTCCAGCGGAACCCGCAACGGGCGCGTCGCGCGGACTTAGCTTCTTATTTAAGCCTTGTCACCAGGCGTGCCGCGATGGCGGCACCCATCCGGCCAAGGCCAAGGACTCCGATCGTGCGCGCTGAGCTCAACGATCACGTCATTGACGATGCCTGACTACCTCCTCAGGAACGGCCTGTCCGGCACAGAGCTCGCCGCGCTGCGCACCCGCCTGATCACGTGAAGATCAGTCCGCGGCGCGCGGTCATTGGGCCAGCATGATGCCGACGAATAGCGCGGCCGGGGCGCTGATGCCGGTGAGCGAGCCGAACACCGCCAGCCCCGAGGCGGTCTTGGCCCGTGCGTGCAGCGCCGCGGTGAGTCCCGAGACGGCCACCAGGACGAGCTTGACGAGGTCCTGTCCACCGCACAGGGCGGCGACTGGGAGTTCCGCGGCATCCGTCCGCCCCGCCGCTAGCGAAGCACCGCCCTCATTTCACGAAGGAATGTCCCCATGCGCATCACCGTCGACCTGAACAAGTGCAACGACCACGGCCAGTGCGTGTTTTCCGCGCCCGCCGTGTTCAGCCTCGACTCCGACGGCAAGCTGTCGTTCCGCCGCAAGGCGACCGTGAGCTACGTCTCAGGCGAGCTCGATGAGTCACTCAGGGATGATATTGAGGAGGCAGCGGACGTCTGCCCGCTGCAGGCCATCACGGTCGAAGACTGAGACGATACGGAGAGGGCCGCATGCACGTAGTCGTCGCCGGGGCTGGGATGGCGGGGCTGCGCTCCGCCGAGGCACTCCGCAAGGCCGGCTTCGGCGGTGAGCTCACCATCGTCGGCGCCGAGCCGCACATGCCGTACAACAGGCCGCCGCTGTCCAAGGACGGCATCGCCGCCGCCTTCGACGCCGCCCAGCTGCCGTTCCGCGTCGCGCGGGCCGCGGCAGACCTGAACTGGCGGCTCGGTCAGCCGGCCGTCTCCGCCGACCTGGCGGCACGCACCGTCACGCTCGCCGACGGCGCCGTGCTCGGCTGGGACGGCCTCGTCGTCGCCACCGGGGTTCGGTCGCGCCGCCTGAGCCTGCCAGGGCCGCAGGCCGGGCGGCACGCCATCAGGACGCTCGACGACCTGACGGCGCTGCGCGCCGAACTGGCGGCGGCACGGCACATCGTGGTCGTCGGCGGCGGCTTCATCGGCAGCGAGGTCGCCGCGGCGGCCCGCGTCCGCGGCCTCGACGTCACCGTCATCGAGCCCGAGCCGCTGCCGATGCGCCGGCCCCTCGGCGACGAGCTTGCCGCGGAACTGCTGCGCAGGCACGAACAGCGCGGCGTGCGGTTCCGGCTCGGCACCCTGCCCGTCGCCTTCGAGGGCGACGACCGGGACCGCGTCCGCGCCGTGGCCCTGTCCGACGGCACGGCACTCGACGCCGACCTGGTCGTCGAGTCAGTCGGCTCGGTGCCGAATGTCGAGTGGCTCGACGGCAACGGCCTCGACCTGGCCGACGGCGTCGCCTGCGACGAGCGGCTGCGCGTGCTGGCCCACGGGGAGGCACGCGACGACGTGGTGGCGGCGGGCGACGCGGCCCGCTACCCCCACCCGCTGCTGTTCGGCGCGTCTCGCAGGATCGAGCACTGGACGGTGGCCACCGACAGCGGCAAGTACGCCGCAGCGGCGCTGGCCAGGTCCCTAGCGGGCGATCAGACGGAGAGCGGCGGATTCGCGGCGGTCCCCACCTTCTGGAGCGACCAGTACGAGCTGCGCATTCAGTCCTTCGGCGTCGCCGGCCTGCCCGACGTCCGCATCCTTGAGGGTGACCTGGAGGGCGAGGTCGCCGTCGGCTACCACCACGACGGGCTGCTGGCAGGCGTCGTGCTGATCGGCCTCGGCGGCCGCTACGTGCACTACCGCGCCCGGATCGCCGACACCATCCGCGCGCTCACCCAGGCAGAAACCACCGTGCTCTAGTCAGCGCTAAAGCCATTCGTCGAGCTGATCCCAGGTAACGGTGACCTCGATGGGGTCGATGGCGTCGATGGCGAGGATGTCCTTCTTCCGGAAGGTGACCTGCTCCATCGCGTAGGCGCCGTCCGATGTCAGGCGAAGCAGTTCCACGGACACGGCGGGCCCGTCATTCTGAGCCAACCGGATGATCCAGTAGTGCCCGATGCCCGCTCGGGCGTATCGGACCCGCTTGACGAGCAGGTCATCGGAGACCGAGCCCGGTGACACGATCTCAACGGCGACCAGCGTGTCGGCAGCGGTTGGCTTGCCCTTCCATCGCCCGATACGCGATTCCTCAAGACACCGGAAAAGCGCCAGGTCTGGGCGGCGAAAGTGGAATGGCACCTCGCTGAGCAGGACGTCAATGTCAGCGCGGACTCGGTGACAGGTTCCCGTGCGCTGATCGTGCTTGCGGGCAGCTTCGGCGAGCGCGTTCAGCAGGGCGTGCTGCACAGCCAGATGCTTGTCGCTTGGCGAGTGGCAGACGATGACCGTCCCGTCAGACACTTCGATCTGCCTAGAGAGGTCTTCGGGAAGCGCCTCGTACGCCTCAAGGGTCATCTCGGGTGCCTCAACCGCGGCACGCAGCCACGACCAGTCGGAATCGTGCGGCATCGCCATGGACTCACGTTACCCGCAAATGCCAGCCCCGGCCCGCGCTGTACGCGGACCCGGCGCTGTCGGCGTGATCACGGCGCGGTTGCCAGCACAAGCTGCCGAGCAGGGACACCGACGCTGCGAGCAGTGCCAGGGTCCTGGTGCCCGTCCATCCTGCCGTGGGCGCCGTGGACGTCGCGTACACGAACGCGACGAGGGCGCCGGTCGCGGCAGTGACGCGCGGGCCGGCGGTCAGCTGGTCCGTGCGTGGAATGCCTCAAGCGCCGCACCCGCGGTCTCGTAGCTGGCACCCGGGCCGAGGGCTTTGGTAATGCCGTACTGGTCGAGTTCCCGCTGCACCGGGGCGAGCACGCTGCTCAGCGCGAACCTGATGTGCCGCTCCTTGGCGATCCCCAGCGCGGTGGTGAGCACCGCGGCGGCGGTGTAGTCGATGTCCTCGACAGCCGCGAGGTCTAGGACCAGCCAGTCAAGGGGCTGGTCAGTGCGGACCACGGCGCGCAGGTCATCGACGAGCCGCGCCGCGTTGGCGTAGTACAGGCTGGTGCCGAAGCGGTAGATCGCGATTCCCGGCTCGGTGCGTGCGCCCGGCGTGACCGGTTGTGCCTCCCAGTGCCCGGCCGGCGACTTCACCAGGACGCTGTTGAGCGGGTTGTAGCTGTGCCGCAGGTGATCCACGATCGACGCCAGGATGGCCACCGCGATGCCCACCTCGACGCCGAACACCACGACCGCCGCCGTGGTGAGCAGCGCGACGGCGAACTCGCCGCGCCGGACGGCGAGAATGCGCCGCATCCCGGCAACGTCGACCAGGTCGACCGCGATCAGGAACACCACCGCCGCGAGCGCCGCGGTCGGCAGGTAGGACAGCGGCCCGGTGAGCAGCACCACGGTGCACAGCACCACGGCGGAGGCGGCGAGCATGGAGAGCTGGCTGCGGCCGCCGGCGCTGTCTACGATCTGCGCCTTGGTCGGGCTGCCGTTGACGACGAACGTCCCGGTGAAGGCGGCCGCGACATTCGCCGCGCCAAGCGCCGACAGGTCCTCGTCGATGCTGAGGTTCTCGGAGTACTTGGCCGCGTAGGCGCGCGAGGTCGCCGCGCTCTGCGCCAGGATGACGACGAATAGGGATACCGACGCGCCAAGCAGCGCCGCGACGTCGGCCCGGCCCATGGAGGGCAGCGCGAATGACGGCAGACCGCGCGGCACCGTGCCGATGACGGCGACGCCGTGCGCGGGGAGATCGGCGAGGCGGCTCACCGCGATCGCCATCACGACGGCGATCAGCGGCCCTGGTATGCGCCTGCTGACCGCCCGGATGACGAGCACCACCGCGATCACTCCCGCCGACACGGCGACGTCCGCCCAGTGCACGTGCGGCAGCGCCCGCACGGTGCCGGCCAGTTTCGATAGGGTGCCCGTCCCGGTCACCATGACGCCGAGCATGTCAGGCAGTTGCCCCGCCGCCACCTGGATGCCGACCCCGGTCAGGAACCCGACAAGCACGGTGCGGGACAGAAAGTTGGCCAGGAAGCTCAGCCGGACTATCCGGGCGAGCAGCAGCATCGCCCCGGTCAGCAGCGCCGCGAGGCCGGCCAGCCGGACGTAGCGCTCCGACCCCGCAACGGCCAGCGGCGCCAGCGCGCCGGCCAGGATGGCGGCGGTGGCCGAGTCGGCGGCCACGACGAGATGCCGCGAGGAACACAGGACGGCGAACAGTGCCATCGGGAGCAGCATCGTGTAGAGGCCGGTGACCAGCGGCATCCCGGCGATCTTCGCGTACCCGAGGATCTCGGGCACGCCGATCGCCGCGAGCGTGACGCCGGCCAGCGCCTCCGGCCAGAGCCGGGAGCGCTCGACGGGGAGCACACCACGCAGCACCGGCAGCCTGTTCAGCCAGCTTCGCCAGCCGTCCGGCTCACCGGCCATCAGTTCACCCCAGTGTCAGTAGGTAAGTCCAAGTTCCCGTGCTATCAGCATCCGCTGCACCTCCGACGTCCCCTCGCCCACCTCGAGGACCTTCGCGTCACGGTAGAACCGCCCGACGGCGCAGGAGTTCATGAACCCGTACCCGCCGAAGATCTGGGTGGCGTCCCGCGCGTTGTCCATCGCCGCGTCCGAGGCGGTCAGCTTGGCGATCGCCGCCTCCTTCTTGAACGGCTCGCCCGCCGCCATCTTCGCCGCCGCGTGCCACCACGCGAGCCGCGCGTTGTGCGCCCTGACCTCCATGTCGGCGATCTTGAACTGCAGCGCCTGGAACCGCCCGATCGGCCCGCCAAAGGCGGACCTATCCCGAACGTAAGCGACTGACTCATCCACGCACCCCTGCGCCAGCCCGGTGGAAAGCGCCGCGATGGCTACCCGTCCCTCGTCGAGCGTCCGCAGGAACTGCGCGTAGCCGCGGCCCCGTTCGCCGAGCAGGTTCGCCTCGGGCACCCGGCAATTGTCGAAGGACAGCTCGTGGGTGTCCGAACAGGACCAGCCCACCTTGGAGTACTTCGGCGCCACGGTGAAGCCGGGTGTGCCAGACGGCACCAGGATGGTGGAGATCTCCGGCCTGCCGTCGGCCCTGGTGCCGGTGACCGCGGCGACACCGACCACCGCGGTGATCGACGTGCCCGAGTTGGTGATGAACGACTTCGACCCGTCGATCACCCACTGCCCGTCGTCCAGCCTGGCCCGCGTCTTCATCGCCCCGGCCACGTCGGTGCCGCCGCCCGGCTCGGTCAGCCCGAACGCGCTTAGCTTCTCGCCCGCGCACAGGGCGGGCAGCCACTGGCGCTTTTGCTCCTCGGTGCCGAACCGGAACAGCGGCATGACGCCGAGCCCGACCCCGGCCTCCAGCGTGATCGCGACAGAGGAGTCCACCCGGGCGAGTTCCTCAAGGGCGAGGCACAGCGCGACGTAGTCGCCGCCCATGCCGCCGTACTCCTCGGGGACCGGCAGGCCGAACAGTCCCATCCGCCCCATCTGCGCCACGATGTCGTAGGGGAACTCGCCGCGCTCGTACAGGTCGCCGATGACCGGCGCCACGGCGTCGCGGGCGAACTCCTCGACGGTCTTGCGTAGTTCCTCGTGCTCTTCGTCAAGCTTGTAACTGAGCATCCGGGCTCAACTCCTCTCCTCGCGGAAGATAGTGGATAGTTCTGCACATCGGAGTGTGGAGAACTATCCACTATCCGCAGATCCCTCGCCGATGACGGCCAGTTGCTCGTCCATCGCCACCTGCTGGCCTGCCTTCGCGGTTAGCTCGGCCACCACCCCGTCGGCCGGCGCGGTGACCGTGTGCTCCATCTTCATCGCTTCCACCACCAGCACCGGCTGCCCCGCGGTGACCCGCTCCCCGGCGGTCACGTGCACCGCGAGAACCGTGCCTGGCATGGGGGAGCGGACGCTGCCGCCCGCGGCCGCGGCCCGGCCCGCCCGCGGCGAAGCTGCCTGTTCCTCGCGCACCGCCCAGCTGCGGCCGTCGCGGCCCAGCCAGGCCGTCGCTCCGTCGGCCGCGTACGCGTACCGATGCGTCCGGCCGGCGGCGGTGATCACCAGGTCGGTGCCGCCGCCCGGTGCGGCGCGGAACTCCGCGCGAGCCGCCTCAGGTTCCCCGTCGCCTACCGCCACCTCGGCGCCGGCCGAGGCCAGGCCGCGCACCCGGACCTCGTCGGCGAACCCGGCTCCGTGCGACGACCCATGCGACAGCCGGAGCCTGGTCCACGCCCGGTCGCCGGGCCGCCACCCGTCGGGGATGTCCCACGGGTCGGTCACCGGCCCGCGCGGCTCCCTGATGAGCAGCCGGGCGAGCGCCGCCGCGGCGAGCGCGTGCGCGGTCGCGCCGGCCGCCGGATCGCCGTCCGCGTTGCCTGTGCCGGCCGCGCCTGCATCGCCCGCACTCCCCGCGCCGCCCGCACTCCCCGCGCCGCCCGCACTCCCCGCGCCGCCCGCACTCCCCGCGCCGCCCGCACTCCCCGCACCCCCCGCACTCCCGTCGCCGCTTGGCACGGAAACACGCTCGACCAGGCCCGTGTCGAGCCTCCCGGCCCGCACGTCGGGGTCGGCGAGCAGCCCGCGCAGGAACGCCACGTTGGTGGTCACGCCGAGCACGACGGTGCCCGCCAGGGCCGCGTCGAGCCGTCGCAGCGCGGTCGCCCGGTCCTCGCCCCACGCGATGACCTTGCCAAGCATCGGGTCGTAGTCGCTGGTCACGGTCACGCCCTCGGCCAGCGCCGAGTCCACCCTGATCCCCGGCCCGGCGGGCTCGCGCAGCGCGAGCACCGTGCCGCCGGTCGGCAGGAAGCCGCGCGCCGGGTCCTCCGCGTACACCCGCGCCTCGACCGCGTGCCCGCGCATCGGCAGCCCGGCCGCGCCGTCGCCGACGGCCAAGCCGTCGCCCGTACCGCCGCCGGAGCCCGGACCCGTTGCGAACGACAGCGGCTCGCCCGCGGCCACCCGCAGCTGCCACTCCACCAGGTCAAGCCCGTAGACCAGCTCGGTCACCGGGTGCTCGACCTGGAGCCGGGTGTTCATCTCCATGAAGAAGAAGTCGTCGGGCGCGTCGCCCGCGACGATGAACTCCACCGTCCCCGCGCCGACGTAGCCGACGGACCGGGCCGCCGCCACCGCCGCCGCGCCCATCGCGGCGCGCTGGGCAGGAGACAGCAGCGGCGACGGCGCCTCCTCGATGATCTTCTGGTGCCTGCGCTGCAGCGAGCATTCCCGCTCGCCGAGGTGCACCACGTGGCCGAAGGTGTCGGCGAGCACCTGGATCTCGATGTGCCGCGGCCGCGGCAGGTACCGCTCGACGAGCAGGGTGCCGTCGCCGAACGCCGCGACCGCGGTGCGCCGCGCCGCCGTGAGGGCGGCGGGCAGTTCCGCGGGGGCTGAGACCACCCGCATGCCCTTGCCGCCACCCCCGGCGGACGGCTTGATGAGGACGGGAAACCAGCTCTCGTTCAGGCTGCCGATGAGCTCATCGTCGGACATGCCGGCCCGGCCGGACCCGGGCACCACCGGCACACCGGCGGCGGCCACTGTCGCCTTGGCGGCGATCTTGTCGCCCATCGCGTCGATCGCCTCGGCAGGCGGCCCGATGAACACCAGGCCAGCCTCCGTGCAGGCGCGGGCGAAGCCCGCGTTCTCCGCGAGGAACCCGTAGCCGGGATGCACCGCCTCCGCCCCGGTGTCCCGCGCCGCCGCGATCAGCGCGCCGGCGTTCAGGTAGCTGTCCAGCGCGGCGGCCGGGCCGATCCGCACCGCCTCGTCGGCCTCGAGGACGTGCCTGGCGCCGGCGTCCGCGTCGCTGTACACCGCGACGCTGGCGATGCCCAGCGAGCGCAGCGTGCGGATGACGCGGACGGCGATCTCGCCGCGGTTGGCGATCAGTACCTTGCTGAACATCTCTTGTTCGAGCCTCACATCCGGAAGACGCCGAAGCCGGGCGGCGCGAGCGGCGCGTTGGCCGCGGCGGACAGCGACAGGCCGAGCACCCGGCGGGTGTCCGCCGGGTCGATGATGCCGTCGTCCCACAGCCGGGCCGTCGAATAGTAGGGGTTGCCCTGGTCCTCGTACTGAGCGCGGATCGGCTGCTTGAACGCCTCCTCGTCGGCCGCGGGCCACTCCTCGCCGCGCGCGTCGAACTGGTCGCGCCGCACCGTGGCGAGCACGCTCGCCGCCTGGTCACCGCCCATCACCGAGATCCGCGCGTTCGGCCACATCCACAGGAACCGCGGCGAGTACGCCCGGCCGCACATCGCATAGTTTCCCGCGCCGAACGACCCGCCGATCACCACGGTGAACTTGGGCACCCGGGCGCACGCGACAGCGGTGACCATCTTCGCGCCGTGCTTGGCGATGCCGCCTGCCTCGTACTGGCGGCCGACCATGAAGCCGGTGATGTTCTGCAGGAACACCAGCGGGATCCGCCGCTGGTCGCACAGTTCGATGAAGTGCGCGCCCTTCATCGCCGACTCGCTGAACAGGATGCCGTTGTTGGCGATGATGCCCACGGCGTGCCCGTAGATCCTGGCGAACCCGGTGACCAGCGTCGACCCGTACTCCGCCTTGAACTCGCTGAACCGCGACCCGTCGACCACCCTTGTGATGACCTCGCGGACGTCGTACGGGGTGCGCAGGTCGGCGGGCACCACGCCGTACAGTTCCGCCGGGTCGTGGCGCGGCTCCTCGGACGCGGTCACGTCCCACGGCCGCTGGATCCGGGGTGGCAGGGTCGCCACGATCGACCGCACGATGCGCAGCGCGTCCACGTCGTCCTCTGCGAGGTGGTCGGTCACCCCGGACACCCGCGCGTGCAGGTCGCCGCCGCCCAGGTCCTCGGCGCTGACCACCTCGCCCGTCGCCGCCTTCACCAGCGGCGGACCGCCGAGGAAGATGGTGCCCTGATTCCTGACGATGACCGCCTGGTCGCTCATCGCGGGCACGTACGCGCCGCCCGCCGTGCACGAGCCGAGCACCGCGGCGATCTGCGGGATGCCGCGCGCCGACATGGTGGCCTGGTTGTAGAAGATCCGGCCGAAGTGCTCGCGGTCGGGAAACACCTCGTCCTGGCGGGGCAGGAACGCGCCGCCCGAGTCCACCAGGTACACGCACGGCAGGTTGTTGTGCAGCGCGACCTCCTGGGCGCGCAGGTGCTTCTTGACCGTGACCGGGTAGTACGTGCCGCCCTTGACGGTCGCGTCGTTGGCGACGATGACGCATTCGCGGCCGGCCACCCGGCCCACGCCGGTGATGATGCCCGCGGCGGGCGCGTCCCCGCCGTACATTCCGTCGGCGGCCAGCGGGCTCAGTTCGAGGAACGGCGAGCCGGGGTCGAGCAGCGTGTCCACCCGCTCGCGCGGCAGCAGCTTGCCGCGCTCGGCGTGCCGCTGCCTGGCTCGCTCGGGCCCGCCGAGGCGCGCGGCGGCGAGCCGCTCGCGCAGCTCGAGCGCGAGGGCGCCGTGGGCGGCCGCGTTGCCGCGGAACGCCTCGCTCGCCGGGTCCGCCCTGCTGCGCAGCACCGGCGCGGCGCCACCGGCCGCCAGGTCCTGCGCCGCCTGGGTGATGACATCGGTCACGTTAGCCACCATTTGCCTTATTCGCCTTCAGTCCGCGATTTATGTTAACGGATACTAACATTGGCGTCTAGGATGGTGCCATGAAGGCCAGCAGCGAGCCGGGTCCCGCCCGGGTGCGTGACGCCCGCGCGCGCGGGACACGCGGCCTGCGGCGCGAGGAGATCCTGACCGCGGCGGCCGCGCTGTTCGCGCGCCGCGGGTTCCACGGCGTCACCATCGACGACATCGGCGCCGCGGCGGGACTGTCGGGACCCGGCATCTACCGGCATTTCCCCGGCAAGGAGGCGATGCTGTCAGAGATGCTGCTGGGCATCAGCCAGCGGCTGCTCACCGAGGGCAGCCGCCGCGTGGTTGCCGCCCCGGACGCGGGCGCCGCCCTCGACACCCTGTTGCGCTGGCACGTCGGCTTCGCGCTCAGCCAGCCGGACCTGATCACGGTGCACACCCGCGAGCTGGACAACGTGCCGGAGCCCGCGCGACGGCAGATCCGCCGCCTGCAGCGGCTGTACGTCGAGGAGTGGGTGACCGTCGCGAGCGAGCTGAACCCGCTGGTGCCGCCGTCCCGGCTGCGGACCGCTGTGCACGCCATGTTCGGCCTGCTCAACTCGACCCCGCACAGTGTCAGCCCACACGGGGCGAGCGAACTGCCCGCCGACACCGTGGCTGACCTGCTGTACGCGATGGCCCGCGGCGCCCTCGAGGCCGCCGCGGTCCCCGCCGCCGACGAGCCCGCCCCGGCCGGGAACCTGTTAGCTCATCGAGCTCAGGAGACCGACGCACTGGTCACAGGACGCCGGCGTACAGGTCCGAAGCAGACAGCAGCCTGACATCGCCGGCCTGGGATGCCTCGCGGGTGAGGTCGGCGGTGAAGCCCGCACCGCTGAAACACAGCAGACGGGCCGTTGCCGCGCCATTCCTGTGCTGCGCTGTCAGCAGGCCCCGAATATGGCGCAGCCGGTCAAGGTGCTGTACTCCCATGACCTCGTTCCATTTGACCTCCCCGATGGCCAGCAGCGCCTCCCGGTCTGCCGGGTCTGGCCCCAGGGCCACGATGTCGACCTCGCGAGTCTTTCTCGCGGCCGGATCATTCAGCGTGCCCTGCTCGACCCGCGAGGGGAAGCCGCCAACCGTGCTCTCGGGGGCGAAGTAGCGGATCCAGTGCCTGGCCAGCTGCTCGAAGTGGCTGCCGAGCACGTTCGAGGTGAAACGCGCCTGGCTCCGCTGCCAGAGCCGCCCTGGGTCTCGTGTGTGTGCCAGGTCAGACCAGATGGGGCGCATCACCGCGTGGTAGAAGGTGACGAGCGGCTCGGAGACCTCGTACACGGTCCGGTTCTCGCGGAAGGCGTCGGATCGCCGCCGGACCAGGCCACAGTCCATGAGAACGTTGAGCGGGTGAGCCAGGTCGCCTGACTTCCTGCCGATGTACGTGGCGATGCCTCCCCTAGTGCTATGACCATCGGCGATGGCGGCAAGCACGGAGTGATATAGCCCCATGTCGCGCAATTCCGCCTCGGCGGCCAGCAGATAGCGGGCCTCCCTGAACAGCGGGCTCGCGGGGTTCAGCACTGTCCGCTGAACCCAGCCGTCGAAGTCGTCTGGGTTCGCCGGGGTGTCGTCCCTGGCGAACTCGCGCCGGTACGCGGGTGTGCCACCTACGATGGCATGCACCTTGACCGCGAGCGCCGGATCGGAGAGGCTCCAGAACTGCGCCGCCAGCTGATAGTCGAGGGTCGGCACGATGACCTCAAGGCCAGCGCGTCCGCGCAGCGGGGCGCTTCCGGACAGCAGGGTGCCCATGAAGGTCATCGCGGATCCGCACAATAGAAGGCGGCTGCGACTGCCCTCTCGTTCCGGGCGCAGCGGCGCGATCGCATTCTGCAGGATCGATGGCAGTGCGGAGTTCGCCCGGACGAGGTAGGGAAATTCGTCGATCACCACAGGCAGCGAGCGCTCTGCCCCAAGTCGAAGCAGCGCGTCGATCGCCGCGTGCCAGTCACCGAAGTGCAGCGCCGATGACAGGCCGAGATGGGCGCCGACGGCTGCTCCGAGCCGGCGCAGCGATTCGCCGTCGGTGGCTTCGTCGGCTGAGAAGTAGAAGCCGCCCATTGCCTGGCACACGGCGCGCAGCAAAAAGGTCTTGCCCTGGCGGCGGCGGCCAGAGACAACGCCGAGCGTCGCGCCGGGCCGCTCGTCGCTAGCGAACGCAACGAGCTCCATCCACTCGACATCGCGGTCGAACATGTCGGATGGCTTCTCAAGCTCATGTTCAAGTCGAGTTATCATAACTCTACTTATCATAGCTGTATTTATGAAGAGAGAGAACAGGACAGCTGAACTGAAATCCCGAGGTCAGATGCCCTGTTGGCGCGGCGGCTAGCTGGTACGTGCCGTTACGGTAAGCCGCGCGGCGCCGGCGGTCGCGTCGATGTCGAATCCCGCCGCTCCCGATGCCCAGCCGGGCGTGGTGAATACCGAGCCGTTCGGCACCGCGACGTG
>Ga0335083_10003383_pt1 | contig 20718 bp, 17 predicted proteins | sample Lox_Sample_42_FD_206716 | JGI IMG/M metagenome (GOLD analysis project Ga0335083, IMG submission 206716) | Soil microbial communities from Loxahatchee National Wildlife Refuge, Florida, United States - Lox_Sample_4.2 | ecosystem: Environmental > Terrestrial > Soil > Wetlands | place: USA...
TGGAGAGCGGTCGCGCCTATCTCGCCGCCGAGGAGGAGGCGGACCGGTTGCGCGACGCGGAGCGCGCCGTGCTGGCGGTCGAGCTGTCGCTGCGCGGCGCCGAGTCGGGTGAGCGCGGCTACCTGCTCACGGGCAGGCAGGAGTATCTGCGGCCTTACGAGCGGGCCATCGAGGACATCGGCGCGCAAATGGACGAGACGCGCGAGCTCCTCGCCGACCAGCCCGAGGCGTTGGCTGCATTCTGGAACCTCGACAAGCTCGTTCGGCTCAAGCTCGCCAATCTGAGTCAGACGATCGAGACGCGGCGCAGCGAGGGCTTCGACGCCGCGCTCAGGCTTGTCAACAGCGATGTCGGCGCCATCGAGATGCGCGACATCCGGCTCAACATCGAGGCGATCCAGCAGCAGCTGCAGGCGCGCAAGTCCGCCGAACTCGCGGGCTCGGCGCGACGCTTCTCCAACACCTTTCTCGGCATGATTTTTGGCGGCAGCCTCGTCGCCGTGCTGGCGGTTGCAGCTTATCTCGTCATCGCGTGGGAGTTACGCGAGCGCCGGCAGCTTGCCGCGCGCGTGGAGGCGCAGGCCAACCAGGACGTGCTGACGCACTTGCCCAACCGCCGGTTCTTCGTGCAGTGGCTGGGGTTCAACCTCGCGCAGGCCCGGCGCGACGGCGCGGACCTTGCGTTGATGTTCATCGATCTCGACGGATTCAAGGCGGTGAACGATCGCTACGGGCACGATGCGGGCGATGCCCTGCTCGTCGAAATTTCGCGTCGTTTCCGCCATACCGTGCGTGAATCGGACCTGCTTGCTCGGGTGGGAGGCGACGAATTCGCGCTGATTGCGCCAAATGCCAAGGATGGCAGCGAGCTGGGGCAACTCGCGCAACGGCTCCTCAATGCGCTCTCCCACGCCAGCGCGCGGCCGGTCGCGGGGGAACCGGTCGGCGCGAGCATCGGCATCGCCCTATTCCCCGACGACGCCGAAGATCTCCAGGGACTCGTCGCGGCCGCCGATGCGGCGATGTACGCAGCCAAGCGTGCCGGCAAGAATCGATTTGCGTTCTACGGCGCTTCGGCCGCAGCGACTGCCTAAAGGTGCGCGGCAGCGTACGCGAGTACGGCCTCGAACGCGCCCGCCTCGTATGGATCGAAACGAACCGCCTCGGTGGCGCGCAGCCAAGTGAACTGCCGCTTCGCGAGCTGACGCGTCGCCGCGATCCCCTGGGTGCGCAGCGTGGCTGCGTCGATGACGCCGTCGAGGTACGACCAGGTCTGGCGATAACCGACGCTGCGCATGGAGGGCAGATCGGGCGCAAGCGCGTGGCGATGGCGCAAGGCGCGAAGCTCCTCGACCAGACCGCGCCTCAGCATGGCGTCGAAGCGCTCGGCGATGGCCCGGTGCAGGCGCGCGCGATCCGACGGCACGAGCGCGACGCGAACCGCTGCCCCGAGACTTCGTTCGTCTCGCGCGCGGCGCCCCTGCAGGCGTGACAGCGGCACGCCCGCGATGCGCCACACCTCCAGGGCGCGCTGGATGCGCTGGGCGTCACCCAGATCGAGCCGCGCCGCGGTGACGGGATCGACACGCGAGAGCTCCGCATGCAGCGCCGGCCAGCCCTCGCGCGCCGCGCGAGCATCGAGTGCCGCGCGGACCCGGCGATCGGCTGGCGGCAGCTCCGAAAGGCCCTCGGTGAGTGCCTTGAAGTAGAGCATTGTCCCGCCGCACAGGATCGGAATGCGCCCGCGAGCTCGCGTTTCCGCGATCGCGGTGAGCGCATCGGCCACGAAGCGCGCGGCAGAATACGCTTCGGTGGGATCGATGATGTCGATGAGATGATGCCGCACGCGAGCGCGCGTCGCGGCATCGGGCTTCGCAGTGCCGATATCCATGCCGCGATAGATCTGCGCCGAGTCGACGCTGACGATCTCGCCGCCGAATCGCTCGGCGAGCGCAAGCGCAAGCGCGCTCTTGCCGGAAGCGGTCGGGCCCATCAGCAAAACCGCGGGAGCTGCGCTCACCGGCCGCGCATGAACAGCCGATCGAGATCCGGCAGCGCGAGCTGATACCAGGTGGGCCGTCCGTGGTTGCACTGCCCTGAGCGCTCGGTCGCCTCCATCTCGCGCAGCAGCGCATTCATCTCCTGGATCGTGAGGCTGCGGTGCGCGCGCACCGCTCCGTGGCAGGCCATGGTCGAAAGCAACTCGTCGCGTGCTCCTGCCGCCACACGGCTCGCGCCGAATTCGCGCAGATCGGCGAGCACGGCTCGCGCGAGCGCGACTGAATCGGCATCAGCAAGGGGTGCCGGCACGGCGCGCACCGCGAGGGTGGACGGTCCGAGCACAGACAGCGAGAAACCGAGCGCCGAGAGCGTGCCGGCATTTTCCTCGGCCGTGGCGACTTCCAGCGGATCGGCGGCGAAGCTTGCAGGCACGAGCAGAGGCTGCATCGGAGCGTGGCGATCCAGCGCGGTCTTGAGCCGTTCGTAGAGAATGCGCTCGTGCGCGGCGTGCATGTCGACGAGCACGAGTCCGTCACGGTTCTGGGCCAGCACGTAGACGCCGTGCAACTGCGCCAGCGCGAATCCCAGCGGATGTTCATCGTCGTTGGGAAGATCGGGCCCGGCCCCTCCCGCGGGTGAGCTGAGTTCGCCGAACAGCCGCTCGTAGAATGCCGCCGGTTCGCGCGCTGCGAGCGAGAGCGTGTCCTGCGCCGGGCGGCCCCGCTGTATTGCGTACGCAATCGGCGGCGGCGTCAGCGCCCCGGCGACGCCGAGGCGCTCCGCCGCCGAGACGGCCGGCTGATCGGCTGCCGTGGCGGCGAGCGCCTTCTCGACCGCTCGGCGCACGAACTCGTGCAGCGCTCCGCCGTCGCGGAATTTCACCTCGATCTTGGTGGGGTGCACGTTGACGTCGACCAGGCGCGGCTCGATCACGAGCCACAGTGCGTAGGCCGGCTGACGATCGTGGTGCAGGACGTCGCGATAGGCTTCGCGCAGCGCGTGCGAGAGCACGCGATCGCGAACGAAGCGGCCGTTGACGAAAACGTATTGCGCCTCGCGGCCCGTGGCGGCGTAAGCGGGGCGAACGGCCCAGCCCGTGAGCGTCAGACCCGGACCGGGGGCATCGACCGCGGCCGCGTGCCCACCGAAGGTCTCGCCGAGCAGCGCATCGACGCGCGCGCGCCGGCCGCCGCCCGGCAGCCGGTGGCGCACGCCTCCGTTGTGGCTCAGCGTGAACGCGACGTCGGGATGCGAGAGCGCGACGCGCCGGAACGTTTCTTCGCAGTGTCCGTACTCGGTCGCCTCGGTGCGCAGGAACTTGCGCCGCGCCGGCGTGTTGAAGTAAAGCTCCTGCACGGTCACCGTCGTGCCGGAAGAGAGTGCCGCCGGCTGCGGCACGCCGATCTGGCCGCCGTCGACCTCGATCCTCCATGCGTGCGCGGCATCGCTCGATCGCGAGGTAAGGCTCAGGCGCGAAACCGCGGCGATGGACGCGAGCGCTTCGCCGCGAAACCCGAGCGTCGCGATCGCCTCCAGATCGCTCGGCACCGCGATCTTCGACGTCGCGTGGCGCGCCAGCGCGAGCGCAAGATCCTCGCGCGCGATCCCTTCGCCGTCATCGGCGACGCGAATGAGCTTCACGCCGCCACCCGCGAGCTCGACGTCGATCGCGCGCGCCCCGGCATCGAGACTGTTCTCCAGGAGCTCCTTGAGCGCGGCCGCCGGGCGCTCGACAACTTCGCCGGCGGCGATCTGGTTGATCAGATGATCGGAGAGTGTCCGGATTGACGCCATCAGCGCGCGAGGCCTTTCGCCCAGTGCGAGTAGACGCCGTCGGCCACCTCGCCGAGCCCGGCGAGCCGCGCATCGACGTCGCGAAGGATGTCGGCGCGGCTCTGCACGGCGGCTCTCGTCTCGTCCGGCAGCTCCTTCGCCCCCGTGCGGCACCACGTTTCAACCATGTCGCGAGTCATCTCGATGTGGCCCTGAAGGCCGATGTGCTTGCCGAGCGCATAGGCCTGCTCGGCGTTGTCGGCGTTGGTGAGCAGGCGCGTCGCGCCGCGCGGCAGCGCGAAGACGTCGTAATGCCACTGGAAGGTCGTGAACGAAGAGCGCCCGCCAAACCATTCGCGGGCCTCGTCGGCATTCGTGGTGCGCACTTCGCCCCAGCCGATCTCGGGTGTTCTGGTCTGCGTTACCGTCGCGCCCAGCGCCTTGGCCAGGAGCTGCCCGCCGAGGCAATGTCCCAGCACCGGCACGTCCGCCCTTACGGCCGAGCGCAGCAGCTCGAGCAGCGGTGCGTTCCACGGCAAGGGATCGTTCGCGCTCATCGGCCCGCCCATGAGCGCGATCCCCGCAAATGCTTTCGGTTCCTCGGGAACCGCTTCGCCCTCGTCGAGCGCGATCACGCGCCGTGGCAAGCCGTGCGCGTCGAGCCACTCGGCGAATCGGCCCGGGCCTTCGGTCGGGGAGAAACGGAAGATGGCGACAGCTTGCATGCGCCGGCGTGCTACGCGCCGCGCTCGATGCAGGCGTACGCCGAGTGATTGTGGATCGACTCGAAGTTCTCGGCTTCGACGCGAAACCCCTCGAAGCGGGGATCGCCGGCAAGCCTCGCGGCGATACCGCGCACGAGATCCTCGACGAAGCGCGGCCGGTCGTAAGCGCGTTCGGTGACGTACTTCTCGTCAGCGCGCTTGAGAAGCGCGTACAGCTCGCACGAGGCTTCCTCCTCGGCGAGCGCGATCAGCTCCAGGAGCGTGATCGATGCGGGATCGCGCGGCCGCACCGCGAGCGTCAGGTGCGAGCGCTGATTGTGCGCGCCGTAATCGGCGATCGCCTTCGAGCTGGGACACAGGCTCATCACCGGAACGACGAGCGTGACCGAGATCTTGCGCGCGCCGTCAACGGCTTCCGCCATGAGCCTGACCTCGTAATCCATCATGCTTTCCACGCCTGACACCGGAGCGGCCTTCCTGCGGAACCAGGGGAACTCGATGGCGATGCCGCCTCTCGTCGCATCGAGGCGCGTCAAAAGCGCATCGATAAGCGCGGGCAGGCGCCCGAGCGTCAGCGGCTCGGCAAGCTCGTCGATGACCGCGACCAGGCGCGACATGTGCGTGCCCTTCTGCTCCGCGGGCAGGGCCACCGACAGGCTGAAGGTGGCGATCGTCGGCTGCGCGGGCGCGGCGCCATCTGCGAAGCGAATCGGGTAGCGGAGGCCGCGGATGCCGACGCGATCGATCGCGAGCGAGCGCTCGTCCGGATGCGACTGGACGTCGGGGATGGGGGATTCGGGTCGGTTCATGCCTTGGCCGAGTGAGAGATTACGCTCTTCACGCTGCTGGCTTGGCAATCGGCGTTACCGACGCGCCCGTGGTCTCGACGCGGCGGGCCCCGAAACGCGCGACGATCGATGCGGCGATGCCTTTGGCGTCGAGCCCGCAGTGCGCGAGCTGCGCGGCCGGATCGCCGTGGTCGACGAAAGCATCCGGCAATCCGAGATGCAGCATCGGGACGGCGACGTTGCGCTCGGCAAGCGCTTCGGCGACGGCGCTGCCCGCTCCGCCCGCGACGACATTTTCCTCGACGGTCACGAGGTAGTCGTGCGTCTCCGCGAGGTGGACCGCGAGCTCGGCGTCGATCGGTTTCACGAAGCGCATGTTGGCCACCGTCGCATCGATCTCTTCGGCCGCCGCGAGCGCGGGATGCAACATGCTCCCGAAGGCGAGAATGGCGATGCGTTGCGTCCGGCGCCTCGATTCACGCCGCAGCTCGCCCTTGCCGATGGGAAACGCGCGCATCTCGCGCTGCACGGGGATGCCCGGCCCCGCTCCGCGCGGGTAGCGCACGGCGCTCGGCGTATCGAGCGTGAACGCGGTGTAGAGCATCTGCCGGCATTCGTCCTCGTCGGCCGGCGCCATCACCGTCGTGTTGGGAAGGCAGCGCAGATAGCTAAGATCGAAGCTTCCGTGGTGCGTTGGACCGTCGGCTCCCACGAGGCCGCTGCGGTCGAGCGCGAAGACCACCGGCAAGTTCTGCAGCACGACGTCGTGGATGAGCTGGTCGTAAGCGCGCTGCAAGAAGGTCGAATAGATTGCGACGACCGGCTTCATGCCCTCGGAAGCGAGCCCCGCCGCGAAGGTGACCGCGTGCTGCTCGGCGATGCCGACGTCGAAATAGCGCTCCGGATATTCCTCCGCGAAGCGCACCAGCCCGGAGCCCTCGCGCATCGCCGGCGTGATGCCGATCAGCCGCACGTCGCGCGCGGCCATGTCGCACAGCCAGTCGCCGAAGACCTGCGTGTACGAAGGTTTGGCCGGCGGTTTCGCCACGATGCCGATGCCGGGGTCGAACTTCGTCACGCCGTGGTAGAGAATCGGATCTTCCTCGGCGCGCGCATAACCCTGCCCCTTGCGCGTCATCACGTGCAGGAGCTGCGGCCCGGAAAGCTCCTTAAGATTCGACAGCGTCTTCACCAGCGCGTCGATGTCGTGGCCGTCGATGGGGCCGATGTAGTTGAAGCCAAACTCCTCGAACAAGGTACCGGGCAGCACCATCCCCTTCATGTGCTCTTCCCAGCGCCTCGCCAGTTCCTTCACCGGCGGGATCCTCGAGAGCACTTCCTTGCCGCCGCGACGCATGCTGTTGTACACGCGGCTCGACAGGAGCTGCGCGAGATAGTTGTTGAACGCGCCGACCGACTCTGAGATCGACATGTCGTTGTCGTTGAGAATGACGAGCAAGTCCGCCTTGGACGCGCCGGCGTTGTTGAGCGCCTCGAAAGCCATGCCCGCGCTCATGGCCCCATCGCCGATCACCGCGACCACCGAGCGCTTCTCGCCCTTGCGCTTCGCGGCGATCGCCATTCCGAGCGCGGCGGAGATCGAAGTCGACGAGTGCGCGGTGCCGAAGGTGTCGTACTCGCTCTCGACCCGGCGTGGGAATCCGGCGATGCCTCCCCATTGCCGCAATTTCGCCATGCCTTCGCGCCGTCCGGTGAGAATCTTGTGCGCATAGGTCTGATGCCCGACGTCCCACACCAGCCGATCGCGGGGCGTGTCGAAGACGTAGTGCAGGGCGATCGTCAGCTCGACCGTACCGAGGTTGGAGGACAGGTGCCCGCCAGTCCGGCTGACCGAGGCCAGGATGTACTCGCGTAACTCGCGCACGAGCTGCGGCAGCTCATCCGGCGCGAGCCGGCGCAGGTCGGAAGGATCGTTGATTCGCTCGAGGAGTTGGCTCATCGGCTTGACTCGCAGTCTGCGCCCTGTCACCCAGCGCGAGCGCGTCGATCGTCAGTTTTTTCGCTGCGCTATCCAGTCGGCGATCTCGAGCAGGCGCCGCGCCGATGGGCCAAAGGAAGAGAGCGCCGCGCGTGCTTCGACGCGCAGCAGCTCGATGCGCTCTCTGGCGGCGGCCAGGCCCGACAGCGATACGTACGTGGGCTTACGCTGCACCGCATCCTTGCCCGCGGTCTTGCCCAGGCTCTGCGCGGTGCCTTCGACATCGAGAACGTCGTCGACAACCTGGAAGCCGAGTCCGATGGCCGACGAGTAACGGTCGAGTGCCTCGTTCTCGCCGGCAGCCATGGGCCGGCCACACCACGCGCCGAGGCGAACCGCCGCCCGAATGAGCGCACCTGTTTTGAGTGCGTGCATCGCTTCGAGTTCAGACAACGCGAGATCCTTGCCGGTGTTGGCGAGATCGAGCGCCTGCCCTCCGGCCATGCCTGCCGCGCCCGCCGCGCGCGCGAGGAGGCTCAACTGCATCCCCGCATCGCGCACTCCGGCGGCGAGCACTTCGAAGGCGAGGCTCTGCAGCGCGTCGCCAGCCAGGAGCGCGGTAGCTTCCCCGAAGGCGACATGGCAGGTCGGGCGCCCGCGGCGGAGGACGTCGTCGTCCATGCAGGGCAGATCGTCGTGGACGAGCGAGTAGGCGTGGATCAGCTCGACGGCCGCGGCGGCGGAGTCGACGATGTCCGGCTCGGCGTCGTTCAACTCGCCGCCCGCGTAGGCGAGAAGCGCGCGCACGCGTTTTCCCCCGCCTAGCACTGCGTAACGCATCGCGCGGTGCAACTCCGCGGCCGCTTCCGTGCGCGGCGTGAGAACGCGCTCCAGCACGCTCTCGATCCGCCGCGTCCGCTCGCTGGACCAAACGGCGAAGGCGAGGTCAGGATCCATCGTTGCCGCTATGCGCGATCGCGTCGGAACTTTCCGCTGCGAAGGCCTTGAGGACACCGCGCTCGAGCACTTGAACCTGCTGCTGCGCGTCCTTGAGCGCCGCCTGACAGTACTGAAGCAGCTCCGCGCCGCGCCGATGCGCGGCGAGCGTCTCGGCAAGCGGGAGCGCTCCGCCTTCCATCGTCGCGATGATGTTCTCCAGCTCGGCGAGCGCCGCTTCGAACGTCTTGGGTGGGGTCGGGGTCTCGGCCATCGGAAAGAGGCTGCTTCGGTCACGCCAAGGCGGCCGAATGCGGCTGGGAGCCGATGAAAGTACCCTAACTCGCCGACTGCGGTCAACGCCGCGAGCAGGGGCGCGACGAGGAACTCCGGCATGGACCGGGAGTCCATTTCTTCATATAATTGCCGTCTCAATTTGACGACGCAGCCTTGATACGAGCTTTTCGTAGCGGGCTGACTTAGCAAAGCGGTTGGGGGGCGCACTAAGGCCCCTTATATTGTTTGTTGGGTTGGCGGTTTTACGAAAGGAAAGGCTGATGTCCAATCTCGCGACGGCGGATCGGCTGCGACAGGCTACTTCGCAGCTGCCCGTCTCCTGGTACTGCGATCCGGCAACGCTCGAAGCGGAGAAGCGGCTTCTGTTCGAGCCGGGCCCCCGCTATGTCGGCCATGAGCTGATGGTGCCGAACCTCGGCGACTACTGCGCGCTCGCCTGGCGCGACAACGCGCAGGTGCTGGTGCGCAGCGCCGGGGGCGTGGAACTCCTGTCGAACATCTGCCGGCACCGTCAAGCCGTGATGCTCAAGGGACGCGGCAACACGCAGAACATCGTCTGCCCGCTGCATCGCTGGACCTACGATCTTAACGGCGCCTTGCTGGGTGCTCCCTACTTCGACGAGCAGCCGTGCGCAAGGCTCGCCAGCACCCCTCTCAAGCGCTGGCACGGACTGCTTTTCGACGGACCGCGCGACCTCGATGCCGACCTCGACGGCATCGGCGTGGCCTCCGAATTCGATTTCTCGAATTACCTGCTCGACCGGATCGAGATCCACGAGTGCGGCTACAACTGGAAGAGCTTCATCGAGGTCTACCTCGAGGACTATCACGTCGGCCCGTTCCATCCCGGACTCGGCCAGTTCGTGACCTGCGACAACCTGCGCTGGCAGTTCGCCGATCGCTATTCGGTGCAGACGGTGGGCGTCAACAACGCGCTCGCCAAGCCGGGAACGAAGACCTACGAGCGCTGGCACAAAGCGGTGCTTGACTACTATCGCGGCAACCCGCCGATGCACGGTGCGATCTGGGTCACGATCTATCCGAACGTCATGCTCGAGTGGTACGCGCACGTGTTGATCGTGAGCACGCTCATCCCGCGCGCCGTCGACCGGACGACCAACGTGGTCGAGTTCTACTATCCGGAGGAGATCGCGCTCTTCGAGCGGGAGTTCGTCGAGGCGGAGCAGGCCGCCTACATGGAGACCGCCGCCGAGGACGACGAGATCGCCGAGCGCATGGACGAGGGGCGACGCGCGCTCTACGACGCGGGAAGAAGCGAGGTCGGGCCCTATCAGTCGCCGATGGAAGACGGCATGCAGCACTTCCACGAGTTCCTGCGGCGCGAGCTGGCTCAGACCTAGGTCCCTTGACTTACCGCACGCTCATCTCCACGTCCGACCTCGCGCGGCACCTCGACGATCCGGCATTCATCGTCGTCGATTGCCGGCACAATCTCGTCGACGTCGACGCCGGCGAGCATGCCTATCGCGCCGCGCACATTCCCGGCGCGCGGTTCATCCACGTCGACCGCGATCTGTCCGGAGCAAAGACCGGCCGCAACGGACGTCATCCGCTGCCCGATCCCGCAGCGCTCGCGACGAAGCTCGGCCGTGCAGGCATCGACGCCTCGAAGCAGGTGATCGCGTACGACCAGAACTCGGGCATGTGGGCCTCGCGCCTGTGGTGGCTTCTGCGCTGGCTCGGTCACGACGCGGTCGCCGTGCTCGACGGCGGCCTCGACAAGTGGCTCGCGGAAGGTCTGCCGACGGACAACCGCGAGGCGGCGCCGCAGACTGCGGCGTTCGTACCGAAAGTGCCGCAGCCGGTCGCCGCGGCGGACGAGATACTGCATCACCTCGATGACGGCGCGCTCCTCGTTCTCGATGCGCGTGCGCCCGAGCGCTATCGCGGCGAGGTCGAGCCCATGGATCCCGTCTCCGGACACATCCCTGGAGCGCGCAACCGTCCCTACACCGACAACCTTGCTCCCGACGGAACGTTCAAGCCGGCCGCGGTCATGCGCGCGGAATACGAGGCACTGCTCGGCGGCAAGTCGCCGTCGATCGTCGTGCATCAATGCGGATCGGGCGTGACGGCATGTCACAACGTGCTCGCCATGGCGCTCGCCGGATTGCCTGGATCGAGGCTTTATCCGGGGTCATGGAGCGAATGGGTAGCCGATCCGGCGCGTCCGGTTGCGCGGGAAAGTGCTGACGCGGCGACCTAGCAGGCTGATCTGCGCAAGCACGCTCGGGAAACACCACCCGCGATCGACCTTACCGAGCGCGCGGGCACCATCCCGCGCTCGTTCGGGATGCGTTCGCTCCACCGCGCGACGTTTCATCCTGCTTTGGGGGTGGTTCGTCGCCTCGTTCTTGAGCCGGTAATACGGCTTCCGTAACCTGCAGTCAGACCGCGAATTGGTCGCACGAATTTCGACGACGCGATCCACGGCAAGCGGGAATGATTCTGGACCAGGCGCTGTTCCCGAAGTCGACCAGTGACAGGCGCGGGCGCCGAGTGATGAATCCGGCGGCAGCCGTCGACGCATCGAACCAGAGGTTGAAGCCAAGAACATTGCGGGAGAGCACGATGAAGACAAAGATGAAGGATCGTCTGCCGGGCGTCATCGGTGCGCTGTTCGGCATCGTGATCGTGGCCACATTCTCCAGCGGTGGAGATAGCGTTGAAACCTCGGCGACGTGGCAGGCGCTCAGCGCCGGCACCAGTCTTGGCCTGGCCATGGTCGAATTCGTCGCGCTCGGATTCGCGCTCGGATTGCTGGCGTTCGGAGTGCGCCGGTTGGCGATCCGGATCAGCGCGGCGCGCCGGCTCGCGATCCGCCCTGCCGAAGACCCGGGCCGCGGCGCGGTCGTTGCAACGATCGTGTCGATCCCGCGGCTCGCGGATGCGACCGCATCCGAGTTCGACGATGTTTTACGACCGGTGTTTGCGCCCGTAACGTCCCTTACCGAGGCGCAAGTCGAACGCCAGCGCACCCAGCGCCGTTGTGACTACGCCGGTACGAGCGACCACTCGGCCAAGGTGCGATAGGTCGGGCCGCTGCGTCCGGTCTCGGAAGCGACGAGAGCGAACGAGCCGACCTTCCACTCGATCGGCGCGGAAAGTTGCCGGCGGACCGGAGCCTCGATGCGCCGCGCCAGCGTGAGATGCGGCGCGTAGGGGCGATCATCGACGGGAAATCCTCGCTCGCGCAGCGCGCTTGCCAGGCGTTCCTGCAGACCCACAAGCTCGGCTTGCGCCACCGAGGAGCCCAGCCATGCGATGGCGCTTCGGCGGAAGCATCCGATCTCGTCGAGCGTCATTGCGAAAAGCGAGCCATGCAGGCGCTCCGCGAGCGCTTGCAGCAAGGCGACCCGATCCGGGCGCTGCTCGCCGAGAAACGCGAGCGTGAGGTGGATGTTCTCTCCCGCGGTGGGCCGGCCGCGCGTCTCCCGTGCAACGCGGCCTGCGAGATCCGCAAGGGCGCTGCGGAGCGGAGCGTCCGGCCAGAGCGCAAAGAAAACGCGCAGCGCAGCGTCGGCCATGCCGCTCAATATATAAGACAAACGGCGCGGCACCCATTGGGCCGCCGCGCCGCAATTGCGCCAGGAGATCCAGTCAGCCGTTGGCGACCGACAGCTCGGCCTTCGGCTTTTCGAAGAATTGTTCGTCTTCGGTCGAGCCCTTCAGCGCGGTTGTCGACGACTGTCCCGCCTGGACGGTCTGCGTCACGGCATCGAAGTAGCTTGTGCCGACTTCGCGCTGGTGCTTGACCGCAGTGAAGCCCTTCGCGACCGCGGCGAACTCGGCTTCCTGCAGCTCGACGAAAGCGGTCATCTGGTTGCGCGCATACGCATGCGCCAGGTTGAACATGCTGTAGTTCAGGCTGTGGAAGCCGGCAAGCGTGATGAACTGGAACTTGTAGCCCATCGCCCCGAGCTCGCGCTGGAACGAAGCCACCGTCGCATCGTCGAGATTCTTCTTCCAGTTGAACGACGGCGAGCAGTTGTAGGCGAGCATCTTGCCGGGATGGCGCGCGTGGATCGCGTCTGCGAAGGCTTTCGCGAACGCGAGATCAGGCTTGCCCGTTTCGCACCATAGCAGGTCCGCGTACGGGGCATACGCGAGGCCGCGCGACACCGCCTGTTCCAGGCCGCTGTGCGTCTTGAAGAATCCTTCGACCGTGCGCTCGCCGGTGCAGAACGGCTTGTCGTTGTCGTCGATGTCCGAAGTGATGAGATCGGCGGCCTCGGCGTCGGTGCGCGCGAGGATCAGCGTGGGCACGCCCATGCAATCCGCCGCGAGCCTCGCGGCGATGAGCTTCTCCACCGCTTCGCGCGTCGGCACGAGGACCTTGCCGCCCATGTGGCCGCATTTCTTCACCGAAGCGAGCTGGTCCTCGAAGTGCACGCCTGCCGCGCCCGCATCGATCATCGCCTTCATCAACTCGAAGGCGTTGAGCACGCCGCCGAATCCCGCTTCGGCGTCGGCGACGATCGGGGCAAAGTAGTCGACGTTCCCCTTGCCCTCCATGTGCTGGATCTGGTCGGCGCGAATGAAGGCGTTATTGATGCGCCGGACGACGGCGGGAACCGAATTGACCGGATAGAGGGATTGGTCAGGATACATCTCGCCGGCGATGTTGGCATCGGCGGCGACCTGCCAGCCGGAGAGGTAAATCGCCTTCAGCCCGGCCTTGACTTGCTGCAGCGCCTGGTTGCCGGTCATGGCGCCCAGCGTATTCACGAACGGCTCTTCGTTGGCGAGCTTCCAGAGCTTCTCCGCCCCGCGCCGTGCGAGTGTATGCTCGATGTGCAGCGAGCCGCGCAGGCGAACGACGTCTTCTGCGCTGTAGGCGCGTCTGATGCCTTTCCAGCGCGGATTTTCCGCCCAATCCTTGCTCAGTCGTGCCGCTTCCAGATCATAGTTCATCACTCGCTCCTGTCGCGCCCGTCGATGCTTCGAATCGGAAACCTCTAGCGCCGCTCCTAGCCGCCGTGCGACGACCTTAGCAAAGTTGCGGGGGAGTGACAATAGGATTTGCGGCATTGCGATATAGGATTTTCACCTACAAATCATGTAATTAGAAATTGCTTCCGCAGGGCGGAATGAAAACTGCCAAGCGCTGGCAAAAATGTTGCTGCGATGCACGAACGGCACCGCACCGCGTCGACGGGCATATCGCTTCCAACGTCTTGATTGCGGAAAGCTAAAGAGGTGCCTTCTCAGGGCTGATTGCCGGGCTGGGCCCTGACAAAGCCGCGGAATGTCATTCCGATTCCACAGCGCCGGACCGTTGTGCGGAAACAACCGAGAGTCGCGCAGGATCGAACAGCGGCAGCTCGGGCTCGTGCCCGAGCATGGCATCGGCCATGAGGGCACCGATGTAGGGACCGATCGTGTAGCCGCTGCGCACGCAGCAAAGCACGAACACGTTATTCGCGCCGGGCATCGGTCCGGCGAGCGGGACCGAATCGGGCGTCTGCGCTTCGAACCCCGTCCAGCAACGCACGACGCGAGAGCCCGCGAGTTCGGGCAATACGAATTGGGCGAGACGCAGGTTGGCGATCAAGGACTCCGGCGCGATATCGCCGTGCCAGTCGTCGGGAGACCCACGCCCCTGCCATGCGCCGCCGATCAATACGGTGCCGTTCGCGGCCTGCTTGAGCGTCAGCATGCCCGACGCATGCGCGATGACGGCGTGAATCAGCTTCGGCATGCGCTCGGTCACCGATACGGTATTCACGCGCAACCGAATCGGTAGGGGGACGCCGATCTGCTCCGCCATGGTCTTGGCCCAGGCGCCGGTCGCAAGCAGGGCGCGCCTGGCGCGCAGCATGCCTGCAGGCGTGTATACGCGGACGCCCTGGTCGCCAGGAACGATTCTCTGCGCCGGCGTGAGCTCGCGCACGTCCACGCCCGCTGCGCGCAGCCGGCTGCGATAGTAGACGCCCGTCAGACTCGCATTCGCGTAGCCGTCGGCCGCGCAGAAGCTCGCCGCGGCGAGGCCTTCGCGAATGCGCGGTTCGAGAGACCGCGCCGCAGCGGCAGTGATGAACTCGATCGGCGCACCTGCGTTGCGCCTCGCCGTCATGCGCTGACGCAGGCCGTGCGCCTCGCTCTCGTTATATGCGAGCGTGAGGCTTCCCGTCTCCTTGAAGCCGACGGCATCGCCTGCTTGCTTCCACAATTCGTAGCCGCGGACGGCATACGGAATCAGCGGCACGCGCTTGGTCTGTATCGACAGCGTGCCGGCGTTCACGCCGGACGCACCCATACCGAGCTGGCGCGCCTCGCACAACGCGACCCGCATGCCGCCCTCCGCGAGGCGCAAGGCGGCGGCGGCCCCCATGACGCCGCCGCCGACCACCACGGTATCGAAGGCCGCTTTCACGTATCGGCTGCCTGCGGGAACGGGATGTCGGAGTACGCGAAGGTCCCGGTAAGCGCTGTCAGAGGCAGCGGACGAAGCGGCGCGCGCGCGGTGAGCTTGCCGATCCGCTCACGCGAGTAGCGAGCGGATTCGAGCAGCGCGGCGGCGCCCTCTTCGCACGCGCGGCCGCCGCACGGTCCCATGCCGCAGCGGGTGGCCGCCTTGAGCGCGTTGATCTCGCGTGCGCCCTCCCCGATCGCGCCGCGCAGCTCACCCGCGGTGATCGACTCGCATCGGCACACGATGGTGGCGTCGGGCACCCATGCCATTGCGCTCGAGCGCGGCCGCGTGAGATCGGCCAGCGCCGAGGCAGCGCGAGCGGCTCGCGCCTGGACGCGGTGCGCGGCACGCATCTCGCGCTCGTAGCTCGCTCGGTCGAGTCGGCCGAGGTCGAATGCCGCCGAGAGCGCAGCCATCCGTCCCGTGTTGTACGCAGCGGGGGCGCCGAGAACGCCCGCGCTGTCGCCGGCCCCGTACAAGCGTGACACGTCCGTGCGCTGGCTCCGATCGACCACCGGCGTCCATCCGCCGAGCGCCGGCGCGTAGCGAAGTCGCGCCCCGAGCAGCTGATACATCTCGGCCGCCGGCGCCAATCCGTAACCGATGCACAGCGCATCGGCGGAAATCGTTCTCGGGTTGTGACGCGCGAGCGGGCGCCACTTCTCATCGACTCGTTGCAGCGTCACGCTTTCGACGGCCGAGGCGCCGTTGATCGTGGCCACGTCCCAGCCGTGATACTTCGGTGCGTCTCTCCCCGCCGCTCCTGCCGAACCTGCTCGACGTCGAGCGAGAAAGCCGACCCGCTGTGCGAGCCGGGAGACCGCCTCGACCCATCGTCGCCTGGAATTCGGATCGACATGAGCGACGACTTCTCCGCCGCAATCCTTGATCTGCCTCGCGACGGATTGCGCCATGGCCCCGGGTCCGACGACCACCACGTGCGATCCCGGCAGGACGCGAGACTGAAGCATGACCGACGCCGCACCCAACCCGAAGACGCCGGGCAGCGTCCAGCCCGGGCGCGGATAGAAGCGCTCGCGCGCGCCGGTCGCGATCACCAGCGCCCGGCCGTGAATTTGTCCGCATCCTTCGTGACCGAGCGTGGAGATCTCGTACACCGGCGCGGAAGCTTCGCCTGCCGGGAGCTTCGCCACGTGCCAGACATAACATTCATAGGCGCGATCGGCGCCGCATCGATCGAGCTCTTCGGCAAGCGGCGCGTCGCCATCGGCGCCGAGGCGCGGGCCGGAGGCTGCCTCCATCCACGGATCGGGATGAGCGTAGACAGAGGTCCCGCCGGGGCGCGCTTCGTCGAGCAGGAGAACGGAGAGACCGCTCCCGGCCGCGGTGACGGTCGCGGCGGTTCCCGCGGGACCCGCTCCGATGACGACGAGATCGTAGCTCGAGTTCAGTTTTCGCGCGCGAAGCGGTGAGCTTTCGATTTGCGCCTAGTCGGAAAACCTGTATCCGCGGCGAACGAGCAGGTCGTGCACGTCGTAGGGCTTGAACGAGGTCATCGCTTTGCGGCCCGCTTTCTCCGCCTCCAGCTCGCGCTCGATCGTCTTGGCAAGGGAGATCGCGACCGCAGCCGGGACGATGAGCACGCCATCGTCATCGCCGAGCACGATATCGCCGGGGTTGACCTGCACGCCGTCGCAGACGATCGGCACGTTCACCGCGCCGTGATCGCCTCCATAGGGATAGTGATAGTTCCGCGCCGTGACGCCCTTGACGAAGACCGGAAACTTCATCGCGCGAAGCGATGCCGCATCCCGCGTCGATCCATCGATGACGCAACCGGCGATACCCTTGAGCTGCATGCGAAGCGCAGTGGCGTCGCCGAAGCACGCATGATCGGTAACGCCTCCCGCGGCGATCACCAGCACGTCCCCCGGCTCGGCCAGATTGATCGCCATGCGGCGCACCTCGAGCTCCGCCCCGAGTACCGTGATCGCCGTGCCGCATATCCGCGTGCCCTGCGCGAGCGGCTTCATCGCCGGAGACATGAACCCTTTCTTGCCCAGGCGATCGAGGACGAATCCGGTGTAACAGGCCGAGAGCGCGCGCACCGCCGCCGCGGCCGACCGATCGATGCTGCGCTTGATGACGCCCTGGTCGGGAGCGCGAAAAAGCTCTTCACTCATTGCATTCCTTTGGGGGTGAGGTTACGGCTTCGGCCGCACGGATTCAATCGCGATCCCTGAGGGCCAGCATCGCCGCGAATAGTTCGGGGTCGTCCCACGGCGCGTCCACCGGATAGTCGCGCAAGTAATGGCTGCCTGGATCGCGCAGCCATTCCTGGGGAAAGTGCGCAAAGGTTCGTCCCTCGTCGCCCGCGTCGAGGTCGGTACGCGTGGTCACCGGCGCGCCGTGGAATCCGGCGTAGAACGCGGCAGCGAGATCGATGCCTACCAGCGCCGCAGCATGCGTGCCCGGGGTCACACGCCGGTTGATCTCCAGGAGATAGCTCTCGCCGGTCTTTTCGTCCGCAACGAATTCGATCGCGAACAAACCGCTCATGCCGAAAGCCTTGACGAGCTTCTCGGCGGCCGCGCGCATTTCGGGAACCCGCAGGTACCGCGTTACGGTCGCGGGGCCCATGGGTTCGGGGTGAGCGACGATCTTTTCCCGCGAGACGCCGGCGAGCAGCTTGCCACGCATCGCCGCAATCGTGTGGTGCCTGATGCGGCCGCGGACGTGCGCCTGGACCAGGAGCCGCATGCCGGCGCCTTCGAGATCGAGATCGGCTTTCGCCGAGAGCCGGCCATAGGCTTCCACGAAGGCCTCGCGCGTCGCGACGATCGCGACCCGATCTCCGGCGGCGCCGAAGCTCCGCTTCAGCACGACGTCGAAATTGTGAGCCGCTGCGAACGCCTCGGCCTCGACCGGACCCGTGACGGCGACGAACGGCGGCACGCGAATGCCCAGCGCCTGCGCGGCGGGTGCGAGCAGCGTCTTGTCGATGCTCGTACGGTAATGCTCGGCATCGCCAATCGAGTCGTGAATCAGGCTGGCCAGCTTGAGATGCACGGTCGGGTGCATTCCCGGCGGCGTCGTCAGCACCAGCGTCTGCAGCAGGCGCTGGGCGGTGTCGTCGCAAGCGATGACGAGCCGGGGCGCAACCGCATCGACGGCGGCGGTGAATGCGTTCAGCCACTGCAGTGTGGTGGCGGCGTCCGGAAGATGCCTCACCTCGCCGACAAAGCGGCTCGCCTCCGCCAGCGTGTTCTTCGGGGTCAACAGCGAAAGCGAGAAACCGGCCTTCGCCAGCCGCTCGGGGATGCGCGCCGTGCCGATCCAGCGCGGCACAGTCGAGATCAGCAACGCCGGGGTGGCCATCGCGGGTGGGGTCGTTGATGCGAAGCAACTACTTGACGCTGTCGCCGGCAGGCACTCTCCGGCGCTGCGCATCGTATCACAGGCGAGCCCGGACGGCGGGCGGCGGCGTCAGGACAGCATGTCGGCCCAGATGTTGCGCGCCCAGGCTTGCGCGTCGCTGCCTTCCTCAACGCTCGCCGCGACAGAGACTTCGGTGCGGCCCGCAACCGGCATCATGGTCTTCGCTGCCGCATCGTAGCGGTGAACCGATGCGACGTGCGCGGCCCGCCGGTCGTCGACGAAGCTGTAGCAGAGGCTTTCGATCGACGGCGAGGCATTCACCTCCTCGCCCGCGAGCAGCGCCACGACGGCCGCCGCGCAGATCCTCGCCTGCCGGTTGGCCATCTGTCCCGCTTTCGCCATCAGCGGCGCGGTCTGGATCGCGTCGCCGATCAGGTGGATGCCCGGTTGCACCGTCGACTCGTAGGTGAGGAAGTCCACCTGGCAGAAGCGCGCATTGGCGTTGGCCATCCCGAGCTGCCGTGCGATGGAGCCGGCGCATTGCGGCGGGATGATGTTGAGCACATCCGCTTTCACGTCATCGAACACGAGCTTCGCGGTGAGCGTGCTCGCGTCGACATCGGCAAGCTCGCTCTCGGGACGATAGTCCACGATGCCCTTGTAGCGCTCATTCCATGCCGCCGTGAAGATCTCCTTCTTCGACTGCACTTCGGCGTTGGCGTCGAGGACGATGACCTTGGACCTGGGCTTGCGCGTGGAGAAGTAGAACGCGACCTGGCAGGCGCGCTCGTAGGGCGCCGGGGCGCAGCGGTACGGCATCGTCGGAACGTGGATGACGAACACGCCGCCGTCGCGCATCGCTTCGAGCTGGCGGCGGAGCGCGGTCGTCTGCGGCCCGGCCTGCCAAGCGTGCAGGACCTTTCTCCGTGCTTCGCCATCCGCGAGCGAAGGCACGGCGTCCCACATGAAGTCAATGCCGGGGGAGAGAACGAGGCGGTCATAGGCGAGCATTTCGCCTCCGGCGAGACGGACCTTGCGGGCAACAGGATCGATCGCGACCGCCTCGTCGCGCACGCGCCGCACGCCCCAGCGATCGAGACCCTCGTATGCGACCGTGATGTCGGCGATCTCACGGCTCCCGCCGATGACGAGATTCGACAGCGGGCAGGAGACGAAGGCTTCTTCGCGCTCCACGAGCGCGACGCCGATAGTCCCACGGCTCAGCTTGCGGACGTACTTCGCCGCAGTCGCTCCTCCGTAACCGCCGCCGACCACGACAACTCTTGCGCTCGCAGCGCATGCGGGCCCTGCACCGGCGCCGAGCGCGGCGCCTGCGAGCCATCCCGCGCCAGCGGCAAGAACGTCACGCCGCGATGTCGGCATCGCCAAAAACAACGGGGGCGCTGCGGCCCCCGTTCGCGTGCATCGTGCGTGTCCCGCTCAGGCGACTGCCTCCGGCTCCTCGGGCTGCTTCGCTTCCTCGATGAAGACGAGCTTGACCTTGTCGTCCTCGCCGAGGTCGATCGTCACTTTGCCGCCGCTCGCTAGCCGGCCGAAGAGCAGCTCGTCGGCGAGCGCCTTGCGGATCGTGTCCTGGATCAATCGCGCCATCGGCCGCGCGCCCATCTGCGGATCGAAACCCTTGCGGGCGAGGAATTCCTTCAGGGCGGGCGTGAACGAGGGCTCGACCTTCTTCTCGTGCAACTGGGCTTCCAGCTCGAGCAGGAACTTATCGACGACGCGCAGAATCACCTCGTGATCGAGCGCAGCGAAGGAGATCGTCGCGTCGAGCCGGTTGCGGAATTCCGGCGTGAACATGCGCTTGATCGACTCCATCTCGTCGCCGGCCTGCTTGTTGTCGGTGAAGCCGATCGAGGTCTTCGCGAGCTGATCCGCGCCCGCGTTGGTGGTCATGACGATGATCACGTTGCGGAAGTCGGCCTTGCGCCCGTTGTTGTCGGTGAGCGTCCCGTGGTCCATCACCTGGAGCAGGATGCTGAAGATGTCGGGATGCGCCTTCTCGATCTCGTCGAGCAGGAGCACGCTGTACGGGTGCTTGGTGACTGCTTCGGTGAGCTGCCCGCCCTGGTCGAAGCCGATGTAGCCCGGCGGCGCGCCGATCAGCCGCGAAACGGCGTGCCGCTCCATGTATTCGGACATGTCGAAGCGGATGAGCTCCACGCCGAGGCAGTAGGCGAGCTGGCGCGCGACCTCGGTCTTGCCCACGCCCGTCGGCCCACTGAACAGGAAGTTGCCGATCGGCTTGCGCGGATTGCCGAGCCCCGAGCGGGCCATCCGGATCGCCGCGACCAGCGCGTCGATGGCCGGGTTCTGGCCGAAGACGACGTTCTTCAGGTCGCGGTCGAGCGTCTTGAGCGCATTGCGATCGTCGGAGGAGACGCTCTTCGCCGGCACGCGGGCGATCTTCGCCACGATCTCCTCGATCTCGGTCTTGTTGATCACCTTCTTCTGCTTCGACTTGGG
>Ga0335083_10003385_pt1 | contig 20714 bp, 20 predicted proteins | sample Lox_Sample_42_FD_206716 | JGI IMG/M metagenome (GOLD analysis project Ga0335083, IMG submission 206716) | Soil microbial communities from Loxahatchee National Wildlife Refuge, Florida, United States - Lox_Sample_4.2 | ecosystem: Environmental > Terrestrial > Soil > Wetlands | place: USA...
CAGGCGAGGCAGTGCGGCGTTGTGGTGTTCGATGGCTTGTTCCAGCGCTTCCACGTGGCTCGGGGCCAGTGCGGCGTGGCCGGGTACGGCGAGTTCGCCGCCGAGGTCGAAGAGGTCGTGCTGGATGGTGAGCAGCAGCTGCGCGATGTCCGTGTGGAGCCCGGGTGCGGCGGCGAGCCAGCCGATGGCGCTGTTGAGTTCGTCGACGGCGCCGATGGCTTCGATGCGGGGGCTATCCTTGGCGACGCGGCTGCCGTCGCCGAGGCCGGTGGTGCCGGCATCGCCGGTGCGCGTGACGATCTTGCTGAGGCGGTTGCCCATGGTGGCATCATGTGCCGCGCAGGGGTTGTCCACAACAGGGAGGAGCGATGATGTCGATCATCCGCATTGCATGGGTGCTGGTGCTGGCCGCGCTGGCTGGCTGCGGCGGCAGCGCCGAGGTGGCCGCGTTGCAGAAGCGTGTGCAGCAGCTGGAGGACCAGGAGCAGATCCGGCAGGTGCTGATCGCCTATGGGCAATACCTGGACGCGCGCGACTATGCCGGCTATGCCTCGCTGTTCGCGCGCGATGGTGTGTGGACCGGCGGCTTCGGCAGCGCCACCGGGCCGGCGGCGATCCAGGCCATGCTGGAGAAGAATCTCGGCAAGCCCGCGGGCGGGTTCATCAACAAGTCGAACTTCCATCTGATGACCACCATGGTCGTGAAGGTGGATGGCGATACGGCAACGGCCAATTCCCGCTACCTGTTCTTCACCGCGACGGCGGACAACAAGCCGGCGCCGACGCTGGCCGGCCGCTATGTGGATGAGTTCGTGCGGGAGGACGGCAAGTGGAAGATCCAGCATCGCACCACCCACGGCGTGATTCCCTGGCGTGATGGCAATGCGCCGCCGCCGCAACCGGCTGCCTCCTCGGCTGCGCCGGCCGCCGCCGCACCGGCCCGCTGATCAGGCCGTGACGAGTTCGCCATCACCCGAACTGGCCGCGGCGCTGGAGGCAGCGCGCGCCGCCGATGCGGTGATCGCGCCACTGTATCGCGCGAACCTGGCGGTGGAGCTGAAGACCGACCGCTCGCCAGTCACCGAAGCGGATCGCCGCGCCGAGGAAGCCATTCGCGCGGTGCTGCTGCGGCATTTTCCCGGATACGGCTTCTACGGCGAGGAGGGCGGCGCGCGCGACATGCAGGCCGAGAGCATCTGGCTGGTGGATCCGCTGGATGGCACCAAGTCCTTCGTGCGCGATACGCCGTTCTTCTCCACGCAGATCGCGCTGCTGCGGCGCGGCCAACTGGTGCTGGGCGTTTCGTCGGCCTGCATATACGGCGAGACGGCCTGGGCCGAACGCGGCGGCGGAGCCTGGCTCAATGGCGAGCGCATCCACGTCAGCGACCGCGCGCGGTTCGATGAGGCCATCCTCTCCACCGGCAACCTGAAGACGCTGGCGGCGGGGCCCGGCTGGCAGCGCCTCGGCGCGCTGGTGCAGAAGATCAATCGGCTGCGCGGGTACGGGGATTTCGTGCACTACCACCTGCTGGCGCGCGGCGCGCTGGACGCGGTGGTCGAATCCGACGTGAACATCCTCGATATCGCCGCGCTGGCGGTGATCGTTGCCGAGGCGGGTGGAAGGTTCACCGATCTGGCGGGTCGGCCCGTGGGGCTCGACACCACCACGGTGCTTGCCGCCAATGCCGGCCTTCATCCGCTGCTGTTGCGCGAGCTGGCGCAGCATGCCTTGGGAGGGAGCCCATGACGAAGCACGGCGGGAGCGGCTGGTTCGCGTCGATCGCCTTGCTGCTGATGTCCGCAGGCCACGCCGAATCGCTGGACAAGTACCCGCTCGACCAGCTGCATTTTCAGGGTACCCTCGATGCAGGTGGCACGACCTACGCCATGGTGGGAGCGCCGGACGGGTTGGTGCATCGCGTGGCACCTGGCGGGTTGATCGGCGACCGGCATGGACATGTCAGCGCCATCACCAGGCAGGGCCTGTCGATAGTCGAGCCGGCCGATGCGGCGCAAGGCACCGCGGAGCGCCGCGTCGAACTCGTACTCGCGTCCGCCGCGGCACCGCCGGATGCGCCGGACCTGGCAGATGCCTGCGAGCGGGAAATCCGCGGGCACGCGATCGTCACGGCGATCATCGGCCGAACGCCGGTCAAGAACGGCAGCATCGCTGGATACCGCATTGTCTTTCGCGGGCAGCCGGGTTCCACCGTGACCGCGCAGTGCTGGAGCCTCGGCGGCAAGGTGACCGTTGTCTACGCGGATGCCGGGGCCAGCCATCCGGGATGGGGCAAGGAAGGCCGTCCGGCGGGTAGTCCGGCGGGTGCGTCGGCCTGCGACACCGAGGCAGAGAAGAAGTCGTTCGCCGTTCAGCTGGCTGGCGCGGATACCGCGCGCCTTGCACCGCCGCGCGCGGCGCGCGAAGGAGATGTTCTCCGGCTGCAGCTGGACAATGGCACGCGGGTCGAGCTCAGGGACGAGCTGCGTGGCTGCGGCGAAGGCACGCCGGATTGCACCCGCTACCGGTTCCTGGAGTGGCGCGCCGGCGAGCACGCATACGTGATCCCGACAATGTCGCGTTGCTGGTGCAGGCGGTGCGTCAGGCCGACCACCTGCCGGAGTACGCCGAAAGCTACGGCAGCCGGACCTTCTGCGTGCTGGGCTGGCGTGACGACAATTCATTGACCGTGCGAGCGCTTGTGCGTGGCAAGCCCGGTGAGGTCAACGAACCGGCGACACGGCATCTTGACTTCGACGGCCAAGGCTGGCGTCTCATGGATTGACGGTGGCCTCGGGTGTCCGCAGGCGGGTAACCGGCATCTCGACGCCGCCGCCCGTCACCCGCAGTTCGACTGCCGTCCCGACCGCGGTCGTGTCGAGAATGGCGGGATCCGCGGGATTCATGTACGCCGGAGGCGTCACGCCAAAGCAAGACAGCAGTGCCGGCGCGATGTCCAGGGTGGAGATGCACGAACGTGTCCGGTCGGCCGCGGGACGACGCGGATCGTAAACGGCAAGCATGCCTCGCGGGGTATGCCGGGCCGAGCAGGCCACATCATCCTGGTGTTCGTGGAAACCCAGGCCCAATTCCACGAAGCCACATTGATTGCCCTGCACTTCGGCCTGCATCGAGCCCTTGTAGCGCTCGAAGTAGACATAGAGCTGGAAGGAATTGGCTTCGCGGCTGTAGCTCAAAGGTGCCTGCTCCCGCACGGTCTTTGCCATGCGGTGGCCATCGGCGGCGATGCCGGCCAGCCGTGCTTCGAACGCATCGGCCGCGCCGGCATCCACGACCACGCTCAGGCAGGGCACCATGGCGAAACGCTGCGTCCACTGGTGCCGGGCCACTCCCAGCATCCGCATGAAACGCTCCAGATCGGTGATGGTGTAGAAGCCTTTGGTTTCGTCGGTCCTGATGCCGGCCTGGCCCAGGCTGCCTGCCACCAGCAGGCGGTAGCCGGGGTGCTGCTCGACGAAGGCGGCGAGCCTTCCCAGCATCATGTCGAATACGCGCATTGCGTAGTCGATCTCGTGCCGGTACTTGCCGTGCCACTCCCCGGGCATCGCATTGTCCGGAACGTCGTCGGGAAAGGTGGCCGCCCAGAAGCGATGCATGGCCGCCGCGACGTGATTGGTATGCAGTGTGGCGAAACGCGGCAAGGAGCGACGCATCTCGCGCAGGAAGACATCCAGCGTGATCATCGGCTGCACGGCGCGGCGCCGGCACTTCAGGTGCCGGGCGCGCAACTCCCCGGCTATTTCGGAAAGAGTGCCCTTGACCGTCGCCAGCGACAGGCCATTGAACGGATAGGTGGCGACGAATCGCAGCGCTTCCTTCCATGCCAGGCCCGTGTCCACGTTGCGCGCGGACTTGCGCGTCATGGCCAGGTTGAACGCCTGAAACCGCTGCAACCGGGCGGGGTGGGCAAACGGCGACGCGGAGAAGAAATCCGGTACGTAGAACCGGTAATTGTCCAGGCTTGCCGGCGGAGTGGATGTGTGCAGGGATCCCATGATGCCGACGCTGATGCCACGCTCGGCGAGCAATTGCCAGAGCGGCGGAAAGGCCCGGTTCGCGTGTTCCAGACTCTGGCCGAGATGGAAGATATGGTGCTGTTCGTCGATCACTCCACGATGCAGCGTGGGCCAGCTGATCCACGGGTCCAGTTCGACCTGGTCTTCGCAGACGGTTTCGAACTGCTTGCTGCGCCCCAGGATGCGGGCAACGTGGCTGCCGGGATTGCCGTTGATGAAATGGTCGACGACCTGGAAAGGCAGCTCGTTGCACTCGAACAGGACGATCTTTGGAATTTCCGTCATGATCTTCCGTTGCGCCGAGTCGGGGCGTCCTCCGGATTCAGGCTAGCACATGCAGGCCGGCTGTGGCGGCGGAGCTGGACAAAGACTCCTTCACCCTCAATCTAAGAGTCTCGGGGCAGTACCGTGGTGCCGAGACGATGCATCGATATCTCGGCGTAACCTGGCCTAATGGTTCAGCAGATTCGCCGGTGAATACTGGTCCGTCAGCACGCGCGCCTTCGCATCCCAGTCCGCGCGCGTGGTGAACAGCGCCAGCACCGCGTCGGTATCCACGCCGAAGCCGCGTAGCGCGGATTCATACTGTCGCGCGCGTTCGCGCAGCTGCGCCTCCGTGGGCAACCCATCCGGCCGCGCCACGATTACCCGGTTGGCGGCCTTCAGGTTGAAGAACGTGCCGAACACTGAGGCATAAGTCGTCGACTCGTGGTCATACAGCTTGCTGGACGAAAACGTGTTGCCCACCACCACGCCGCCGGGCGCCAGCAGCGACTTCACCTCGCCGAGGAACTCCTGCGTCAGCAGATGCTCGGGGATGTACTCCTGGTCGAAGGCATCCAGCAGCACCGCGTCGTACTTCTTGCCTTCGCGGCCGGCGCGCTTCACGTACACGCGGCCATCCATCTCGAACACCTGCAGCTTCGCGTCCTGCCTGAAGCCGAAGTAATCGCGCGCCACGCGCGTCACCGCCGGATCGATCTCGGCCACGTCGATCTGCGCCTCGGGCAGCAGCTTGCGCAGCGCGGTGGGAATGGTGCCGCCGCCCAGCCCCAGGATCAGCACGCGCCGCGGCGCCTGCGGCGTGGCGAACAGCAGGCCGCCCAGCGCCATGCGCGTGTAATTGAGCGCGAAGCGTTGCGGATCGGCGAGGTTGATGCAGGACTGCCGGCCGATGCGGCACTCGCGCGTGAAGCACATGCAGCGCTCGCCGGCATCCTCGTACACCAGCACTTCGCGGTACTGCGAGCGTTCCTCGTGCACCAGCTTCTGCTGCGCGCCGGCCAGCGGCGCGGCCAGCAGCAGCGCCAGTGGCAGCAGCGCGAGCCGCAGGTACTGGCGCAGCTTCATGCCTCGACCCGCCGCGCGAGGCCCGCGAATGCCGCCAGCGCCACCGATATTCCGATCCTGCCCAGCAGGATCATGTTCACCTCGAACCACAGCACCAGGTAGAAGGAAGTGAGGATGGTGCCCGCCGCGCTGCCGAAGGTCGAGACGAAGTACAGCTGCCCGGCGCGCCGGCCGGAGGATTCCCTGGCGTCCACCAGCAGCCGCACGCAGTACGGCGAGACCATGCCGGAGAAGAACGTCGGCACGAAGAACAACAGCGTGGCCGCGGTGAGCGAGCCGAAGCGCGGGTCGGGAATCGCGATGGAGAGATCCTCCAGCACGCGGCCGGAAAGCGCCAGCACCGGCAGCGCGGTGAGCGCGGCCGCCGCCAGCAGCAGCGCCAGCCGCGGCAGGCTGGGGCGGTGCTGCGACCAGCGTCCGCCGGCCAGGTACCCGAGCGACAGCGCCAGCATGAACACCGTGATCAGCGCGCCCCACACATAGATGCTGCTGCCGAAATCCGGCGCGAGGAGGCGGCCGCCGAGCAGCTCCACGCCCATCACGAAGAAGCCGGACCAGAAGGCCACGGCGAAGCACAGCGCGCCGCGCCTCACGGTTGCAGCCGCGTCGCCGTCCATGGGCCGGCCACGGGCCTGGCGCTGCAGGAAAGCGCGATCTCGCGCGTCCAGCGCGCGCGGTCGTGCAGCCGGTGCGCGCCGGCCACCCACAGCTCCACGGCCTCGGCCCACAGCACATAGATGCCCCAGTGCGCAGGGCGCGGCACCACGCCCGGGTAGCGCGCACGCACCACCTCGAGTTGCGTGCGCAACTCCGCGCGCGAGGCGATGGGCGCGCTCTGCCCGCTGGCATGCGCGCCGAGCTGGCTGTCGCGGGCCCGCGAGGCAAAGTAGGCATCGCTTTCGGCCGGCGATGCCTTCTCCACCGGTCCCTCGATGCGCACCTGGCGGTGCAGGTGATCCCAGTAGAACACCAGTGCGCCGCGCGGGTTGACCGTCAGCTCGTGTCCCTTGCGCGAGTCATAGTTGGTGACGAAGCGCACCGCGCCGGCCGCGGGCTCGATCTCCTTGCACAGCACCACCCGCGCGGCGGGCCGGCCCTCGCCGTCGCAGGTGGCCAGCACCATGGCGTCGGGATTGGGCTGCCCGCCGCGCTGCCGGGCCTCGGCGAACCACGCCGCCGCCAGCGCCATCGGTTCACCCGGCAGCGGCTCGGGCAGGGACTGTTCGGGTACCATGCGGGCAGTTTACCCACATAAGCGCCCGCGAACCCTCATGACACTGGAAGAGCTCCGGCAGCAACTGGACCAGCTGGATGGCGACCTCATCGCGCTGATGGCGCGGCGTCAGGCCATTGCGCGCGAAGTCGCGGCCGCCAAGCGCGCCACCGGCTATCCGACGCGCGATTACCAGCGCGAACGCGAGGTGGTGCTGGGCGTGCGCCGCCGCGCCGAAGCGCTCGGCCTGTCGGGCGACCTGGCGGAGAAGGTGCTGCGCCTGCTGATCCGCTCCTCGCTCACCACGCAGGAGCAGGTGAGCGTGGCCACGCATGGCGCCGGCAGCGGCCGCCGCGCGCTGGTCATTGGCGGCGCGGGCAAGATGGGCGGCTGGTTCGTGCAGTTCCTGGCTTCGCAGGGCTTCGACGTGCAGGTGGCCGATCCGGCCGGCGCGCCGCCGGGCTTTGCATCCGTCGATGACTGGCGCCGCGTCCCGGACATGGATGTCTTCGACTACATCGTCGTCGCCACGCCGCTGGGCGCGAGCGGCGCCATCCTCACCGAGCTTGCCGCGCGCCGGCCGCGCGGCGTGGTGTTCGACCTGGGGTCGCTGAAGTCGCCGCTGCGCGCGAGCCTTGCCGCGCTGGCCGCCGCCGGCGTGAAAGCCACCTCGCTGCATCCGATGTTCGGCCCCGGCACCGAGCTGCTTTCCGGCCGCCACGTGGTGTTCATCGACCTGGGCAATGCCGCGGCACTGGCCGCGGCGCGCGCGCTGTTCGCGCCGACCATGGCCGAGCAGGTGGTGATGAGCCTGGACGAGCACGACCGGCTGATCGCCTACGTGCTCGGCCTGTCGCATGCGCTGAACATCGCCTTCTTCACCGCGCTGGCCGAGAGCGGCGAGGCCGCGCCGCGGCTGGCGCGCATGTCCAGCACCACCTTCGACGCGCAGCTCGACGTGGCGACGAATGTGGCCGAGGAAAGCCCGGAGCTGTACTACGAGATCCAGGCGCTCAACGACTACGGCGCCGAATCGCTGCAGGCGCTGGCCGCGGCAGTGGAGCGGCTGCGCCAGGCCGTGGCCGGGCGGGATTTCACCACCTTCCGCGCATTGATGGAGCAGGGCCTGGCCTATCTCAAGGATCGCCGCGAGCAGGTCGCCAGGCGCGCCTAGAGGGCTTCCCGGCGGCATTGCCGCAATACGTGAGCGCGCGCCTTGATGCCGCGCCCCCGGCCGGTTAAAAAGAATGCAGATTCCACGCGCAGCGGCTGGATCTGGGCAACCGCCGGGGAAAACGCCATGAGCACCACCGATGTCATCGACCGCGACGGCTTCCGCGCCAACGTCGGCATCGTGCTGATGGACAGCGGCGGCCGCCTGTTCCTCGGGCGGCGCACCGGCGGCAAGGGCTGGCAGTTCCCGCAGGGCGGCATGCGGCACGGCGAATCGCTGGAGCAATCCCTGTTCCGCGAACTGCACGAGGAGATCGGCCTCAACGCCGCCGATGTGCGGCTGGTGGGCTCCACCGCGCGCTGGCTGCGCTACCGCCTGCCATCGCGCTATGTGCGGCGCGGGCAGCAGCCGCTGTGCCTGGGGCAGAAGCAGCGCTGGTTCCTGCTGCAGCTGGCCGCCGACGAATCCGGCATCCGCTTCGATACCACCGGCGAGCCGGAATTCGACCGCTGGCGCTGGGTGGATTACTGGCAGCCGGTGAAGGAAGTCATCTACTTCAAGCGGCCGGTATACGTGCGGGCACTGCACGAACTCGCGCCGCTGGCGCGGCCGGGCGGGCTGCCGCCCTATCCATCCTGGTGGGCGCGGCAGACGCGGGATGGGTCGGGCGCCGCGGCTTCCGCGGTGGCCCGCGAGCAGGGCGGCAGCGGCTAGACGGCTGGCGATGAGCGCTCCCCGACCCCGCCTGGTGGTGCGATACCACGCTCCGCTGCTGCAAGTGCTGCTGGTCTGCGGCGCGGCATTGCTGGTGCTCATCGCGCTGTGGTCGGCCTTCGAACTGGGACGCAGCCGCGCCGGCTTCGACGGCGCCGCCGCGCGCAGCGAGCGCGCGAAACTGCAGGATCGCATCGACGTGCTGGAAGACCAGCTGCGCTCGCTGCATCTGAAGCTCGCGGTATACGAGAGCGACAGTACCGGGCAGACGCGCGAGCGCACCGAGCTGTCGAAGACCATCGGCGAACTGCAGGCCCAGGTGGCGCGGCTCAGCAGTGACGTGGCCTTCTACCGCGGCGTGGTCGAGCAGCGCATCAGCGGCGACGTGGTGAAAGTGCAGCAGTTCCACGTTGTGGCCGGTGGCCAGGCGCGCGAGTTCAAGCTGCGGCTGGTGCTGGGACGGCCGTTGCGTCCCGACGGCACCATCAGCGGCAAGGCGCGCATCAGCATCGATGGCACTGGCCCGGACGGCGCGCCCGTGAGCTACGACCTGATGCAGCTGGCGGGCGTGCCCGGCGCGGAACTGGCCTTCAGCCTGCGTTATGTCCAGACGCTCGAACAGACGGTGACGCTGCCCGCCGGCTTCGTTCCCGCGCGCAGTTCCATCGAACTGCTGCCGGCGCGCAAGGATGCCGGTCCGGTGCGCGAATCCTTCCTCTGGACCGTGGAGAATTGATCCCATGTTCGGCCGCAGACGCAATGCCCCGCCGCAGATCGATTCGTTGCTGGGCGCCGGCATCCGCATCCAGGGCGACGTGCTGTTCCGCGGCGGCCTGCATCTGGATGGCGCCGTCACCGGCAGCGTCAGGGCCTCCGGCAGCGGCGTCTCGCGGCTGGTGGTGGGCGAGGCGGCGGTGATCGAGGGCTCGGTGGCCGCGTCGATAGTCGAACTGTACGGTGTGGTGCGGGGCGACATCGTGGCCTCCGGGCGCGTGCGGCTGGGCCCGAAGGGCCGCGTCGAGGGCAATGTGCAGTACGGTGCCCTTGAAGTGGCCGCGGGAGCCATCATCAAGGGTAAACTCGTGAAACTGGCGACTCCATCCGGCAACACCCAGGACAAATGAGCGACTCCTCCATACTGTTTACCGACGCGGCAGCGGCCAAGGTCGCCGAGCTGATCCGCGACGAAGGCAATCCGGCGCTGATGCTGCGGGTATACGTGCAGGGCGGCGGCTGCTCGGGCATGCAGTATGGCTTCGAGTTCGACGAAGCCCTGCAGGATGGCGACACGCTGGTCGAGAAGCTCGGCGTGAAGCTGCTGGTGGATCCGATGAGCTTCCAGTACCTGAGTGGCGCGGAGATCGATTACCGCGAGGGCCTCGAGGGCGCGCAGTTCGTGATCCGCAACCCCAACGCCCATACCACCTGCGGCTGCGGGTCCTCCTTTGCCGCCTGATCCGGGCCCCGGCGCGTGAGTCGCCGCAGCGCCCGCGTGCCCGACGTACTGGCCGCGGTCGACCTGGGGTCCAACAGCTTCCACCTGGTCGTGGCCCAGCACCGCAACGGCCAGCTGGTGGTGATCGACCGGCTGCGCGAGCCCGTGCAGCTGGCCGCGGGCCTCGACGACGAGGGGCATCTCGACAAGGAAGCCATGAACCGCGCGCTGGCCTGCCTGAAGCGCTTCGGCCAGCGCATCTCCGACATGCACGCCGATGCAGTGCGCGTGGTCGGCACCAGCGCGCTGCGCCGCGCACGCCGCCGCCAGCTGTTCCTCGAACGGGCGCGCGACGCGCTCGGGCATCCGGTGGAAATCGTGGCCGGCCGCGAGGAAGCGCGCCTCATCTACGCCGGTGTCTCGCAGTCGCTGCCTCCGGAGAGCGGCAATCGCCTGGTGGTGGACATCGGCGGCGGCAGCACCGAGCTGATCGTGGGTCGCGGCACCGAGCCGCTGGACCTGGAGAGCGTGAACCTGGGCTGCGTGGTGGTCAGCCAGAAGCATTTCGCCGATGGCAAGCTGTCGGCCAAGCGCTTCGAGCGCGCGGTGCTGATGGCGCGCCAGTTCCTCGAGCCGCTGCAGGAGCAGTTCCTGAAACGCGGCTGGGAATCCGCGGCGGGCAGTTCCGGCACCGTGCGCGCGGTGCTGGAATCCTGCCGCGAGATTGATCCCAAGGCCACCGTCATCACCCCCGCCGGCATCGACGCCATCGTCGAGGTGCTGAGCGAGGCGGGGCATGTACACGCCATACCGCTGGCCGCCGTCACCGAGGACCGCCGCAACGTATTCGCCGGCGGGCTGGCCATTCTCGCGGCGGTGTTCGCGCAGCTGAAGATCACGCAGATGCGCTGGAGCGAGGGCGCGATGCGCGAGGGCCTGCTGTACGACATGCTCGGGCGCCTGGGTTCCGCGGATGCGCGCGAGCGCACCGTGCGCTCGATGCAGCAGCGCTACCACGTGGATCTGGCGCAGGCCGCGCGCGTGGAGGCGACCGCGCTGAAGATGCTCGCCCAGGTGCAGGACAGCTGGAAGCTCGCCGACCCGATGGCCGAGCAGGCGCTTTCATGGGCCTGCCGGCTGCACGAGATCGGGCTGGACGTGGCGCACAGCGGTTACCACCGCCACGGCGCCTACCTGCTGGAGAACGCCGATATGCCGGGCTTCGCGCGCGAGGAGCAGCAGCTGCTGGCGCGCCTGGTGGGCAGCCATCGCCGCAAACTGGCACTGGAAGGCCTGGAGGATCTCTCGCCTCCCTGGGATGAGCGCGGCATCTACCTGATCCTCATCCTGCGGCTGGCGGTGCTGCTGCACCGCGACCGCAGCGAGGCGGCCATCCCCGACTTCGCGCTCACCGGCCGGCCGCGCACGCTGGAGCTGCGGCTGCGCGTGCGTTCCTTCCGCGAGCATCCGCTGACCGCCGCGGACCTCAACGACGAGATCGAATGGCAGCGCGCGCAGGGCTTGCGGCTGCGGGTGTTTACTTCGTAGTAGGATGTGGCCATCTCCCGTGCCACGGGAGCGGATGCGAATCTACAGGGGCAAGAACATGAAGAATTTCCTGGTGAAACTGGCCGTTTCCGCGGCGCTGCTTGGAAGCGGGCTGGCTGCGCAGGCCGGCAGCGACGTCGGTCAGTGGACCGTGGGCGCCGGCGGCATGTGGACCCAGACCGACAAGGATCGCGGCCTGGACGACAACTACGGCTTCTACTACGAGCTGGGCTACGCCGTGAACGAGCACTGGGACCTGAACCTCAACGGGTTCTCCGGCAACCACGACGACCTGTCTCCCGGGGCGACCTGGACCCATGAGATCAAGGGCATGACGATCGATTTCGACCGGGTGTTCAACCGTGACGGCACTGTCAGCCCGTTCATCCTGGGTGGCGTGGGCATCGTGGATCAGTACCGTCCCGCCACGGCATTGCTGAACCAGGACAAGGAAGTCGTTGCCAAGCTGGGCGTTGGCGTGCTTGCCGATCTCGCGAGCTGGGATACCACCCGGCTGCAGATCAAGGGCACCGTGGCCGCGCGCGGTTCGGTGGGTCGCGGAATCATCGACGGCGTCGCAACGCTCGGTCTGCAGATGGCATTTGGCGGAACCAAGGCCGCACCCCTGCCACCGCCTCCGCCTCCGCCTCCGCCGGCTCCGGCTCCGCAGCCGGCACCGCCGCCGGCACCCGCACCGCCTCCAGCTCCGGTCGTGGTACCGCCGCCGCCCCCGCCGCCCCCGCCGGCTGACTCCGACAAGGACGGCGTCATCGATGCGAACGATCGCTGCCCGAACACCCCGGCCGGCGACAAGGTCGACACGGTGGGCTGCAGCCTGACCATCCGCCTGGAAGTGTACTTCGACACCGGCTCGGCAAAGATCAAGCCGGAGTCGTATCCGGACCTGGATCGCGTGGTCACTTTCCTGAAGGAAACCTCGCCGTCAGCGACGGGTGAGGTGGAAGGCCATACGGACAACCAGGGCAAGGCGGCCGCCAACATGCTGCTCTCGCAGCAGCGTGCCGAGGCGGTTCGCAATTACCTGGTCGACCACGGCGTGGCCGCTTCGCGGTTGACCGCCAGGGGCTTTGGGCAAACCCAGCCGGTGGCGGACAACGCAACCAAGGAAGGCCGCGCGCTGAATCGCCGCGTGGTGCTGCGCCGCACGGATTACCAGCCTTAGCCCCTTCACGCGCCCGGCGCCGTCCCGGCAGGGGGCGGCGCGGGCGATGCCACGGCCCTGGCCCCATCGATCCTGGCCATGTTCATCGCAAACGCGGCTGCGCCGGGATTCATGGCATCCACCATGGAGGAGGGCATCAGGATGGTGGCGCCGCGCTCCTTGGTGGTTTCATAGATGATGTTCATGGCGCGCAGCTGCAGGGCTTCCGGGCTCTGCGCATAAAGCTTCGCGGCATTGACGAAGCGCTGCGCGACTTCTTCCTCGGCCGCGCCAAGGGTGACGCGGGCCTGCTTCTCGCGCTCGGCCTGGGCCTGCCGGCTCATGGCATCCTGCAGGTTGGCGGGGATGGCGACGTCGCGAATCTCCACCGAATTGACGGTGACGCCCCATTCCGCCGTCTTGGCGCCGATCACCTGCTTGAGGGTGGCGTCGGCTTCCTTGCGTTCGGACAGCAGGTCGGAGAGCGGCGAGGAGCCGATCATTTCCCGCAGCGAGGTCTGGGCCACGCGCTGCACCGCGCTGTTGTAATCGGCGATCTCGAGCGCGGCGCGCTCGGGGTCGTGCACCATCCAGAACACGATGGCGTCCACGTTCACCGGCACCGTGTCGCGCGTGAGCGCCTGCTCGGCGGAAAATTCGGAGGTGCGGATGCGCTGGTCGATCCACACCGTCACCTGGTCGATGATGGGCACCAGGATGAAAAGGCCCGGCCCCTTCACCGCGCGCAGCTTGCCCAGGCGCAGGATGACCGCCCGCTCCCATTGCTGGGCCATCTTCACCGAGTAGCCGAGGAAGATGCCGATCAGCGCCAGTACGATGGTGACGGCCAGCGGCATGTGCGCCGCGTAGCTGAGCAATGCACCCCCGAGAAAGACCACGAAAATCAGGGCGGATATCGCGTTCATGTGCAGCTCCTGTCGTGCCGGCGATGCGGTCCGGCTGTGGGTTATTGGTGTTGAAGTCGTGGATGGAATGCGTTGCCGGGAACCGCGCGCCGCCGACAGCAGCCGGCGCAGGATGATGCCGGCGATGCCGGTGCTGAAAATGATCTGGTAAACCAGCGTGGGCGATTTCATGACTTGCGTGCTTCCAGTGCCTGCAGCGCCTGGATGAGCTCGTCCGTGGCAATGCCCTCGGCCCGGGCCTGCGCGGCAACCTTGGCCGCCAGCGCGCGCGGGTCGGGCTTGTGGCCGCGGACGGGCGGTATCTCGGCGACGAAGGTGCCGCGGCCGCGCTCCAGGCTGAGAAGCCCGGCGCGTTCCAGTTCGGCATAGGCCCGTTGCACGGTGTTGAGGTCGATGCGCAGCGCTACCGCCACTTCGCGCATGGTGGCGAGCCGTTCGCCCGGCTTGAGCACGCCGCGCCCGATCAGTCCGGCGAGCTGGTCACGCAACTGGACGTAGATGGGGACTCCGCTGGCCTGCAGGACGAGCTGCTTCAGCATTGTCTTATTGTATGGTAATTATCATACAATATCAACAGCCAGGGTCAGGGCATCTGCCCGCCATGCCTGTATCGGCAGTCAAGACGAGGCCACGCCGGTATAGCGCTGCAGCAGCGTGGCCTGCGCGGACAAGGGTTCCGCCACGCCTTCGCGCGCGCGCAGGTAGGCGCCGTCGGGCTGCATCAGCCATGCGTCGGCGGTGTCCGCCAGGTACAGCTCCAGCTCCTCGCGCAGCTGCGCGTGCAGCCCGCGATCGAGGATGGGGAAGGCGATCTCCACGCGGCGGAACAGGTTGCGCTCCATCCAGTCGGCGCTGGCGCAGAACACCGCCGCCTTCGCGCCGTGGCCGAAGCACCATACGCGCGGATGCTCGAGGAAGCGGCCGACGATGGAGCGCACGCGGATGTTCTCCGACATCTCCGGCACGCCGGGGCGCAGCGCGCACATGCCGCGCACGATCAGGTCCACCCGGCAGCCGGCGCGCGAGGCGGCATACAGCGCCTCGATCACCTGCGGCTCGGTGAGCGCGTTCATGCGCGCGATGATGCGGCCCTTGGCGCCAAGCGCGGCCTGTGCGCCGATCATCTCCAGCAGCCGCGGGTGCAGCGTGAAGGGGGATTGCAGCAGCTGCCGCAGCTTGGGCGTGCGCGTCAGGCTGGTCAGCTGCAGGAAGATCTCGTGCACGTCCAGGCCGATGGCCTCGTTGCTGGTCAGCAGGCCGTAGTCGGTGTAGGCGCGCGCGGTCTTGTGGTGGTAGTTGCCGGTGCCCAGGTGGCAGTAGCGGCGGATGCCATCGTGCTCGCGGCGCACCACCAGCAGCATCTTGGCGTGCGTCTTGTAGCCCACCACGCCGTACATCACGTGCACGCCGGCTTCCTGCAGCCGGCTCGCGAGATCTATGTTGGCTTCCTCGTCGAAGCGCGCGCGCAGCTCGATGATGCCGGTCACGTCCTTGCCGTTGTTGGCGGCGGTGACCAGCGCATCGACGATGGGCGAATCCATGCCGGTGCGATACAGCGTCTGCTTGATCGCCAGCACCTGCGGGTCGGCGGCCGCCAGCCGCAGGAAATCCATCACCGGCGCGAAGCTCTGGAAGGGATGGTGCAGCAGCCAGTCGCGCGCGCGCAGCTGCTCGAACAGGTCGATGCCCGCGGACAGCAGTTCCGGCAGCGCCGGAGTGAACAGCGGGTACTTCAGGTCCGTGCGGCCGGCCAGGTCGTAGATCACGGAAAGGCGGTTCATGTTCACCGGCCCGGAAACACGGTACAGGTCGTCGCGACCCAGCGAGAACTCCTTCAGCAGGAAATCCGCGATGTCGTCCGGGCAATCGGTGGAAGTCTCCAGCCGCACCGAGGCGCCGTAGCGGCGATGCGCCAGCTCGCCCTCCAGCGCGCGGCGCAGGTCATCGATCTCCTCCTCATCGACGAACAGGTCGCTGTTGCGCGTGACGCGGAACGGATAGCAGCCGTGCACCGCCATGCCGGGAAACAGCAGCGGGATGAACTCGGCCATGATGTTCGACAGCAGCACCAGCGTCACGCCGCTGGAACCATTGGGCACGCGCACCACGCGCGGCAGCGAGCGCGGCACCTGCACGATCGCCAGTTCGGTGTCGCGGCCGAAGGCGTCCTTGCCTTCCAGCCGGACCACGAAATTGAGGCTCTTGTTCTGGATGCGCGGAAAAGGCCGGGCCGGATCCAGGCCCAGCGGTGTCAGTACCGGCTCCACCTCATTGTGGAAGTGCTGTTCGATCCAGTCGCGGTCGGCCGGCGTCCACACGTCGCGCGCCTGCAGGCGCACGCCGGCGGCATCCAGTTCCGGCAGCAGCTGCTCGTTGAGGCAGGCGTACTGGTCCTCGATCAGCCGCGCCGCGCGCCCGCGGATGGCGGTGAGCTGTTCCTCCACCGGCGTGCCCAGCTCGGCCAGCTGTTTCAGGCCCGCCACGCGGATCTCGAAGAATTCGTCGAGGTTGCTGGAGGAGATGCACAGGAACCGCAGCCTTTCCAGCAACGGCAGCGCCGGGTCGGTCGCAAGCGCCAGCACCCGCTGGTTGAATTCGAGCAGCGAGAGCTCGCGGTTGATGAAAGGTTCCATGGGTAGGCCGCGAGACTCGGGCATCGGTATTACAGTCCGGTTACACGGGCCTTGTAGAGCGCCCCGAGCACGCGCGGACCGCGCGCGCCGGTGACTGCCGTCAGGTTGCCGGGCAGTCCCTCTACATGGCGATGCGCCAGCCAGGCGAACAGCGCGGCCTCGACCTGGTCCGCGGCGATGCCGCGCGCATCGGTGGCAATGACCCGCACCTGCGGCAGGCGTGCGGCCAGGCGCCGCATCAACTCCTTGTTTAATGCGCCGCCACCGCAGACCAGCAGCTCGCGGGGTGTGAATCCGGCCGCGCGGGAAAGCCCCTGGGCGATGGTCGCGGCGGTGTATTCGCTCAGTGTGGCCTGCACGTCGGCCGCGCTGGCGGGATGCGCGCGGAGCAGCGCTGCCAGCCAGGCGCGGTGGAACAGCTCGCGCCCGGTGCTTTTCGGCGGCGGCAGTGACAGGTACGGCTCCGCCAGCATGGCCTGCAGCAATGCCGGCTGTACCTGGCCCCGTGCGGCCAGCGCGCCATTGCTGTCGTAGGGTGCGCCGAGATGTTCCGCTGCCCACAGATCCATCAGGCAGTTGCCCGGCCCGGTGTCGAAGCCGCCGACCGCGCCATCCGCGTGCAGCAGCGTGAGATTGGCGATGCCACCGATGTTGACCACGGCGCGGTCTTCCCCGGCCGCGCCGAAGGCGGCCGCGTGAAAGGCCGGCACCAGCGGCGCTGCCTCGCCACCGGCTGCCATGTCGCGGCGGCGGAAGTCCGCCACCACGTCGATGCCGGTGATTTCGGCGATGCGGTTGGGGTCGCCGATCTGCAGGGTGTAGGGCGGAGACTGGCGCGGCCGGTGCAGGATGGTCTGGCCGTGGCTGCCGATCGCGCGAACGTCTGCGGGCGCGATGCCGCAGGTTTTCAGCAGCTCGCGGGCCGCGGAGGCAAATGCGTCGCCGACCTCGGCATCCAGCGCGCCATATTCATCCAGGCCGCAGCGCGCCGGATCGGCAATCGCGGCCCGCAGGTGCATCCCGAGACGATCAGGGTAATCCAGATGCACGGCGCCGCGGACCTGGAAGCGCGGTGCCGCGATATCCAGCAGCACGGCTTCGACGCCGTCCATGCTGGTACCGGAGATGAGGCCGGCGTAGAGCGTCACCGTGCGCCCGCGGGAAGCTACAGCGCCGCGCGGGCCGATGCACCCGCGGGCCTGCCCGCAATCGAATCGAGTGCTGCCAGCAGTGGCGCGGCGAGCGTATCGAAGCGCGCGCGTTCCGCCGCCGGCACGGCGGTGCCTGGCCGCGCCGCCCGCATCGCTTTCTGCGGATCGACGGACACACCATGGTCGATGTATTCGAAATGCAGGTGCGGGCCCGTGGCCAGCCCCGTCATGCCGACATAGCCGATGACCTGGCCCTGCGCGACGCGCTGGCCGGCGGCGAGCCCCGCGGCAAAGCGCGACATGTGCCCGTAGCGCGTCACGATGCCGCCGGCATGGGCCAGTTCCACCATGTTGCCGAAGCCGCCCTTCACGCCGCGGAACTGCACGCGGCCGGCGCCCGCCGCACGTATCGGCGTGCCCGACGGGGCCGCATAGTCCACGCCGCGATGCGCGCGGATCGTGTTCAGGATGGGATGCATTCGATTCGGGTTGAACACCGAACTGATGCGCGAGAATTCCAGCGGAGCCTTCAGGAAGGCCTTGCGCAGTGCCTCGCCGCCGGGCGTGTAGTAGTCGGTCTCGCCGTTCGCGTTCACGTAGCGCACGGCGCGGTAGCGCCGGCCATCGTTGACGAACTCTGCCGCCAGGATGTCGCCCTGGCCGACGATGCGGCCATCCTGCTCGAGCTGCTCGTACACGACCTTGAAGGAATCCCCGGCGCGCAGGTCCAGCACGAAATCCACGTCCCAGCGGAAGACATCGGCGAGCTGCATGATGGTGGCGTCGCGCAGTCCCGCCGCACTGCCCGCCGCGAACAGCGAGGAGTCGATCGAGCCGCCGGCCGTCACCGTACGATGCACCAGCGGCACTTGCTCCACGCTGGCGGTGAAGCTGTCCGCGGCGTCGCGCCGGATATGCAGGGTCTGGTTGATCGACAGCGGGCGCTGCAGGTCCACGAGCTGGTCGCCGCGCCGGAAGAATGTCAGCAGGTCGCCGGGGTGGATGCGATCCAGCGCCTCGCGGGCCGCTTCCACGGCGCGGATGCTGGCGAGATCCGCCAGCGAGAGCTGCAGCCGCCGGAAGATCCGGTCCAGCGTGTCGTTGCGCTGGACGACGATCTGCACGGCCTGCGCCAGGCCATCGTCGGCGGCCTGCCGGGCCGGATCATTGGCCAGCTGTGCATCGAAACCGTCCAGGGCCAGCTGCGCAGGGTCTGCCTGCGCGCCGAGGCGGGAGGACACATGCAGCGCGACACCGGCGACGATGGCGCAGCACAGCAGTTGCAGTCCGCGCAGCGGTACCAGGCCATGGAGTTTGCGGAAGAGCGGATCTGTAGCCACGAATATTCGACAGATTGCGTATTATGTAAAATTATGGATCAAGCGCTTCATGATGCACCATAACCCGCCCGCGCGTGGGCCCGGGGCAGCCTGATTGCGACGCCCGGCACGCTGGCCGGACTGCATCCGCTATCCTTTGCGCCGCCCATGACAGACCCGAACAGCACGCCGGAGATTGCCGGCCCTGCCGCCGCGCAGCTCGCCGAGCTCGCTCGCGGCACGCATGAAATCCTCACCCGGCCGGACCTGGTCCGGAAACTCGCCCGCGGCAAGCCGCTGGTGGTAAAGGCTGGGTTCGATCCCACCGCCCCGGACCTGCACCTGGGGCACACGGTGCTGCTCAACAAGATGCGGCAGTTCCAGCAGTATGGCCACGACATCGTGTTCCTGATCGGGGATTTCACCGGGCTGATCGGCGATCCCACAGGTCGCAATGCCACCCGGCCGCGCCTCACCGCGGAGGAGATCCGCGTCAACGCCCAGACCTACGAACGGCAGGTATTCAGGATCCTGGATGCCGCGCGCACCCGCGTGGATTTCAATTCCCGCTGGTTCGGGCCTATGGGCGCGGCCGGATTGATCGAAATCGCCGCGAAACATACGGTCGCGCGCATGCTGGAGCGGGACGACTTCACCAAGCGGTTCCGCGCCGGCCAGCCCATCGCGCTGCATGAATTCCTGTATCCGCTGGTGCAGGGCTACGACTCGGTGGCGCTGCGTGCCGATGTGGAACTGGGCGGCACGGACCAGACCTTCAACCTGCTGGTCGGGCGCGCGCTGCAGGAGCACTACGGCCAGGAGCCCCAGGTGGTGATGACGGTGCCGCTGCTCGAGGGACTGGACGGCGTGAACAAGATGTCCAAGTCGCTGGGTAACTACGTGGGCATCGCCGAGGATCCGGACGCGCAGTTCGGCAAGCTGATGTCGATCTCGGATGCCCTGATGTGGCGTTACTTCGAGCTGCTTTCCTTCCGTCCGTTGGGCGAAATCGCGGGGTTGAAGCAGGCGGTTGCAGAAGGCCGCAACCCCCGTGACGTGAAGTTCGAGCTGGCGGAGGAGATCGTGGCGCGCTTCCACGACCCTGCGGCAGCCGTGCGGGCCCGCGAGACCTTCGTGGCCCGCTTTTCGCAGAAGACGCTGCCTGCAGCGCAGGACCTGCCTTTGCAGAGGTTGTCCAGTCAGGACGGCTCCGGAGTGCGCCTGGCCGCGGCGCTGCGGGAGGCCGGGCTTGCCGCCAGCAATTCCGAGGCCAGCCGCAAGATCCAGGAAGGGGCGGTCAGGGTCGACGGCAACAAGGTGCTGGATCGGGACATGCGCCTGGCTCCGGGCCCGGAATACCTGCTGCAGCTGGGTTCCCGGCGCTTCGCACGGATACAGGTTTCCGAGCGTTGACAGGCCCTTTCGGGCCGCTATACTGCGCGCCCTCCAGACGAGGCGGCGTTGCACCACAGCAACGCGTCTCTGCCTCGGAAAAACAAGGATCAGCAAGGGTTGACGGAAAGCGGTACGCCGCTATACTTCCGCCCCCCGCCCTGACCCTTGTCAGGGCAATCCCCGGTGCGTCCATTGCGATGCGCCGTGCTGTTTAAAAATTCGGCAGGTAATTTGTGTGGGGACTCGTGTCATGCACTTTGGTGTCAATGACCGAGTGACCAAAAGTCCAGCTTATGGGCCTTTGATTGCTCTTTTTTGTTGAAGCTCAAAATCTTCAAGTGAAGAGTTTGATCCTGGCTCAGATTGAACGCTGGCGGCGTGCTTAACACATGCAAGTCGGGCGGTAACAGGCGTAGCAATACGTGCTGACGAGCGGCGAACGGGTGAGTAATGCTTCGGAATCTTCCTCGTAGTGGGGAATAACCTGGGGAAACTCAGGCTAATACCGCATACGAACTACGGTTGAAAGCGGGGGATCGCAAGACCTCGCGCTATGAGATGAGCCGAAGTCGGATTAGCTAGTTGGTGAGGTAAAGGCTCACCAAGGCGACGATCCGTAGCTGGTCTGAGAGGACGACCAGCCACACTGGGACTGAG
>Ga0335083_10003386_pt1 | contig 20713 bp, 20 predicted proteins | sample Lox_Sample_42_FD_206716 | JGI IMG/M metagenome (GOLD analysis project Ga0335083, IMG submission 206716) | Soil microbial communities from Loxahatchee National Wildlife Refuge, Florida, United States - Lox_Sample_4.2 | ecosystem: Environmental > Terrestrial > Soil > Wetlands | place: USA...
TTCTGATCAATAATTCAAGACTCAACGACACCAATACCCGCATTAGCGAACTGCGCCTGCACATGGATTCGCGTTTCAACGACGTCGACCGCCGCTTCGACGAGATGCGCGATCTCTGGCGCGCTGAATTGCATCGCGTTGAGGAAGTGCTGGACGCGCGGCTCAAGCATATCGAAGAGCGCGGCTGAAGCCCTCGATCCGCACGCCATCCTGCGTGCACACCTGTTAGAATTGAAGATTAAACCGCACTCATGATTCGTGTCTATCGCGGCATTGTGCCCAAAATTGCCGCTTCCGCTTACATCGATCCCAGCGCCCAGGTGATCGGAGACGTGGTGGTGGGAGAGCGCTCCAGCATCTGGCCCAACGTCACCGCTCGCGGCGACGTCAACTCGATCCGCATCGGCGATGAGACCAACATCCAAGACAATTCGGTGCTGCATTGCGACGCGGGATTGTTTCCATTGAACATTGGCAGCCGGGTGACGGTTGGACATCTGGCGATGATTCACGGCTGCACCATCGAAGACGATTGCCTGATCGGAATTGGCGCGGTGGTGCTGAATGGGGCGAAGATAGGAAGAGGCTCGGTGATCGCGGCCGGTGCGGTTGTGCCGGAAGGCGCGGAAGTGCCGCCGCACAGCATGGTGATGGGCGTGCCGGCCAAGGTGAAGCGGCCGCTCACGGATGCCGAGCGCGAGCGCTTCCGCGAGAACGCACAGCATTACGTCGAAGCCGCCCGGATATACCGGGATGAACCGGCTTGAGACGGCCGGGCGAGCTCAGGAAATCTGAAAAATGATCAAGGCGGTCAAAGGCACACGCGACATCCTTCCTCCGGCCAGCAATGTCTGGAACCGGGTGGAGGCCATTGCGCGCGAGGTGTTCCGAACTTACAACTATCAGGAGATTCGCACGCCTATCCTGGAAGAGACGGCTTTGTTCGCGCGCGGCGTGGGTGAAGACACCGATATCGTCAGCAAGGAGATGTACACGTTTGAGGATCGCGATGGAAGCTCGTTGACGCTGCGGCCGGAGGCGACTGCGTCCGTGATTCGCGCTTACATCGAACATCGGCTGGATCAAAAACCCGGACTCACGAAGCTCTATTACGTCGGTCCGATGTTCCGGCGCGAACGGCCGCAGAAGGGACGATACAGGCAGTTTTTTCAAATCGGGGCGGAAGCGATTGGGTCGGAGTCGCCGGCCGTGGATGCCGAGGTCATCGAGATGGTGGTCGAGATTCTGGAGCGCGTCGGGCTCAGCGGATTCCAGCTGTACCTGAATTCAGTGGGCGACGCCAACTGCCGGCCGCAGTATGTCGCGCTGCTCAAGGAAAAGCTGCGCGAAGTCAAGGAACGGCTGTGCGAAGATTGCCAGAGGCGCTCAGAAACCAATCCGCTGCGTGTGCTGGATTGCAAGGTGCCCGAAGACCAGCCGATCATCGACGCGCTGCCGTCCATTCAGGATCATTTGTGCGAGGCGTGCCGGATTCATTTTGAGGCGGTTCGAGCGCATCTGGACGATCGTGGGATCGCGTATGTGGTGAAGCCGCGGATGGTGCGCGGGCTGGACTACTACATGCGCACTACGTTTGAGCTTGTCCACGGCGCGTTAGGCGCGCAGAATTCCGTGCTAGGCGGCGGACGATATGACGGGCTGGCGGAGGCGCTGGGATCCAAGGTGCACTCGCCGGGGATCGGTTTCTCGATCGGCGAGGACCGGCTGGTTATGACCGTCGAGCAGGAGCGGCCAGATGCGTACGCCACCACGCTGGATGTCTATATTGCGCCCATCGGAGAAGCGCCGGCCAAGCATGCCGCGAAGCTGGCGCGCGAGTTGAGAGACGCGGGCCTGTCGGTGGAGCTGGGTTTAGATGGGAAACTGAAGCGCTCGCTCGAATTGGCGAATAAAATGGGGGCGCGATTCGTCTTGATGGTAGGCGACAACGAAATGGCGGCGGGCAAGTATGCGCTGAAGGATATGCAGAGCGGACAACAGGAGACTGTGGAGCGCGGCGGGCTGGTCGAGCGGATAAAATAATTCATGGAAACCTCACAACTGGATTTCTTAGGCGACCTTCGCCGCACTCATACCTGTGGTGAGCTGCGCGCTTCCGACGCCGGCCGGCGCGCGCTGCTGATGGGATGGGTCCACAGGCGGCGGGACCTGGGCGGCGTCTTCTTCATTCATTTGCGGGATCGCGAGGGCGTAACGCAGGTAGTCTTTCACGCCGACGCGACCGAGGCCGTGCACCAGAAGGCGGAGATGCTGGGCTCCGAGTATGTAGTGGCGGTGGAAGGGACGGTGGCCAAGCGCACGGCCGACACGGTGAATCCGAATCTTCCGACGGGCGAAGTTGAGGTTGTGGCCGAGAAGCTCTGGCTGCTGAACGAATCGCGCACGCCGCCTTTTCCGATGGAAGAAGAAGTGGACGTCAAGGAAGACGCGCGGCTCAAATATCGTTATGTCGACCTGCGCCGGCCGCACATGCAGCGCAATATCATGCTGCGGTCGAAGGTGAGCTTCGCGGTGCGCGAGTTTCTTTACAGCCAGGGATTTTTGGAGATCGAGACGCCGTTCATGACGCGCTCGACGCCGGAGGGCGCGCGCGATTATCTGGTGCCGAGCCGCGTGCAGCCGGGTTCGTTCTACGCGCTGCCGCAATCGCCGCAGCTTTTCAAGCAACTCCTGATGGTGGGCGGGTACGAGAAATATTTTCAGATCGTGCGCTGCTTCCGCGACGAAGATCTACGCGCTGACCGGCAGCCGGAGTTCACGCAGATCGATCTGGAGATGTCGTTCCCGCAGCAGGAGACGATCTATGAAGTGATCGAGCCGATGCTGGCGAGGGTGTTCGAAGCGGCGGGGTTCAATATTTCGACGCCGTTTCCGCGGCTGACTTACGCCGAGGCTATGCGGTCCTATGGGATCGACAAGCCGGATCTGCGGCTGCCTCCGTTTTATGTGCTGGATGGGCAATCCTGGCAGCTTGGCTTGACGTTTCCGCCGGTGGCGATCCATATCCCGAAGGTAGGTCAGCTTAGCCGCAAGGAGCGCGATGAGCTGAAGGCGTTCGGCACGGAGCGCGGGCTGCGTGTTTATGACGACCTGAAGAAGCTGGATGAGTCGCTAGTGGCGCAGGCTCGCGCGGCCTCGGGCGCTACAGAGGATGATCTGCTGTTGATCGCCGGATGGCCTGGACCTCCCGCTGGTCCTCGCCCTGAAGAGACGTTTTACCAGGCCTGCGGGCAACTGCGGCTGTTCGCCGGGCAGAAATATAACGACCGGCACAAGCTGCTTGACCCCCAGTCCTTCAAGCTGCTCTGGGTGGTGGATTTTCCGATGTTCGAATGGGATGAGGAAGAAAAACGTTGGAACGCGGCGCATCATCCGTTCACCTCGGTGCACGACGAGGACATCGATAAGCTGACCAGCGATCCGGCGCGCTGCCGCGCCAAGTCGTACGACGTGGTGTTGAACGGGACGGAGCTGGGATCCGGATCGATTCGTATTCATCGGCGCGATGTGCAGGCCAAAGTTTTCGCCGCGCTGGGATTCTCGGACGAGGAAGCCAAACGCCGCTTCGGATTCTTGCTGGAAGCCCTGGAATATGGAGCGCCGCCGCATGGGGGCATCGCGCTGGGGTTGGATCGGCTGGTGATGATTCTAGCCGGCGAGACGTCGATTCGCGAGGTGATTCCGTTCCCGAAGACGGCGCGCGGGACGGATTTGATGTGCGACGCCCCGGCTCCGGTTCCGGAGCGCCAGTTGCGCGAGCTGGGGATCCGGTTGACGACCGGGGGCAAAACTTAGAACCGCTATGAGCGCGGTGGCGATCCAAGGCGTTTGGAAATATTTCGGCGACTATCCGGCGCTGAAGGACATCAGCTTCGATGTCGAAGCAGGGTCATGCCTGGCACTGCTGGGGCGCAACGGCGCAGGCAAAACAACGCTGCTTCGGATTCTGGCCGGGCTATCGCGCTCGAGCAAAGGCGAGATTACGATTTTGGGAAAAGACGCGCGCGACGAGGCTACCCGCCGGGCCGTGAGCGTGCTGGGCCACGGCATCGGCGTCTACGAGGAGCTTTCGGCATTTGAGAACCTGCGGCTGTTCGCACGGCTGTATGGGCTTGAAAATCCGTCCCGGATTGCCATCGAGTGGCTGGAGCGCACTGGCCTCGAACGGGTGCGGGACGGGCTGGTTCGTGAATTCTCGCGCGGGATGCGGCAGCGTCTGGCAGTAGCGCGGGCGTTTCTGCACAATCCGTCGCTGCTGATACTGGATGAGCCGTTCACCGCGCTGGACGACCGGGCTATCAAGATGCTGCAAGATCTGCTGCGTGCCGCTCTGGCGGACGGGCGGACGGTCATCATGTCCACTCACCAATTGCGCGAGGCGCTGGAATTGGCCACCGATGTCGCGCTGATCAACCGCGGCAAGCTGGCTTTCCGCGGCCTACGCAGTCAAGAAATGTTGGAAGATCCAACCTGGTTGTATCGTCATTACGGAGAGGCATGAGCTTTCTGCGTCGGGCGTTGGCCATCGCCGCCAAGGATCTGCGCTCGGAGATTCGCAGCAAGGAGTCGATCAACGCCTCGGTCGCGTTCGCGCTCGTGATTTTGTTTCTGTTTAGCCTGGCCTTTGATCCGACGTCCGATGAGGTGCGCGAGATTGCCGGAGGATTGCTGTGGCTAGTTTTCGCCTTCGCCGGCACGCTGATCCTGAACCGCAGCTTCGCGCGCGAGCTGGTGAACGATTGCCTGGACGCGCTACTCGCGTCGCCGGTGAGCGGCGCACAACTGTATCTAGGAAAAGTCATCGCGAATTTCGTGATTCTGATGGTAGTTGAAGCTCTCTCAATGCCGGTATTCAGTATTTTCTATAATGTCCACTGGAAGGACGCCCAAACCATCTGGATATTCGTTGGTGTGATGCTCCTCGGCACTTGGGGGCTCACCGTGATCGGGACGCTGTTTAGCGCCATGACGGTCAATCTTCGCTTGCGGGAATTGATGCTCCCGATGCTGGTGTATCCGATGATGATTCCGGCGCTGATGGGAGCTATTACGCTCAGCGCCCTCTTGGTTGCGGGCGAACCGCTCGGCGCGGACAACCAGATCTGGTTCCGTCTGCTGGTGGCTTTCGACGTGATTTTTACGCTTCTGTCTTTGGCTTTTGTCGAGACCGTTTTAGTGGGGTAAAGCATGCGCACAAAACTGATTATTCTCCTTTCCGTGCTGGCGGGCGGGTTGCTGGCCTGGAATCTGCACACCATTTTCCTGAAAGTTCCCGATGAAGCCAGCCAGGGCGCGGTTTTTCGGGTTTTCTATTTCCACTTCCCGGCGGCGGTGACGTCGTTCTCCTGCTTCTTCGTGGCGATGTTTAGTGGGCTGGTCTATCTGCGGACGCGCAATTTGCGCTACGATGCCGCGGCTGCGGCGATTAACGAAGTGGCGTTTACGTTCGCCCTGATCACGCTGATCACCGGCATGATCTGGGGGCGCATTATCTGGGGGATCTGGTGGGCCTGGGACCCGCGCATCACGTCCTACTTCATTTGTCTGCTGATGTACTTCGGATATTTCATGATGCGCCGGGCGATCGATGAGCCGCACCGGCGGGCGCGGCTGTCGGCGGTGCTGTCGGTTCTGGCGTCGGTGGATATTGTGATCGTTTGGAAGTCGATCGAATGGTTCCGGACACAGCATCCCGGCCCGGTTTTGGAGATTCGCGGCGGCGGGGGCATGGCGCCCGGAATGGAAGCGCCGCTATTCTGGAACGTGCTGGCGTTTCTGATGCTCGAGACGGCCTTGATCCTGGTCCGGATGCGGCAGCAATCGATTCAGAGCGAGATCGAGTCGCTAAGACGGTACGCGCACGCGTTTTAGGAGACCTCCGTGGACAGAAACTTCGAATACATGTTCTACGGCTTCACCGCCGCCTGGCTGATCGTGATTATCTATGTGATCTGGATCGCCTTGCGGGAACGGCGCCTGCGCGACGAATTGGATCGCGTGAAGCGCATGCTGGAGGACCAGGAGCGCGAGGCTAAAAAGTAAGGCGACGCTATGGCTGACGTCGATCTGGCACCGCCCGGCCGGGGTTCGCGGCGCATCCTGCTTTTCCTAATCGTGCTGGTGGCAGTGTTTCTGCTGGGATTCGTTCCGATGTGGATGCGGGCTCGCGATCAGGCTTCTCTCAGGCTGAAGGCCGAGCACTCGCTGACGATCATGCACTTGGAGAAAGATCTGGGCTCGGCCGCCATTGACGCTCGGCGCGGCGAGTACGAGGCGGCACGGCAGGAAGCCAGTGCGTTTTATACTGCCGCGCGATTTGAGATCGACGAGCGCGCGCAGTCCGCTCTGACGCAGCAACAAAGAGATGCTTTGGCGCCGCTGCTCGCCTCACAAGATGAGACGATCACGCTGCTCGCGCGGAGCGATCCCGCATCGGCGGACCGGCTGTCGAATCTATACGTGTCTGTAAGAAAAGCTCTAGGCGTTTAAACCAAAACGGTGAAGGCGGTTTCGCTGCGCGTGACTGGGCGATACAACGTGTCACGCTCTAAAGGCTCGCGGCCGGCTTCGCGGATCAGGCGTAAGAGCTCATTGCGGCGCAATCCTTGGCTGGTGGTGGCGCCGGCGTCGTGGTAGATCTTCTCTTCGACCACCGTGCCGTCGATGTCGTCGGCGCCGAAGCGCTGCGCGATTTGGGCGATGCGCGGCGTCATCATGATCCAGTAGGCCTTAATGTGATCGATGTTGTCCAGCATCAGGCGGGAGACGGCGATCATCTTCAGATCCAGGAAACCCGTGGTGGTGTCCACGTGTTCCAGCGCGGTATTCACCGGATGGAACGCCAGCGGGATGAAGGTCTGGAAGCCGCCGGTCTGGTCCTGTAGCTCGCGGAGCTTTACCAGGTGGTCGACCCGATCCTGTTCGGTCTCGATGTGGCCGTACAGCATGGTGCAGTTGGATTTCAGTCCGAGTTGATGGGCGGTTCGCGCCACTTCCAGCCATTGGCTGCCGTCGATTTTGTGGTCGCAAATGATGCGCCGCACGCGATCGTGAAAAATCTCGGCGCCGCCGCCGGGCAGCGAGTCCACACCGGCGTCCATCAGCCGTTGGAGCGTCTCGCGAATCGCGAGCTTGCTGCGCTGGGCGAGATAAGCAACCTCCACCATGGTGAAGGCTTTCAGATGTACGTCGGGAAAACGCTGCTTCAAGCCGCGCAGCATTTCGCAGTACCAGTCCAGCGTCAGCTCGGGATGCAGGCCGCCCACGATGTGGAACTCGGTGACCGCTTCGCTCCAGCCCTCGCCCGCACGATGCCAGACCTCTTCGAGCGACCAGGTGTAAGCCTTGGGGTCCTTGGCGCGCTTGCCGAAAGCGCACAGCTTGCAGCTTGCCACGCAGACGTCGGTGGGATTGATGTGCCGGTTCACGTTGAACCAGGTCACGTTGCCGTGCTTTCGTTCCCGGACCAGGTTGGCCAGGTAGCCGAGCGACAGCAGGTCGGGCGTGCGGAATAGAGCCACGCCGTCGTCGTAGTCGAGGCGCACGCCGGCCTGCGCCTTCTCGAGAATCGGCTGCAAGCGGCGATCTTCAATGCTGGGCTGCATTCAGGTCACGATCTCAGGCGGAGCAAGCAGATGTCAGCCGCCCAAAACAGAAAGAATAGCACGCTAACGTAGCCATTCACGGTGAAGAAGGCCGCATCGACCCGCGACAGGTCGTCCGCTTTTACCAGGCTGTGCTCGTAGAGCAGCAGCAAAACGATGGCGCCGATTCCGGCCAGAGCGAGCCAGCCGAGCGCGAAACTCCAGGCCAGGGCCAGCAAGCAGGCAATCATGGTCAGGTGAAACACTCGGGCGATCCAGAGCGCTCCCGCGATGCCGAAACGGCGGGGTAGGCTGAACAGGCCGGCATTCACGTCGAATTCGTAATCCTGGCAAGAATAGATCACGTCGAAACCGGCGGTCCAAAAAGTGACGGCGGCGGTGAGCCAGAGGATCCTAAAGTCGAGCGACCCGGTGACAGCGATCCAGGCCGCTGCCGGCGCGATTCCGAGCGAGAAGCCTAGGACCAAATGCGAAAACGTGGTGAACCGCTTGGTGAAGGAATAGAAAAAGACCACCGCCAGGGCGACCGGGGCCAGCTTGAAGCAGAGTGAATTGAGAGCGCGGGCGGCCAGCAGGAACACCAGGACGGAAGCGGCCACGAAGCCCCAGGCAAAACGCGGCGAAAGGATCCCGGCCGGCAGGTGCCGCATGCTGGTGCGGGGGTTTCGCGAGTCGATATCGCGATCCAGAATCCGATTGAAAGCCATAGCGGCCGAGCGTGCCGCCACCATTGCGACCACGATCCAGGCTAGCTTGATGGCCAACGACCCACCTGTCAGATGAATCTCACGGATCGCCAGCAGCGCCCCGGTCAATGCAAATGGCAGGGCGAAGACGGAGTGCTCGAACTTGATCATCTCCAGTGTCAGGCGCAGGCGCTTCCAAAAACCCATTCGGATTCCTTATCCAAACTTCGATACCATTCTAATTCATGCGGTACGCCGTCTTGTTCCTTTGTGTCCTGCTGGGCAGTTGCAGCAAGCCTCAAAATCCTGAGGATTTCAGCACCTCGGATCTCACCCTGCCCGGGGGGCGCGTGATCAAAGTAGAGACCATGATTAACGACATTGACTTGGGCCGCGGGATGAAATATCGAACATCGCTCGCCCCCGACCATGGGATGTTGTTCATACACTCGACGGCGGGCTACTACCGCTATTGGATGTATCAGGTGCTGATTCCGCTGGATATCATCTGGTTGGACACGGATCGCAAGATCGTCCTGATCATGCCCGACGCTCAACCTTGCAAAACCGCACCGGCCCAATGCCCGCAATATGCCTCGCCGAAGCCAGCTCACTATGTTCTGGAGTTAGCCGGGGGAATGGCGAAGAAATACAATCTTCGGACCGGCCAGCAACTGGATTGGTGAGGCGCAGGGAGGGCGCGCCGGAAGCGCTCTGGTACCCTCAAGTTGAGATGGACTCCGACCAGTTGCGCAGCCTGCTGGATGACGTGCGTTCGGGCGCTTTAGACATCGACGTGGCGCTGGAGCGCATGCGTCATCTGCCCTTCGAGGATCTCGGCTACGCGAAACTGGATCACCACCGCAGCCTGCGCCACGGCATCACGGAAGTGATTTTGGGCAAAGGCAAGACAGTAGAGCAAGTCGTAGGAATCGCCGCGCGGCTGCTCGAACAATCGCGGAACCTGCTGATCACACGCACCGATCGAGAGGTGGCGGGCAGGCTGCGGAAGGATTTTCCGGAAACCGAATATTTCGCATTGTCCGGCGCGGTGCGGGTCTGGCGCGATCGCAGCATTCACGGGAAGGGCAAGCTGGCGGTGGTATGCGCGGGCACCAGCGACATCCCCGTCGCCGAGGAAACGCAGGTGACCGCCGAGATCATGGGCAACCAAGTGGAGACCATCTATGATGTGGGCGTGGCCGGAATTCATCGGCTCATTGCGCACAGCGATCAACTGATGTCGGCGCGCGTGGTGGTGGTGGTGGCGGGAATGGAAGGAGCGCTGCCCAGCGTGGTGGGTGGAATCGTTTCCGTCCCGGTGATCGCCGTGCCGACCAGCGTCGGTTACGGCGCCAGCTTCAATGGCTTAGCCGCGCTCCTCGGAATGTTAAACAGCTGCGCCAGCAACGTGGCGGTTGTAAATATTGATAATGGATTCGGAGCCGGCTATGTCGCGAGTTTGATCAATCGCTTGTAGCCACTGCTGACACTACGCCACTGCAGCACTGATCCGCGACCCGGACTCTTCTGCGTAGACATAGAAACCGAACATGGGCATTGCCTCGCTCTTGCTCCAGCGGCTCATCCTCCACGTGACGCGAACAAATCTGACGTCCGATTTGGAAGACAGATTCAACAGCATGGAATAGATTCCGCAATAGAACTTGGGCGGAAACGTGGCTAGGGGACGCAAGCCCCATTTCTCACCATCGCCAGAGCCCCAAATAGACACTTCCAGGCTCTCTTGCTCGATAATGCGTGTGATACCGAGAGTGAGAACGAGCAACTTCCCTCGTTTGGATCCGAGATCAAACTCCGGTCCAGTGCCATCGGCTCGGGCGACGCTTTCAGGCAACAGTAAAGTTGGCAGCATAAGTCCTCCAATCCGGGGAACATGCCGGAACTTTCTCAGTTTTTGCTACCTGGCAGGCTACCTACAGAGTAACCTTCACTTACTCGACTACAACTTCAGGAGGCGGTTTCCCGCTTCTTCAAGAGTCTCACATTTCTTGCAAAAACAAAAGCGGATTAATGTTGCACCTTGGTTAGAATTTGAAAAAAAACTCGAACCAGGCACCGCCGCTACGCCGGCGTGCTCGATCATGTGGCGCACAAAAGTGTAATCATCGGGAAAACCGAAATCGCGAATATCGGTCATGATGTAATACGCGCCGTCGGGGCGGAAGCAGCGGAATCCGGCCTGTTCCAGGCGGCCCAGCAGCAGGTCGCGCCGCTGCTGATAGTCACTCGCCAGCTTGGTGTAGTACGAATCCGGCATGTTCAAGGCGCATATGCCAGCTTGCTGCAACGGCGCCGCCGCGCCCACGGTCAGGAAGTCGTGGACTTTACGGATCGAATCCGTCAAATCCGGCGCTGCCAGTACCCAACCCACTCGCCAACCGGTTACTGAGTAAGTCTTACTCATGCTGTTCACCAGGACGCTTCGTTCCCGCATTCCCGGAATTGTCGCTATCGGGAAGTGCGATGCGGGTCCGTACAAAATGTGTTCATAAATTTCATCAGTAATTGCAAGCGCATCGAATTCCTGACATAGCTCGGCGATGTATTCGAGTTCTTGCCGCGCAAAAACTTTTCCGGTTGGATTGTTCGGCGAGTTGAGTACGATGGCTTTGGTGCGGGCGGAGAACGCGGCGCGGAGCTCATCGGGGTCGAAAGTCCAATCCGGCGGCCGCAGGGCAACAAGTTTTCTCTCGGCATCGCACAGCATTGTATCCGGACCGTAATTTTCGTAGTAAGGCTCGAAGACGATCACTTCGTCGCCGGGATTGGTCACGGCCAACAGGGAGGCGATCATGCCTTCGGTCGATCCGCAGCAGACCGTAATTTCTCTCTCCGGATCGTAATCCAGGCCGTACCACTTACGGTATTTGGCGGCTATGGCATCACGAAACGGTTTGGCGCCCCAGGTGATGGCGTATTGATTGAAATCTTGCGCTATGGCTTCCTGGGCCGCTCGCTTGATGGGCTCGGGAGCGCTGAAATCCGGAAAGCCCTGCGCCAGATTGACGGCCTTTACTTCCAAGGCAAGACGGGTCATCTCGCGAATGACCGATTCGGTGAAGTTGCGCGTCCGATTGCTGCGGAAGCGAGGCCGGCGGTTGACGATCTCCGCGGGACGGACGGAGGTTTTCTGGGGCGAGGGAGTCATAAAGACGAGCGTAGCACTCGGTGGGAGTCGGTTTAGCTAAGGGTCTTCGACATAGATGTTGAATGCGCTGATGGCGGCACCGATCTGGAGAGCGAAGCTCGTCTGGGGCGGGGAGGGCGTTTGCGATGGCAAACGGAAATTGATTTGCGAGACCCCGGCTAGCATATCCGGCGCGTCCCCAGCGTACAGAATTTCCAGCGAGCTGACTGCTCCAGGCGCTGTAAGGTCATATTGCAGGATCGACACGGGAAGGAGGGGTGCACCCAAGGCGCCGGTTAGGATTGTTCCATCCGGTTGCGGCAAGGTTGAGATGCCTCCCCCGGTAGCCCACACCGTGACAATGGAGCCGGGAGCCGCTGGATTAGCCGCGGTGTTCAGGGAACCGTCCTGGTTGAGAGCTACGGAGAACACACCAGGCTGCGAGGGACGGACCAACATGGTGGGTCCGGCGAGGGTTCCTGACGGCGTGATGACTGTTATGGTGGTGGTGTCCTGTCCAAACACCTCGGCTGGCACAATGGCGTTGATCTGCGTCGGGCCGGCATAGAGTAAAGGCGCTGCGATTCCGTCGAACAGGACCTGGACTCCTCCTAGCGAACTCGTGACCACATTGCCGGCCAATTGAGCGCCCAGGGGAGGTGTTGGGCCGATATCGATGCCGTAGAGCGAGATCAGCTCGTAGGGAGCGACGGCGTTTGAAACGGTTGAGGCAGCGGCGTTCGCAATACCGGCCAGCGACGGCCCTGCCGCAGGTCCCACCAAGAGCAGAGAACTTGCCGAGCCGAGCGCGATCGGCTCGGCCTCGCTAAAGGTTATGGCTCGGCCGGCTGCTCCGGATGGCGCGGTGATTAGGAATGTTATTGCCGAGAGATCTGAAGCTAAGCTGGCCACGTATGTGTCACCGAGCAGGGGAGTGTTCGGCGGTGCGGGCAGGGATGCAGGTGAAGCAGAGCCAGTGATCCAGATCGCACCCTGAGTGTCTATCGCCAGCCCAGCCACGCCTGTCGGCACGCCCAGGGAAGCTCCAGTGCCGAAATAGGTAGAGGATAAGAGCCGCTGGGCGGTCGGATCGAACTCCGAAATGAAGCCGGCATACTCATTCGGTGGAGGGACCGTGCTCTGAAGCGATTGAGGAGTGACAGGCGATCCATCCCCGACCGATCCGGCAACTAAAACATCGCCGGCGCTGTCCAGGGACATCGCCGCGATGAGGATGTCTGGCTGAAACGGGACGCCCATTATGGGCAAATAGGTTGCCCATAGCAGGGTGGAGCCACTCGCTGTGAATTTTGCTAGAAAACCTGCCGCCAGCGATGAGGTGCATCGGCATTGTGGCGCATAGACACCTGGAGTTACCGGCAACTTGTCGGCGGTGGTGGCGCCGGCGATGACCACATTGCCGGCTTGGTCCAAAGCAACCGCGGTGGCGCGTGTCGAGCCGAACTGGCCAACGCACCGGCTGCCGCCGCTACAGACCACGCTGCCATCGCCGAAGTAAGTAGAGAACAGAATCTTTTTGCCGTCCGAGCTGATCTCGGTCAGATAGGCATACTGTGCCGTTCCAAAGGCATTGCTCGGAGGGGGGCTGGATTGAAAAGCCCCTGGTGTAATGGGAAAGTCCGTATTAAAAGTGGTTCCCGTAACGTAGATGTTCCCTGCTTTGTCGAGCGTCATCGCGCCCGCTGAGGTTCCAACTCCGTAAGGCTCGGACTGTTGTGAGCCGCCCAGCTTGGTTGAGAACAGAATGCCCCGCAACTGAGAATCGATTTTAGTGACAAAGGCTGCCGGGGTGGAGGTCGAGGAAATCAGAGGCGAAACCAAGGGGAAGTCCGATGACGAGGTAGAACCAACCAGAACCAAATTGCCTGTGGCATCGACGGACGCGCCCGCGATCGTGTCACGTGAGCTTCCTCCGAAATCCATGCTCGCCAGGGTGGCGCCGTTAGAATCGATTTTGAGGACGCGAATCTGGGGCCGGCCGGAAGGTTCAATGATATTGGAGACGACAAAAAGGCTTCCGGATGCGCCGGCTGATATGGTTTGCGGCTGCGCTCCAGCCGGGAGATCGAGATATCGAACTAACACCTGCGGGGCCGCCGAAGAAGGGTCGGGAAGAAGAGTTGGCGCCAGCAGGACGAGTAGTTGTTTTACAGCCATTGCGTATTATTCTGCAGGTTCTCTTCCAACGGGTTTCGGCGATTACTAAAGAATCGGCCTTGGCCCGCCGAAGTCATTATTGGGAGCAGAACACCATGCGGACTCGTTTTTGGATGATTACTTGCCTTTGCTTGGGCTTGCTCGTGCCCGCTGCCAGCGCCAAGCAACGCAAACCTCACCCAGCCGGCAAGCATCCTAAACCGAATCATCCGATGTCCAAGTACAAAGCCAAGAAGCCGAAGAAGATCAAACACTGAGGCTTCGGCTCGCATCCCGCGCGACGCTTAGCGCGCCCCGTTGGGTTGTGGCGGGATGTAGTACAGCAGAATCGATTTTCCAATCCGTTCAGTTGGCGGGATCAGGTCCGGCCAGGTCTGTGCGGTCGGATCGTTCATTTGAAGACCCAAGCGGTATAACTTCCACTGCGTGATCTGCACTGCATTCCAACCCGGTTCAGGCGCGTCCGGGGCGCTGCGAACGTGCACCGGAAAACCGTGCGATGCCAGGCTAATGGTGATGGTCGGAGTGAACGCCACCGAGGGTGCATTGAGTTCCTTGAGCCGCTCACCGAGGCGTTTGATGTCCTGCCCCCAATCGAGATCCGAGTCGACCACGATACGTTCGGGATGGTCGCCTGCCAGAGCGTTGAAATACGCCAGGTAGTCAGGATGAGCGGCCAGCGAGGTCGCACAAAGCCAAAACAGTGCAATGGCCAGCGTCCAATGCGCCCAACTTTGTCTGGCTTCCGCCAGCCAGATAGCGCCTGCCGCGGCGATGATTGCCAGGAACGGAAACATGGGCAGGATGTGACGGATGCCGATATTGATGTGCGCCGCCATGGCGATCGCCAGCATCGCTAGCGGAATCGCAACAACGATCCCAAACATCCAGCTGTTGCTACGAGACTTGGGGCGCTTCCAAAGGCCCAGCGCCATCAATCCCAAAAGCGCCAGCGGCAGCTTGACGGCCATTAGCACGGGGAAGAAATACCACCAACCTTGCATGCGCAAATCGCCCAACAGGTAGGAAAGATGGCCACCGGTGTTATGCTCGCTTACGGCTTGGATGCCCGCGAATAACTCGGGGAAGGGCGCCGGGAACGGCAGGTAAACGTTTTTTCCGAACGAGAAACGGTAACCGGCCCAGATCAGAAAGAATCCGAGAACTCCTGACCCGGCGATCCATGGCAGCAAGCGCAAGACTTGACGGGCAAAATCGGCAGCGCGCGGGCGAGTGAACCAAAACCAGACCGCGAGCGCCAAGGCCATCGAGGCGGGATAGTAGACCAGGGCGGAGAATTTCGAAAGCACCATTAAGCCCAGCGCCAGGCCGAACCAGGCCGCAGTCTTGACGCCGGGTTCCTCCACCAGGCGCAGGGAAGCGTACATCGCGGCGGCCATGCAGGCGGTCACTCCCATGTCGGTAGTGGAGAGGCCGGCGTGTGCCAAGACCGTTGGGATCATGCTGAAGATCAAGACCGCCACGACGGCGACGCTGGTGCTGAAGACTTTCCGGCCCCACAGGAACACCATCCAGCATGCCAGCCAAAAAAACGGGAGATTTCCCGCGCGCGACAACGCCAGGCGCCAATCATACTGGCCGGCACCGCCTCCATACAGGATCGTGTTGCCTTCGAAAGTCATGTCCCCCTGGCGGTTCCCATGGACTCCGGCCAGGTACGGCAGCAGTGCCACCATTACGCGCGTTAGGGGAGGGTGCTGCGCTTCGTAGGTGTAGATGCCTTGATCCAGCCACTGCATTCCACAAGCAATGTGAGCCGGTTCATCGGAGGTGTGATTGAAAACCGTGTAGGTTAGCGCGATTCGCGCTGAACCGAGCAATATCAGGGCGATGACAATAACCAGGGCCCGGCGTTCGAGGAAATTTTCTATCCGCGCGAGAAGCGGCGGACGAGCCTCGACCGCGAGCTGTTGATGCCGGGCTTTCTTCTTGTGGGCGGTGGGCACTTCTTACCCATCATAAGGGACACACCCTGTGGATGGAGAGCAGCGGACGTTCTCCGGCACATCTCTCCTATGCCGAAGGGAAAATCCGAAATTCAGAGAAGAACGTCTCCGGTGTTGATTGCGTCGATTGAGAAACGGATTTATGTGATTCGCGGCCAGAAGGTGATGCTCGATACCGACCTGGCGCAACTGTACCGGGTTCCGACCTTCCGGCTCAACGAGCAGGTGAAGAGAAATCGGAAGCGGTTTCCACGCGATTTCATGTTCCAACTGAGCCAGCAGGAGGCCGATTGTTTGACATCGCAAAATGCGATGTCAAACGTCGGAAGAGGCGGTAGGAGAACGCTTCCATACGTTTTTACCGAGCACGGAGTGGCCATGCTTTCGAGCGTTTTGAACAGCGAACGAGCCGTGCAGGTGAACATCGCGATCATGCGCGCTTTTGTGCGGCTGAGACAGGTAATCGCCGCTCACGAAGAGTTAGGCCGCAAGATCGATGAGCTTGAAAAGAAGTACAAAGAACACGATTCGCAGTTCCAGGTGGTGTTTCACGCCATCCGCGAGCTGTTGGAGCCTCCCGCGGGTCCGCCCAAGCGACCGATCGGCTTCCGGGTTCCAGCCAATTCCTCGGAGAGAAGTTCCCGCGCCGCGCCACTAGTCCGATATCCCGAGAGGGTGCATAGGTGATACGAATTACAGTGCTGTTGTCGCTGGTCATTGCGGTAGTGGCGGGCCAATCCACAGACCCCGCTTACAAATCTCTGCAACAGGCTTACGATGCTTTGCGCCAGAAGAATTACGACCAGGCCGTAGCCGGATTCCAGCAGGCGATCGCGCGAGCGCCGGATCGGTCTTCAATTCGTAAAGACCTGGCCTACACGCTGCTCAAGATCGGGGAAAACGAAGCCGCGCGGGATCAATTTGCCGAAGCCATGCGTTTGGATCCGGCCGATGCACACGTGGCGCTGGAATACGCGTTTCTCTGCTACGAGACCAAAGAACAGGTCGTCGCTCGCAGGACTTTCGATCGCATTCGCAAGAGCGGAAACGCGACCGCTGAGCAGGCCTTCGAGAATATCGACCGGCCTCTGCGGGAGGGCATCGATCGCTGGCAAAAAGCGCTTGCGATGTCGCCGGACAATTTCAGCGCGCATCAGGAACTGGCACGGCTGGCCGAGCAGCGCGATCAGCTTGACCTGGCGGCTGAACACTACGAGAAAGCCTGGCGGCTGAAACCGGCGGAGCGTTCGCTGATGCTGGATCTGGGGCGTGTCTGGAAAGCGCTGGGCCGAGATGAAGATGCCAATGCCGTACTGCTGGCAGCCTCGCGGGGCGCCCAGCCGCGAGTGGCCGAGCAGGCGCGCGAACTTCTGCCGGCGCGTTATCCGTACGTCTACGAATTCGAGAAAGCCCTGGAACTCGACCCGAAAAATTACGAGCTGCGCCGGGAGCTAGCCTATCTCGAGCTCCAGATGGGCAACAAGGACGCAGCCGAGCGCGAGTTCCAACTTCTGAATCAGATGGCGCCGGACGATCTGCTGTCGGCGGCGCAGCTCGGCTTTTTACGGCTGAACCGGGGCGACTACGCGGGCGCTCAGCCGCTGCTCGACCAAGTGCTGAAGGGCGGCGATGAGGAACTGGCCGATCGCGTTCGCGTGGTGTTAAAACTGCCCCAAACGCTGCACCGCCGCGGGTCAACTCCGCAAAGCACGTCGGATGAAGCCAAAGCGATGGCTGAAAAGAGCCTCAAAGCCGGATATCTGAAGGACGCACTCAAGTATCTGACCATCGCCCATGAAAACGACCCAGTGGATTTCGCCGTGATGCTCAAGCTGGGCTGGCTATACAACATTCTCAAGGACGACCGCGAGGCCGTGAAATGGTTCAACCTGGCGAGCAAGAGTCCCGACGCCTCCATCTCGAACGAGGCAGGTAAGGCGTCTCATAACCTGGCGTCTGAGTTCGCTCTGTTTCGGACTACGGCCTGGATCTATCCGTTCTTTTCCACTCGCTGGCACGACGCGTTCGGCTACGGCCAGGTTAAGACCGAGCTGAAACTCGGAAAATTTCCGCTGCACCCCTATATCTCGATGCGATTCATCGGCGACACCCAAGATACAACCGGCTCGACGCATAGCGACCCAGACCCTCAATATCTTTCGGAGACTTCCTTCATTTTCGCGCTGGGCGTTGCGAGCACGCCCTGGCACGGAATGGCGGCCTGGTTCGAGGCCGGTGAAGCGGTGAAATATCTGACGGCCCGCAGCGATGTCGGCGGCATGATTCCGGACTACCGTGGCGGCGTCGCGTATGCGAAAGGTTTCGGTCATTTGCTGGGCGGCGGGCGCGGTCTGTTTTTTGAGACCAACGACGACGGCCTCTTCGTAAGCCGTTTTCAGAACGACATGCTGCTATACGCGCAGAATCGCGCTGGACTCACATTGGCTCCTTTCGAATCGCTGGACGGGCTGCGCGCGCAGCTTTACTGGAACTTCGACGGCACGGTGGATCGGCTTCGGCAGTATTGGGCCAACTACGTCGAGACGGGGCCCGGTATCCGGTTCCGATTCGACGGCATGCCCAAGTCGATGTTTTTTTCGGTGAATTTTTTGCGCGGCGCTTACACCATCAATCAAGACAATCCGCGCCGTCCCAACTTTTTCGACTTACGCGCAGGGTTCTGGTATGCCTTCACGCACTAAATTCGCCTCTTTACTTTTTCTTGTGACGGCCTCGCTTCCGGCGGCGACGTTCACTTATCATATTGCCGGAGATGAACCGGGCCCGTGGCCGCAGATTCTTTCCTCCATCGGATTGACGCGCGCGGCGGGCGGGCCGGCCAATCTTTTTATCGTCCGCACGGTCGCACCCGGCTCGGTGCCACAGTGGCTCGAGCGCATCGAACAGGGCGGCATTGTGGTGGTGGAAGGCGAAAACGAGCTCGCCAGCGCGCTGGGATTCAAACCCGGCGCTAAGCATGTCGTCATTCGCAGCATCGTGGATGAGCATGCGCCCAAGCTGCCGATTGTCTGGGAAAGCGCCGTTGAGACACCGGCGTTCGAGACGCCTAAAGAAGCCCGGGTGTTCGCCTACGAACGCTGGGAGCGTGCTCCGGTGATGGCCTCGGTTCGCAGAGGCGCGGGCGCGGCGCTGTGGATCGTCACCGCGCCGGGCAAGGAAGGCTACGAACGTTTCCCGTACATTTTGCATGCGCTGCATGATCTCGGCGTCGAGCCCCCGTTCCGCAGCCAGCGGCTGTGGGCTTTTTTTGACGGCGCGTACCGGTCGCGTGTGGACTTGGACTATTTTGCCAAGCGCTGGCGCGCGGCGGGAATCGGGGCGCTGCACGTAGCCGGCTGGCATTACTACGAGTCGAATCCCGAAAGCGATGCTTACCTGCGCCAGTTGATCGAGGCCTGCCATCGCCAGGCGATCCAGGTTTATGTGTGGCTGGAATTGCCGCATGTCAGCGAACAATTCTGGGCCGATCATCCGGAGTGGCGCGAGAAAACCGCGCTCTTGCAAGACGCGCAGCTAGATTGGCGCAAGCTCATGAACCTGACCAATCGGGACTGCTTCGCGGCGGCGTCGAAAGGCATTCAAGGCTTGATCAGCCGCTTCGACTGGGATGGAGTCAACCTGGCCGAACTCTACTTCGAGTCGCTCGAAGGCGCTTCGAATCCGGCGCGTTTCACGCCGCTCAATGCCGACGTCCGCGAGGAATTCCGCAAGGCGCACGGCTTCGACCCGCTGGAGCTGTTTCAACCTGGAAAACAAGATGCAGCGCGACTGGCGGTCTTTCTCGATTATCGCGCCGGGCTCGCGCGCCGGCAGCAGGAAGAATGGATCGGGCAAATCGAAACCATCCGCGCCACCAAGCCGAATCTGGACTTTGTGCTTACGCACGTAGACGATCGGTTCGATACGCGCATGCGCGATCTGATCGGGGCGGATGCCGCGCGCGTGCTGCCGCTGCTCGATCAGCATGACTTTACGTTCCTGATCGAGGACCCGGCTACGATCTGGAATCTGGGACCGCAGCGCTATCCCAAGATCGCCGCGCAATACCAGCCGCTCACCAAACAAACCGGCAGGCTGGCGATAGACATCAACATCGTCGAGCGCTACCAGGACGTCTATCCGACTAAGCAACAGACCGGCACGGAGCTTTTCCAATTGGTCCATTTGGCCGCGCAGTCCTTCCCGCGCGTGGCGCTGTATTTCGAGAATTCGATCCTTACGCCCGATCTGCCGCTGCTCGCTTCGGCCGCGGCCAGCGTCGATAAGGTTGAGCAGAACGGCTCGCGGCTGATCATCGATTCGGCTCGCGGCGTGGGTGTACCGTGGCAAGGTCCGGCACTGGTGAACGGCCGATTGTGGCCGGTCCGCGACGATGACACGCTGTGGCTTCCCGCGGGGCCGGCGGTGATCGAACCGGCCACGAACGAGCCCGCGCCGAGAATTTTAGATTTCAACGGGGAGCTTCGCTCCGCCAAAGCTTCGGAAGGAAGTCTGGAATTCTCATACCAAAGCAGCGCGCGGGCCATGGCGATCGTCAACGTGCGGCCGAGCAAGCTGGAGATCGACGACGCGGCGGTTCAAGCAGAATTTCTACAGTCCGGGCGCGGTTTTGTTTTGATGCTGCCGCGCGGCCAGCACGTGGTACGCGTGGAAACAGACGCAACGCACCAACCGGCGCCGGCGGTCAAGGCTGTCGCGGCTCGCTAGGCGGCGTTGAGACTCGCGCGACGCGCCCGGATAGCGCTTCGCCAATCGAAATGTGGTTGCTTTCGAGCGTAGTGCCCAGCGTTTGATCCAGCGCCACCCGCGCGTTGCTGTAGCTGACCAACGCTGCGATTTCGGCCGATTGCGCGGCGACCAAATCGCGCTGCTGCAGAATCACGTTGTAGGGTATCGAAGCACCCAGGCTCAATTTCTTCTGTTCGGCGTCCAGCAGTTGCTGATCCAGCTCGCGGTTCTTGACAGCAGCGTCGTAGCGAATGCGCGCTTGCCGCAACGCGATCACCGAGTTCAGTACATCCACTCCAACCTGATTTACATTCTTTTGATCCTCGAGTTGGCTTTGCCGGAGCTGAAGCTGATCGA
>Ga0335083_10003387_pt1 | contig 20712 bp, 18 predicted proteins | sample Lox_Sample_42_FD_206716 | JGI IMG/M metagenome (GOLD analysis project Ga0335083, IMG submission 206716) | Soil microbial communities from Loxahatchee National Wildlife Refuge, Florida, United States - Lox_Sample_4.2 | ecosystem: Environmental > Terrestrial > Soil > Wetlands | place: USA...
GCCTTGCCCGCCGCGCCCAGGCCCGACGACCTCGACTTTCGCGCCCGCAGCGGCCCACGCGGCGATCGCGTCCGCACCGGCCGCTTCAGTGGTGACCACCATGGTCGGGCCGCGTGCCGCGTCGAACAACGCGCCGCTGGGCGCGACCCGACCCCGGCCGTCCAGGAGCACGCGCAGCGGCGGCCGGGCCGGCGGAACGCGCACCCCACGCACGTCGAGCGCGGGTTGATCGGCGCTCGCGGTGCCCGAGCCGACGACGATCGCCTGCGAGTCGGCACGCAACTCGTGCGCGTCGGCGCGGGCGTCAGCCGAGGTGATCCACCGCGACGACCCGTCAGCCGCCGCGATCCGCCCGTCCAGGCTCAGACCTGCTTTGGCGACGGCGAACGCGCGACCGGTGCGCCGGTGGTGGAGATACGGCGCGAGGTCCCGGGTCGCCTCCGCCGCGCCGACACCGGTCGTCACGTCTACGCCTGCCGCGCGCAGCCGCGCCAGACCCCGCCCGTCGACCAGTTGGTCGGGATCGCCCAGTGCCACGATCACGCGCGCGACGCCGGCGCGGAGCAGCGCTTCCGTGCAGGGCGGCGTGCGCCCGTGATGGTCGCACGGTTCGAGCGTGCAGTAAGCGGTCGCCCCGGCCGCCCGCTCGCCGGCATCGTGAAGCGCGGCAACCTCGGCGTGCGAGCCGGTGGGGTACGGACCGGTAGCCCCCTCGCCGACGACCACGCCGTCGCGAACCAGCACACAACCGACGGCGGGCCTGGGCGCGGCGTGACGGCGGGCGGCACGAGCGAGACCGATCGCCCGGCGCATCACCTCGTCGTCGTCCACGTCGCGGTCTCCCGTCGGCTCACGCCAACGGGGCCTGCGACATCGGCAGGCGGACGAGTGAGAGCGACGCTCGAGCGCACGCGCGTCGCGCGCGCACCCGGCGCGGCCGACCCTCTCCCATCCGGACTCTTACCGTCGGCCCAGGGATTCCACCTGGTCGGCGCACCGCCGGCTGCGGAGCGTTCGCGGGCTGTAACCGCCGGTCGGGACTTGCACCCAACCCCGAGGGCATCAGATTTTCAGTACGCCGCGAGCGTACCGCCGATTCGACGGAATTGCAACGCGTTCTATTTTTGCGCTGCCCTCGAGTATCGACCTTCAGTGCGGCCCGCTGAGCGACGTCCGGTCAGTGAGGTCCGGTCAGTGAGGATGCCCACCCGCGAGCAACTCGAGCGCGTGGGGCGCGATCGTGAGCAGGATCTCGAGGCCCTCGAGCGCGCCGCTCGAGGATCCCGGCAGATTGCAGATGAGCGCCCGGTCGCGGGTCCCCGCCACTCCGCGCGAGAGCATGCCGAAGCCCCGGCCGCCTGCGTCGCTCGCGCGCCGGATCGCCTCGGCGACGCCCGGGGCCTCGCGGTACAGCGCGGACCGAAGCCGGTGCCACCGGTCGTCACGATGAGGCCGGTGAAGCCGTCGGCGAGCTCGGCGAGCGCCGCGGCGACCTCGGCTGTTCCGTCGGGGCTCACCCGGTGCGCGTCGACCTCGTACCCCGCGGCCGTGAGCCGCTCGACGAGAGCCCGGCCGCTTGCGTCGTCGCGCGTGCCATTCGCGACCCCGTCCGAGACGGTCAGCACCTTCGCAGCCGCTCTCGGCGCCCGCGTCATCGACGCGCGGCGGCGGCCCGGATCGCCCGCGCCGCGGCAGCCGGGTCGTCCGCGCCGAAGATGCCCGTGCCCGAGACGAGGATGTCGACGCCGGCATCCGCCGCCCGGCGTGCGGTGTCGACCTTGATCCCCCCGTCGATCTCGATCTCCACCGGCAGCCCGCGCGCGTCGATCCAGGCTCGCGCCGCTCGCGCCTTGTCGAGCACCTCGGGGATGAAGGCTTGGCCGCCGAAGCCGGTGTGCACGCTCATGACCAGCAACAGGTCGATATCGGCGAGATACGGCTCGACGGCGATGAACGGCGTCGTGGGCTCGAACGCCAGGCCGACGCGCATCCCGAGCGCGCGGATCTCGTCGAAGAGCACACGCGGATCACCGAGCTCGATGTGCACAGTGCAGCCGTCGGCACCGGCATCGGCGAACGCCGCGAGCAGCACGCCCGGATTGTCGACCATCAGGTGCACGTCGAGGAACAGGTCGGTGTGCTTGCGCAGCGCCTTCACCACGGGGGGCCCGATCGTCAGATTCGGGACGTAGTGACCGTCCATGCAGTCGACGTGCAGGAGATCGGCCTCGTCGGCAACGCGCGCGACGTCGGCGGCCAGGTTCGCGAAGTCGGCGGCGAGGATCGAGGGGGCGACCTTCATCAGGCGGAGGCTACGTCACGGCGCGTGAGCGCCAGTACGAACATGCCGTCGGTACCTGCGTCGGAAGGAAGGAGAATCGCGCCACGTCCGTGCGGGCGCCACGGCCGGGCCGGAGGGGACGCCGCGACGAAGGCCGGGAGGTGTTCGGTCGCCCAGTCGTCGACACCGAGCGTTTCCTCGCGGGTGAGCGTGCACACGGAGTACACCAGTCGGCCGCCCGCGCGCACGGCCCCGGCGGCCGCCGCGAGCAGGGTCCGCTGCAGCGCGGCAAGATCGTGCACGTCGGATTCCTGCACGCGCCACCGCGCATCGGGACGCCGTCGCAGAACGCCGAGACCGCTGCACGGCGCGTCGAGCAGCACCCGGTCGAACGACATCTCGCGCACGGGCAGATGTCGACCGTCGGCCACGACCGGAGCGACCACGTCGAGCAGGTCGAGCCGGGACGCCGCACGCCGGACGGTTCTCACGCGCCCGGAGTGCAGGTCGGCGGCCACGACAAGCCCGCCGGCGCCCACACGCTCGGCCGCGCCGGTTGCCTTCCCACCGGGGGCGGCCGCGAGGTCGAGCACCCGCTCCCCCGGTTGTGGATCCAGCACGGCGACGACGGCTTGACTCGCTTGATCCTGCGGCGTCGCTCTTCCGTCCGCGATCGCCGGCAGTGCGGCGGGGTCGCCGGAGTGCCGCAACAGCAACGCGTCGCCGACCAGCTCCCCGCGGGTCACGTCGACCCCGGCCGCCGCGAGTTCGCCGGCGAGATCGCCGCTCGTGGCGCGCGACCGGTTCACGCGCAGGGTGATCGAGGGCGGCTTGTTGTCGAGCTCGAGTGTTGCGATCGCGTCGGCCGGGCCGAACGCTTCGAACAGGGTCCGGACGATCCAATCCGGGTGCGAGGTACGCATCCCGACCGCGGCGACGCTCTCGCCGACGGGCAGCGAGAACGGAGGCCCGTGGCGCGCGAGGGAGCGCAAGACGCCGTTCACGAATCCACGTGCCCGCGCGTCGACGAGGCTCACGGTCTCGCCCACCGCCGCGTGCGCGGGGATCCCGACGAAGAGCTGGTACGCACCGAGTCGGAGCGCGGCGCGCACAGGAGCATCCAGGGTGGCGAGCTTGCGGCTCGAAAGAGCGGCCAACAGCGCGTCGAGCGTGCGCTGCATACGGACCGTCCCGTACACGAGCTCCGTGACGAGCGCGCGGTCACGCGCCGACAGACCCGAGCCGCGCAGCGCCTCCGGCACGAGGATGTGCGCGAACGCGCCGTCGTCGATGCGCACGAGCGCGTCGAGCGCGACGTGGCGCGCCGATACGGGAGGACGCGCGTTCATGCGGGATCGACGCGGGCATCGCCGTGGAGTCCGGCCTGCCAATCACGCGCCGGCATGGCGCGCTTGCCTTCCGGCTGGACCTGATCGAGCACGAGGACGCCGTTCGAAGTACCGAGCGCGCCGCCCGGACCGAGCGTGCCCGGAGCGATGCCGTCGCCGGGTGTGTCGGCGTGGGCACGCCAGACCTTGACCCGCCGCCCGCCCGCGCGTAGCCACGCTCCCGGGCGCGGATTCCCCGCACGGACCACTCGCTCCAACTCGACCGCGCCTCGGGACGGATCCAACCGGAACTCGTCGACCGAGAGCTTCTCCGCGTACGTCGGTTCACCGGCCTGAGGCTCCGGAACCGCGGTCGGGACGTGCGCGAGGTTGGCGCGAAGGAGTGCGGTACCGGCCTCGACCAGGCGCGCGTGTAACTCGCCGGCGGTCTCGTCGTCGCCGATCGGGACCCGGGCGCGGGCGAACACGGGCCCCGTGTCGAGCCCGGCTTCGATGCGCATGAGATCGACACCCGTCTCGCGATCTCCTGCGAGGATCGCGCGCTCCACGGGCGCCGCGCCCCGCCACCGCGGCAGGAGGGAAAAGTGGAGGTTCACGAAACCGTGCGGGAGGGACTCGAGCAGGGCCACCGGCAGCAACTGGCCGAACGCGACCACGACACCGAGCTCGGCGCCGCTCGCGCGCACGTCGTCGACGACCGCGCGCGCCTTTTCCGGCGTGAGGACGCGCAGTCCGAGCTCGAGCGACGCCTCCTTCACCGGCGACGGATCGGCGCCGGAACCTCTCGAGCGGCGACGATCGGGCTGGGTCACGACGAGCGCGACGTCGTGACCGTCGGCGACCAGCGCGCGCAGTGGCGCGACGGCGTCCACGGGCGTGCCGAGATAGACGATGCGCACCCTGTGACGTTAGGCGTCAGAGTGAGTGGGTGCGGCCGCCGGGCGTGCGCACGCCCATGCCCTGCTCGCGCAGCTCGCGCATGGCGAACTTGCGCTGGTCGGCGTCGAGCCGATCGAGCATCAGCACCCCGTCGAGGTGGTCGATCTCGTGCAGGAGGATGCGGCCCAGCAACTCGTCGCCCTCGATCACGACGTCGTTGCCGTCGAGGTCGATGCCCTGCACTGTGACGATCTTGGGGCGCACGATGTTGAACGCGAGGCCGGGAAGCGAGAGGCACCCTTCCTCGTACTCCCATTCGCCCGAGCTCGCGACGACGCGCGGGTTGAGGAGCACCTGCGGTTCGGAGTCTTCGTCGGGCATCTCGTATACGAAGAAGCGCTTCTGGACGCCGATTTGCGGCGCCGCGAGCCCGACGCCGGGTGCTTCGTGCATCGTCTCGTACATCGCGTCGACGAGCTTCACCAACCCACCGTCGATGTCGGTGACCTCCGCGGTCGGCCGCTTGAGGACCGGGTCACCGAAGACACGGATCGTGTGAGTCGCCACGGCGGGCATCGTAGCGGCGCCGGATCGCGGCCCTGACCGCTCGGGCCGCGGTCAGACGCGCGGCGGATCGACGACGGCCCGGACGCGCCCGATGGCGCGACCGACGGGGAGGCCCCGCGCGAGGGCGCGCGCGAGCGCGTCCCAGTCGGGCGCGTGCACGAGCGCACGATCGTCGTTCGGACCGAAGACCTGCACCCCGCTCGCCTGCAGGTCGGGTGTACGCAGCGCGTCCACCGTGTGCGCCAGCGCGTCGGCCTCTCCGGCCAGTTCGGCGAGGGCGCCGAACGGAGGGTACGCGAGAGTCCGGCGGTACTCGATCTCCGCTTCCGCGACCAGCGCGGGCAAGCCGCGCGCGACCGACTCGACCACGACATGGTCGGGCATCCGTGTCTGCAAGAGCAGCAAGGTCTCGGCGCGGGGACGGCCCGAGAGGAGCTGCGCGCCGCGCGTCAAGAGCCACTGTGCCTGCGTCGCGGCGCGATAGCGCGGCGCGAGCAGTTCCTGGTCGACATCGAGGTAGGCGACGAGCGACGGGCGGCGCCTGCGCACGGACGCGCGATGGAGCACGGCCTCGGTGCCGATGATCACGTCCGCCTCGGGCACCTCGGCAGTGCTCGCGTCGACCTCGACCACACGAGCGCGGGGCACGAGCGCCTCGAGCTCCTCTCGCACGCGTGCGACCCCGGCCCGGATGACGAGCAGCTTGGAAGCGCCGCATTCCGGACAGACCAGGGGGCGTTCGTCGCTGTGGTCCCATCGGAGCAGCTGGCGGCACGACGCGCAGACGAGCAAACGGAACCGGCCCCGGCGGTTCAACACGCAAACCGCGGGACCGTCGGCGTGGTGCAAGGCCGTGGCCAGGGCGTCCGAGAGCAGGCCCGAGCCCGGCGGCTCCTCGCGGCGATCGACGACCTGGACGCGCGGCCACCCACCGGCTTCGACATCGGGCGGCGGCGCGTCGACGCCTCCGGCCCGGGACGCGGCCACGACTGCCTCGACCGTCGGCACGGGCGAACACACGTACAGCGGCAAACCGGCGCGGTGTGCCCGCTCCGACAGGACATCCCGGGCATGCCACGTCGGCGACCGTTCCTCCTGAAGTGCCTCGTCGGCGTCGTCGACCACGATCGCGGCGCGCAGGTCGGGTACCGGCGCGAGCGCGGCGATGCGGCCGCCGACCACGACGCAATCGCCCTGTGCCGCGCGCCGCCAGCCCGCGGTGCGCGCGGCGTCCGGCTCGAACGAGTGCAGGAGCGAGACCGCGCGCCCGCGCGCGGCGAGGAACGACACCAGCGCGCGCGAGCGGCCGGCGTCGGCGACGCACACGATCGTCGACCCGGACGCGGCGCACAGATCGGCGACCTGCGCACGCCGGTCGAGAAGCGGCGGCTGGCGAACCACGTGGACGGCCGCCGCGGACTCGGGCCGAGCCGTCGCGGCGTGCCGGGTCGCGTTCGCGTTCGCGTTCGCATCGACGGCAACGTTGTTGGGTGCCGTCGCAGAACGCAGCACGGCAACACGCGGGCCCGCCCACCGCGAGGCGACCCACTCGCTCAACGCGACGACGTCGGGCGGCGGACCGGCCGACACGACCGCGAGCAACCCGAGCAGGCCACCGCGCCCGGCGACCGGATCGATGTCGTCGTCGATCACCCAGCCGCGGACTCGGCGGCCGTGCAACGGAATCCGCACGATCGCGCCGACGCGAACGTTCGGCGCGAGCGCGTCGGGAACGGAATAGTCGAAGGCGCGATCGACTGCGGTGACGTCGGGGAGGACGCGGCAGGCGCCGGCCAAGGAGTGCTAGCCGAGCGCCCGGCGCAGCTCGTCGGCGTACGGCGACGTGTTCTCCCACGTGAAGCCGTCGCCTTCGACGCGGCCGAAGTGGCCGTAGGCCGCGGTGCGCTTGAAGATCGGGCGCCGGAGGTCGAGGCGCTCGATGATCGCGGCCGGCCGCATGTCGAAGACCTCGCGTACGACCGCCTCGAGTTTGTCCGGCGACACCTCGGACGTGCCGAACGTGTCGACCATGATCGAAACCGGATGGGCGACGCCGATCGCGTAGGCGACCTGGGCCTCGCAGCGCTTGGCGAGCCCGGCGGCCACGACCGACTTGGCGACCTGGCGGACGGCATACGCGGCCGAGCGGTCGACCTTGGTCGGGTCCTTGCCCGAGAAGGCGCCGCCCCCGTGACGGGCCATCCCGCCGTAGGTGTCGACGATGATCTTGCGGCCGGTGAGGCCGCAGTCGGCGTGCGGGCCGCCGAGCTCGAAGCTCCCGGTCGGGTTCACGAAGATCTCGAAATCGTCGTCCGCAAACTGCGCCGGGAGTGAAGGCCGAATGACGTGCTCGATGAGCGCGGGCTTCATTTTCTTGTCGATGTCGACGTTCGGTGCGTGCTGGGTCGAGATCAGCACCGTCTCGAGGCGCACCGGCGCACCGTTGTCGTACTCGACGGAGACCTGCGTCTTGCCGTCGGGACGCAGGAAGTCGACGATGCCCTCCTTACGGACCTGCGTGAGCCGGCGCGCGAGCTTGTGTGCGAGCCAGATCGGAATCGGCATGAGATCGTCGGTTTCGTCGCACGCGTAGCCGAACATCATGCCCTTGTCGACGCCCATCGCGATGTCGGGCGACTGCTCGTCGATCGAGACGATGACGCCACACGTCTTTCCGTCGATGCCGTAGGCGGCGTCGGTGTACCCGATCTCGCAGATCGTGTCGCGCGCCAGCCGGGAGAAGTCGAGATGGGCCTTCGTGCTGATCTCACCGGCCACGACGCACAGGCCTGTGGTCACGAGCGTCTCGCACGCGACCCGCCCGTAGGGATCCTCGGTCATGACGGCGTCGAGCACCGTGTCGCTGATCTGGTCCGACATCTTGTCGGGATGTCCCTCGGTCACGGACTCCGACGTGAACGTGTGCCTATTCACGCAACTTCACCCTTCCGCCAACGGTTCGGCGCGACTGACCGGCGCATGTTAGGTGGACGGGCCGCGCCCTGGCTCACCCAGCAGCGCCGCGACCCGGTCGAGTACGAGGTTGGCGAGCTGCTCTTTCGAGAGCAGCGGCGTCTCGAACTCGGTCCCGTCGGCGGCGAGGATCAACGCCCGGTTCGTGTCGACCTCGAAGCCGGCATCGGCCGCACTCACGTCATTGGCCACGACGAGATCGACCCGCTTGGCGGCGAGCTTCGCCGCCGCGTTCTCACGCACGTGCTCGGTCTCGGCCGCGAACCCGACGACCACTTGACCGGGCCGCTTGGCGCGACCGAGCGCGGCCAGGATGTCGGTGGTCGGTTCGAGCACGAGGTCGGGGACACCGTCGGCCTTCTTGATCTTCTGAGCCGTCGGGCCCTTCGGTCGGAAGTCGGCGACCGCAGCCGCCATGATCACGGCGTCCGCGGTTGCGGCCACGGCCATGACCTCGTCGTGCATCTGCTGAGCGCTTTCGACGGGGACGACGTCGACCACCGCGTCGGCCGGCAGCTTCGTCGTGGTGACGAGAACGACCCGCGCGCCGAACCGTGAAGCCGCGTTCGCGAGCGCGTGCCCCATCTTTCCCGACGACCGGTTCCCGATGAAGCGGACGGGATCGATCGCCTCGCGGGTTCCGCCCGCGGTCACGAGCACGGTTCGCCCGCTCAAACGCTGCCGCTCGCCCAGCAACGACAGCGCCATGCCGGCAATGCGCTCGGGCGCGGCGAGGCGCCCGGCACCGGAATCTCCACCGGCCAGGCGCCCGACTTCGGGCTCGAGCACGTTCACGCCGCGGCGCAGCAGCGTGGCAAGGTTCTCCTTCACCGCCGGGTGCTCCCACATCTCGGTGTGCATGGCCGGGCACACGAGCACGGGGGCCCGCGTCGCGAGGAGCGTTGCCGTCAGCAGGTCGTCGGAGATGCCCGCCGCGTACTTGCCCAGCAGCTTGGCGGTTGCGGGTGCCACGACGACGAGGTCGGCCCCCTGCCCGAGCCGGGTGTGCGGTATCGGATCGGGACCGCCGAACAACGAGGTCTGCGCCGGCTCCGACGCGAGCGCCGAAAAAGTGAGCGCGCCCACGAATCGCTGGGCATCGTCGGTGAGAACGGGTGCGACATGAACCCCGGCGTCGACGAGCCGCCGGCACACCTCGACGGCCTTGTAGGCGGCGATCCCGCCACACACGCCGAGCACGACTCTGGGCATCGGATGATGCCGTGCTTCGGTCAGGCCGACGCGTCCGGCGTCGAATCGTCGATCACGTCGTCCTCGGTGTCCGCCTCGGGGTCCTCGATCCGCTCGTACATGATCTTGTTGGCGGAGATCTCCTCGAGGGCGATGGACAACGGCTTGCGGGACACCGACGTGACCTGCGGAGGGACAATACGGCCCAGGCCCTCGCCGAGTTGGTTGTAATAGTCGTTGATCTCCCGGGCACGCATCGCGGCCAGGGTGACCAGCGTGAACTTCGAGTCGACCTTGTTCATGAGCGTCTCGATCCGAGGCTCCATGAGCGAGGGGCGGCGTTCAGCCATTGGACTCCTTCGTGCCTCCCGGAGGAGGGTTGCGGCGGCGATTCAGGATAGCAGCGACCTCGCCGACCGCTTCGTCCACGTCGCGGTTGACGACCACGGCGTCGAACTCCGCCGCGCCGGTCCGCTCCTCCGCCTCGGCTCGGGCGAGCCGGCGCCTGATCGACTCCTCCGTCTCGCTGCCCCGGCGCTCCAGCCGGCGGCGCTGTTCGGCGCGGCTCGGCGCCCGGATGAACACGAGCAGGGCCTCCGGCTGCGCCCGTTTGACCGCCAACGCGCCCTGCACGTCGACCTCGAGCATGACGTCGTGGCCGGCGTCGAGCTGGTCGAGCACGTAGCGGAGCGGAGTGCCCTTCAGATCGCCGTACACCTCGAACCACTCGAGGAAGCCACCCTCGTCGCGCAACCGCTCGAACTCGGGACGCGTCACGAAGCGGTAATCGACGCCGTCGCGCTCACCGGCGCGCGGTGCACGCGTCGTCCACGACACCGACCAGCCGAGCGCGGGGTCGGCCGCGCGTAACCGCGCTCCGATCGTCCCCTTGCCGGCGCCCGACGTCCCCGCGAGCACGAGCAGCACACCCCGGCGGCGCGGTTGCCCACCGGCCGCGGCGCGACCCGTGGAGCTGTTCGCGTCAGCCGGCAAATTTTTCGAGCAGCGCCCGCCGCTGGTTGATCCCCAGCCCGCGCAGGCGCCTGCTCTCGGAGATCTCGAGCTCCGACATGATGTGGCGGGCCCGCACCTTGCCGACACCGGGGAGCGACTCCAGCACACTCACGACCTTCAGCTTGGCGAGCATGTCGCCCGCCTCGTCGCCGCGGTCGGCCGCGTCGAACAACTCGCGCAGCGTCAGTGAGCCGATCTTGAGCTTGTCCTTCACCTCCGCGCGCTGGCGACGCGCGACCGCGGCTTTCTCGAGCGCGAGTTGGCGCTGTTCCGGCGTGAGTGTGGGCGGGTTCGCCATGTGATTCCTCCGCGCGTCGACGATGAGCGAAATGACTTTCGGGATGCTCAGAGTGCCCCCGAATCAGCAGCGGTGCAGCATAGCGAGACTGCGCCCGCTCGCAACTGGAGCACAGCTTGCGTCAGCACGCCCGTCGCGCTAGCTACCTGTGAGCACGTTCACGACCGCGTCGGCGGCTCGCTGCGCCGCGGCGCGCGGATCGGCGGCCCGGGTGACGGCGCGTCCGACGACGAGGACGTCGGCGCCCGCGCGCGCGGCGCGCTCGGGCGTGCCGACTCGTGCCTGATCGTGATTGTCGCCGTCCGCGAAACGCACACCGGGAACAATGGTTACGAAATCGGCGCGCGCCGCGTGCGTTCTTCTGATCTCCTCCACCGAGCAGACGACCCCGCCGCAGCCCGCTTCGATCGCGGCCGCGAGGCGGGCGTCGAATGCGCCGGCGTCGGCATCGCTCGTGAGTACCGTCACCGCGATCGGGATCGGCGACTCGCGACCTGCGTCGCGTGCCCCTTCGGCGAGTCCGGCCACGCCCGCGCGGAGCATCGCGACGCCACCCGCGGCGTGGAAGTTGAGGTACCGCACCCCCTGGCGTCCGAGCACACGAGCCGCGCGCTCGACCGTCGTCGGGATGTCGTGCAGTTTGATGTCGGCGAACACCTCGAAGTCGAGCGATCGCAGCCGGGCGACCGCCTCGGGTCCGGCGGCGGAGTAGAGCTCGAGGCCGATCTTCGCCACGCCGAACCAGGGCGCGACCTCCTTGGCCAGCTGCTCCGCCCGATCGAGATCTTCGACGTCGAGCGCGATCGCGAGCCGATTGCGAACGTCCATCAGTTCCTCCCTTGACCGAGCGCACCGATCAGGTCGCGGACTCGACTGACTTCGTGCCGGGCGCACCAATCGCGCAGACCTTCGACCACGCGCAACGTCGCGCGCGGGTCGGCGAAGCTCGCGGTCCCGACTCCCACCGCGGCCGCGCCGGCCAGCAACATCTCGACTGCGTCCTCACCGCCGCTCACGCCGCCGGTGCCGATGATCGGAACGTCCGGGAACGCCCGCGACACGTCCCAGACCGCGCGCAACGCGATCGGCTTGATCGGCGGACCGGAGAGTCCGCCGCCTCCCGCGCCGAGTCGCGGCGCGCGGGTCGACGCGTCGATGACGAGCCCCATCACGGTGTTCACGAGTGTCAGCCCGGTAGCCCCGCCGTCGAGCGCGGCACCGGCAATGTCGACGATATCGGTGACATTGGGCGACAGTTTCGCGAACACCGGCGCCGATCCGCCGAGCGCGTCGACGACGGCACGCGTGGCGGCGCGCGTCGATTCCGGCGCATGTGCGAAGACGTGAGCGCGCGCTTCGACGTTCGGGCACGAGAGGTTCACCTCGACTGCAACGACGCGCGGCGCGACGGCCTTCAGCGCCCGCGCCGCGCTCTCGTAGTCGGCGACACTGCGTCCCCAGATCGACGCGATCACGCGTGCACCGCGCGCTTCGAGGGCAGGAAGGTCGCGCGCGATCCACGCATCCACGCCCGGTCCGGGGAGTCCGACCGAGTTCACCATGCCGCCGCCGGGCGCCTCGGTCACGCGCAAAGGCGGATTGCCCTCGGACGCGAAGACCGCGACCGACTTCGTCGTCACCGCACCGATGCCACGCGGGTCGCAGAGCGCGGCGACCTCGGCGCCGTGGCCAAACGTCCCCGACGCGGCCACGATCGGGTTCGGCAGGTGCAACGGACCGAGTTCGACGGAGAGGTCGACGGCCGGTGCGGAGCCGTTCGATCGTCGACGCCGGTACATGGCGAGCTACACCTCGAGACGGAGTTGTCCGTCGGCGTGGTAATCCTGCAACGAGCGAACCTCGGCCTCCCGCTCGGCTTCCTCGGCGATGCCGGACGCCGCGGCGATCGCGGCGGCGACGGTCGTGACGCACGCGACCCCGTGAACGAGCGCAGCCCGGCGAATGTGCATACCGTCCGCGCGCGGGCCCCGCCCGCGTGGCGTGTTCACCACGAGGTCGACCTTGCCCGACGAGATCAACTCGACCGCGTCGACACCGATCTCCTCGCCCACCTTTGCCACGACCGTGTCCACGCGAATGCCGTGACCCTCGAGATGGCGGGCGGTGGCCGCCGTGGCGGCGATGGCGAAACCGAGCTCCGCGAAGCGCAGCGCCGCGACCGTCCCCGCCTCTTTGTCACGGTCGGCCAGGGACAGGAAGACGGTTCCCTCGCGGGGCAGCTTGTTCCCGGCCCCCGCTTGACTCTTGGCGAACGCCATCCCGAAGGTGCGGTCGATGCCCATGACCTCGCCGGTCGACCGCATCTCGGGTCCGAGAATCGTGTCGACGTCGGGGAAGCGGTTGAACGGGAGCACCGCCTCCTTCACCGCGACGTGGCCGCCCGCGGCCGGGGGCCGCAGCAGGCCCTCGCTCGCGAGATCGTCGAAGGTGGCCCCGAGCATCACGCGGGCGGCGACCTTGGCGAGCGGGACGCCGGTCGCCTTGCTGACGAAGGGCACCGTGCGGCTGGCGCGCGGGTTCGCCTCGATCACGTACACGCGCTCGCCCTTGACCGCGTACTGGACGTTCAGCAGACCGACGACGCCGAGTGCGTCGGCGAGGGCACGCGTGTAGTGCTCGATCGTGCGCACGACCTCGGACGTAAGCGTCGGCGGCGGGATCGCGCACGCGGAGTCGCCCGAGTGGACGCCCGCCTCCTCGGTGTGCTCCATCACGCCTCCGACGACAACCGCGCCCGTTCGATCGCGCAGCGCGTCGACGTCGACCTCGGTCGCGTCCTCCAGGAACCGGTCGATGAGCGCGGGACGTTCGGCCGACAACCCGCCCTCGCGGCCGAGCGATCCTCCCTGCGCGAGCTCGGCCATCGCCCGCCGCACGTCGGAGTCGTCGTACACGATCTGCATCGCGCGGCCGCCCAGCACGTACGACGGCCGCACGAGTACGGGATACCCGATCGCGCCCGCGGCCGCGACCGCCTCGTCGGCATTCGTCGCCAGCGCGCCGTCGGGCTGAGGTATGCCGAGGCGGTCGCACAACGCGTTGAACTGTTCGCGGTCCTCGGCCGCGTCGATCGATGCCGGCGAGGTGCCCAGCACCGGGATACCGCTGCGCTCCAGCTCGTGCGCGAGCTTGAGCGGCGTCTGGCCGCCCAGGCTCACGATCACGCCACGCACCTCGCCCGCCTCCTGCAGACGTTCGCACACGTTGCGGACGTCTTCGTTCGTCAAGGGCTCGAAGAACAAACGGTCGCTCGTGTCGTAGTCGGTCGACACCGTTTCGGGGTTGCAGTTGACCATCACGGTCTCGTAGCCGGCATCGCGCAGCGCGAATGCGGCGTGCACGCAGCAGTAGTCGAACTCGACGCCCTGACCGATGCGGTTCGGCCCGCTGCCGAGGATGACGACCGCGGGCTTGTCGAGCGGCGCGATCTCGTCCTCGTCCTCGTAGGTCGCGTAGTGGTACGGCGTGAACGCGGCGAATTCGGCGGCGCACGTGTCGACGGTCTTGAACGTGACGCGCACACCGGCCGCAACTCGATGCGTACGGATGTCGGCCTCGCTCGCGTGCCAGAGAAACGCGAGCTGGCCGTCGGAGAAGCCGAGGCGTTTCGCGAATCGCCAGTCGCCGCGACTCACCTGGTCGAGCCCGGCCCGGCCGACGGGCGCGAGGTGGTCGCGTGCCTCGACGATCTGCAGGATCTGGTCGAGGAACCAGGGGTCGATGCCGGTGACCTCGTGGAGGCGCTCCAACGAGACGAACCGACGGAGCGCCGCTTCCACCTGGAAGATCCGATCGGGCGTTGGGATCGCGGCGCGCAGGACGAGCTCGTCGTCGCCCAGCGCGTCGAGCTCGCGCTCCGCCGGATCGCAGTTGAGCCCGAGACGGCCGGTCTCGAGCGACCGCAAGGCCTTCTGCAACGACTCGGGAAACGTGCGGCCGATGGCCATGACCTCGCCGACCGACTGCATCTGCGTGCCGAGCACCGGTGTGGATCCGGGCAGCTTCTCGAATGCCCAGCGCGGGACCTTCGTGACCACGTAGTCGATCGTGGGCTCGAAGCTCGCGGGCGTCTCGCGCGTGATGTCGTTCTGCACCTCGTCGAGGCGGTAGCCGACGGCGAGCTTCGCCGCGATCTTCGCGATGGGAAACCCGGTGGCCTTGCTCGCCAGCGCGGAGCTGCGCGACACACGCGGGTTCATCTCAATGATGACCATCTCGCCCGTTTGCGGGTGCACCGCGAACTGCACGTTCGAGCCACCGGTCTCGACGCCGATGCGGCGGATGCACGCGAACGCGGCGTCGCGCATCGCCTGGTACTCGACGTCGGTGAGGGTCTGCGCCGGTGCGACGGTGATCGACTCGCCCGTGTGCACTCCCATGGGATCGAGGTTCTCGATCGAGCAGATCACCACCACGTTGTCCGCGTGGTCGCGCATCACCTCGAGCTCGTACTCCTTCCATCCCACGATGCTGCGCTCGATCAGGATCTCCGAGATCGGGCTCGCGGCCAGCCCATGTTCGGCGACCCGGCCCATCTCGTCGGCGTCGTGGGCGATGCCTGTGCCGCCGCCCCCCAGGATGAACGCGGGCCGCACGATCACCGGGTAGCCGACATCGTCGCCAACGCGGAGTGCTTCCTCGGTGTTGTACGCGATGCCCGACGGCGGGACCATCAGCCCGATCTCGGTCATCGCGATCTTGAAGCGCTGCCGGTCCTCGGCGGTCCGGATCGCCTCGACGTTCGCGCCGATCATCTCGACGTTGTATTCGTCGAGCACGCCTGCTTCGTGCAGGGCGATCGCGAGGTTCAGACCCGTCTGTCCGCCCAGCGTCGGCAGCAGTGCGTCGGGCCGCTCCTTGGCGATGATCCGCTCCAAGGTCGGCACGTCGAGGGGCTCCACGTAGGTCGCGTCGGCGAACTCGGGATCGGTCATGATCGTGGCCGGATTCGAGTTCACCAGGACGACCCGATACCCCTCTTCGCGCAGGACGCGGCACGCCTGCGTGCCGGAGTAGTCGAACTCGCAAGCCTGGCCGATGATGATCGGACCACTGCCGATCAGTAGGATCGTCTGCAGGTCGTTCCTACGCGGCACGGTGCGCTCGTACTTTCATCCGGCCCTCATGAGCTGGGTGAACTCCTCGAAGAGATAGCGCGCGTCGTGCGGGCCCGGGCCCGCCTCGGGGTGGTACTGCACGCTGAACGCGCGGAGGTGCTCGGTACGGATGCCTTCGACGTCGCCGTCGTTCAAATTCAGGTGGGTGACGGCGCTGCCGTCGGGAAGCGACTCCGCATCGACCGCGTAGTTGTGATTCTGGCTCGTGATCTCGACGCGTCCGGTGATCACGTGCCGTACGGGATGGTTCGCGCCGTGATGGCCGAACCGCAGCTTGAAGGTGCGCGCCCCGAGGGCGAGGCTCATGATCTGGTGCCCGAGGCAGATGCCGAACACCGGGACGTTGCCGAGCAGCTCCGCGACACTCCGGCGGGCCTGCTCGACCGCGGCCGGGTCGCCGGGGCCGTTCGAGAGGAACACGCCGTCGGGCGCGCGGGCGAGCACGTCGGCGCCACTCGTGCCCGCGGGCACCACCTCGACCTGGCACCCCTCGGCGACGAGCTGATCGAGAATCGATCGCTTTATCCCGAAGTCGTACGCGACGACGTACAGCGTCGCATCGTCGGGCCCGACGGTGTACGGCTCGGTGGTCGAGACCTCGGACGCGAGGTCGCAACCGTCGGTACCCCCGTCGGCCTGTGCCGCCGCGAGGAGCGTGGCCCGATCGGCCACACCGAACGCGCCGGGCATCGCGCCGGCGGCGCGGATGTGACGCGTGAGCCGGCGGGTGTCGACGCCCGCGATCCCCGCGATCGCGTGCCGCGACAGGAATCCCTCCGCATCGTCGGTCGCGCGCCAGTTCGAGGGCCGCCGCGCCAGATCGCGCACGATGACGCCACGGCACTGCGGGATGCGCGCCTCGTCGTCGCGCTCGTTGACGCCGTAGTTTCCGATGTGCGGATACGTGAAGGTAATGATCTGGCCCGCGTACGAAGGGTCGGTGATGACCTCCTGGTAACCGGCCAGCGCGGTATTGAACACGACCTCACCCGTCGCGAAGCCCGCGGACGGCTGGTGGCCGACCGCGACTCCTTCGAAGGTCTCGCCGTCGGCCAGGACGAGGAGCGCGTCGGTCATCTCGTCGCCTCGTGGTCGACGACGGTGGGAACGCCCCGGTACACGGTGTGGCGGACCTTCCCCGTGAGCTTCCAACCGTCCCACGGCGAGTTGCGCGACCGGCTCGCGAGGCGCGTCGAGTCGACCGACCAGGTGTATGCGGGATCGATGACGCACAGGTGCGCAGGACGGCCCGCCGCGATCGGGCCGCCCTGACCGTCGGCGTCGAGCCCGACGACCCGGGCGGGCTGCCAGGACATCGCGCCGATCGCCTGGGCGAGCGTGAGCACTCCCGGCTCGACGAGCGTGGTGAGCACGACGGCGAGTGCGGTCTCGACCCCGAGCATCCCCGCGGGGGCTTCCTCGAATGGAACGTCCTTGCTCTCCGGCGTGTGCGGCGCGTGATCGGTTGCGATCGCGTCGATGGTGCCGTCGAGGAGCGCCGCGCGCAACGCGTCGACGTCGGACTGCTCGCGCAGGGGCGGGTTCATCTTGAACACCGGGTCGAAGAACGAGCATGACTCGTCGGTGAGCACGAGATGCTGGGGCGTGCACTCCGCCGTGACGCGCGCGCCCTCGGCCTTCGCCGCGCGGACGAGCGCGGCGGACTCGGCGCACGACAGATGCAAGACGTGATACCGACCGCCGGTGAGCTTTGCGAGCTGGAGGTCGCGTGCGACGATCGTCGACTCGGCCGCCGCGGGCCGACCGGGGATGCCGAGCCGGGCCGAACAGGCGCCTTCGTGCATGTGACCGCCGCGAACGAGAGCCGGATCCTCGGCATGTTGCGCGAGCACCGCACCGGGCAGTGCGGCGGCATATTCGAACGCGTGCCGCATGACGAGCGCGTCGCCGACGCAATCGCCGTCGTCGGTGAACACGCGCACGCCGATGTCGTAGAGCTCGCCGAACGGCGCGAGCTCCGTGCCGCGGCGCCCCTTGGTGATGCAACCGGCGGGACGGACGTCGCACAGCCCGGCGTCGCGTGCGCGGTCGAAGATCGACTGCGCGACCGCTGCGTCGTCGATGGGTGGCTCGGTGTTCGGCATGCACACCACCGCGGTGCAGCCGCCCAGCGCGGCCGCGCGCGATCCGGTCTCGATCGTCTCGGCGTCCTCGCGCCCGGGCTCCCGGAAGTGCACCTGGATGTCGACGAGTCCCGGCGCGACGATGCACCCCTCGGCGTCGAGAACGGTTGCCCCCGCCGGTGCGCTCAGACCCGGGCCGACCTCGACGATCAGCCCGTCCGCGATCCGCACGTCGTTTGCGCGCTCGCCGGACGCGTCGAGCAACGTGCCGCCCCGGACGAGCATCCCGCCGTTTCCGGCCGCGCTAGACAATCGGGCCCCCGGATCCGAGCAACGACCACAACACGGCCATGCGTACGGCTACGCCGTTCGCGACCTGCTCGGTGACGAGCGACCGCGACGAGTCGGCGACCTCGCCTGCGATCTCGATCCCGCGGTTCATGGGTCCGGGATGCATCACGAGCGTGTCGGGTTTGCAGCGCGACGCGCGGTCGACCGTGAGTCCCCAGCGTGCCGAGTACTCGCGCAACGACGGGAACAGTGCTTGGTCGATCCGTTCCCGCTGGATGCGGAGCAGGTAGATGACGTCGACGTCGGCGAGGACGTGATCGAGGTCGGCGGTCACCTCGACCGGCCAGCCGTCGAGTCGCTCGGGCATGAGGGTGGGCGGTCCGACGAGCGTGAGCTCACACCCGAGCTCATGGAACGCGATCACGTCGCTGCGGGCCACCCGCGAGTGGCGCACGTCGCCGACGATCGCGATGCGGCAGCCGTCGAGCGAGGGACCGCGATGGCGGCGCAACGTGAACGCGTCGAGCAACGCCTGCGTCGGGTGCTCGTGGCACCCGTCCCCCGCGTTGATCACGCTTGACGAGCTCCACGACGCGACCCGGTGGGGCGCGCCCGCAGCACCGTGGCGAACGACGATCGCGTCCACGCCCATCGCGTCGATCGTCTGCACGGTGTCGAGCAGGCTCTCGCCCTTCTTCACCGACGAGGTGGAAACGGAGAAGTTCATCGTGTCGGCGGAGAGGCGCTTGGCCGCCGCCTCGAACGACATCCGGGTGCGCGTGGAGTCCTCGTAGAACAGCGACACGACGGTCTTCCCCCGGAGCGCGGGAACCTTGGGGATCTCGCGCCGGGTCACCTCGAGGAACGAGTCCGTGAGATCCAGCATCGTCTCGATGCCGGCGCGCCCACCTAGGTCGTCGATCGACAGCAGGTGCTCGACCATCAACCGGCCACCTCCTGCTGGGGAACTCCCCAGAGATCGACACCATCGTCACCGTCGACCTCCGCAAGCCGCACCCGCACGTCCTCGGTCGAACGCGTGGGTAGGTTCTTGCCGACGTAGTCGGCCCGCAGCGGCAGCTCGCGATGCCCGCGGTCTACCAGCACCGCCAGCTGGACTGCCCGCGGCCGGCCCAGCTCGTGCAGTGCATCGAGTGCGGCCCGCGCGGTGCGGCCGGTGAACAGGACGTCGTCGACGAGCACGACGACCTTGCCCGAGACGTCGGGAACCTCGGTCGGCCCCGTCGGCGCAACCGGGCGCAGGCCGATGTCGTCGCGGTAGAACGCGACGTCGAGCGCGCCGACGGCAGGCTCGGAGTCCTCGAACGTCGCGATGGCCGAACCGAGCCGCCGCGCCAGTGCGACCCCGCGCGTGTACAGCCCGACCAGGACAACGTCGTCGGCGCCGTGGTTGCGCTCGACGATCTCGTGCGCGATCCGCGTCAGCGCCCGGCGCAGATCGGCTGCATCGAAGACGTGCGTGCGGAGGACCGGCTCGGGGGCAGCGCCCGCTCGCTTGGCCGCCGCGCCGGGAACGGTCGGGCCGCGCTCCTCGCGCGCGTCTCGTTCACCAGCGTGCTGGGGCGACATCGCCGACTCCTCCGTAGGGACCTCACGGGATCCCCTTCACGGTCGTACCGAGGTTAGCACCGCATCCGCGCGGTCTCGCGCGGCGCCGGATGCTCCGTGCGCGGAATACAGCGCCGCGTCGAGCGTGTCGCCGACCTCCTCGAGGCGCGGGTCGCCGATCCGCTCGGCGAGCGCGTGCGCGTACTCGCGAGGGGTCTCCGCCGGTGCTCGTGCTCGCCCGGCCTTGCGCCCGGCCCGTTCCAGCCGGTGCATCGCACCCGCGCTCCAGGTGGCCCGGCGCTCGCGCCGACGGCGGGAGGCCGCGGTGATCTCGGGTGTCAGCGCGAGCAGGATCATGACCACGATGGCCGTGATCGCGAGCGGGATTGCATTGTGCCGGGCGGCCGACAGCCATGATCCGGAGCTGTGCACATCGCCCGCCAGCGGGACCGAGGCCGTCGGGTCGAAGCCCTGCCAGCCGATTCCCGCGAAATAGATCTCGGCCCAGGCGTGCGCGTCGCGCTCGCGCACGACGAACCGGCCGGTCAGCGCGTCGCGACTGCCGGGGGCGAAGCCGGTCACGAGGCGGGCGGGTATCCCGGCGCTCCGGGCGAGGACGACCAGGCTGCTCGCGATCTGCTCGCACCACCCGAGGCGGGTGTGGAACAAGAAGTCGTCGACCACGTCGACCTTCGGAGGCGACAAGGGCGCGTTCAGCGAGTACCTGGTGTTCTCGCCGAGCCACCGCTCGATCGCGCGCACCTTGTCGTACGTCGTGCCCTGACCGGCGGTGATCGCTCGCGCGAGATCCACGACACGCGCCGTTGTGTTCGGAAGCTGCGCGTACTGCGCCGTGATCGGTTCCGGCACGGGCCGGACGTCCGCCGCACGCAACTCGTTCTCGGTGACGGGAAGACTCCGGCTGGTGACCGTGTACACCGCGCCCTTGCCGAAGCCCGCGCCGGGGTCGACCTCCCCGTGGAACGGTGTGGCGATACGCAGTGTGCCGTCGGGGCGTTGGTGCAGCAGCTTGTCGGTCTCGACCTCACGCGCGCTGGGTGCCGCGAACACGACGTCG
>Ga0335083_10003388_pt1 | contig 20706 bp, 19 predicted proteins | sample Lox_Sample_42_FD_206716 | JGI IMG/M metagenome (GOLD analysis project Ga0335083, IMG submission 206716) | Soil microbial communities from Loxahatchee National Wildlife Refuge, Florida, United States - Lox_Sample_4.2 | ecosystem: Environmental > Terrestrial > Soil > Wetlands | place: USA...
GGCGCCCGGACGGAGCCGGAACGCCAGCGCGCGAAGCATGTTGCGCGCGGCCACGAAGCTGACGTCGACGGTGAAGAAATCGAACGGCCCCTCGGCTTCGTGCAGGGGCAGCTTGCGCCAGTCGGTCTCCTCGCGCACCGTCACGCGCGGGTCGGCGCGCAGCGACGGGTGCATCTGATCGCGCCCCACGTCGACCGCCAGAACCGAGGTGACTCCCTGGGCGAGCATCACTTCCGTGAAGCCCCCGGCCGACGCCCCGACGTCGACCGCGCGCGCGCCCGCCAGAACGGCGGTCAGACCGAACTGGTCGAGCGCCGCCTGCAGCTTCGCGCCCGCGCGACTGACCGGCATTGCCGGCGGGATATTACCCGGCTGGGTGCGCGCCGCTAATCCGCCTGGCGGCGGAGGGCGTTGGCGGAGGTGCGGCCCAGGCAGTCGGCGCACAGCGGCAGGCCGCCCGAACGCGGATCGCGCCGGACCTTGTCGTTGGGGTGGTCGGCTCCGCAGGCGCTGCAGACCAGCTTGGGTGACGGCCGCTTGTCGTGCGCCAGGCCCACCGTGGCCAGGGCTTCACGCGTGACGATTCCCACCAGGAAGGCGCCGGTCACGACCGGCAAGCACGACACGTGCTGCTCGGCCATGATCTGCGCCGCCTCGTCCAGGGTGGTGTCCGGGCCGATGCAGAGGACGGGCGAGCTCATGCACTCACCCACGAAGGCGTGGCGCTCGGCGGTTCGAAGATCTTCCCGACAGATGATCCCGGTCAGCGTCCCGTTATCGAGCACCAGCAGGTGATCGATCCCGTTGTCGAACGCCAACCGCCGTGCCGACGCGACCACCGTATCCGGGGTCAGCGTGTACAGCTCGGTCCCCATCACCTCGGCCACACAGCAGGATCCGACTTCAGCCATGACATCCATGACTGCCCTCCAAATCAAGTTTAGCGGACCGCTCGTCCGCGCGCCCATCCACCCAACAAGAGGAGGGTAAACAAGACTCGTGCCAGGCGCGCTCACCGTCGATCGACACGTTCCGGCGCGATCGGTGTCACCACACCCCACACCGACGTTACCGTGAGCGACTGCGGGGCAGGCCTTCCCTGACCAATTTACAGGAAGCCAGGTGTAGGTGTTGGTGCGGTGCTTGCAAACCGGTGAAGTATGCGACCTACACGAACGGACGGGGTCCAGCCGGGAGAGCTTCCGCCCCTTGCCGCCGGGCGCCAGCGCGCCGCGCCCGCGCGGATCTTGTTGGTGGACGACGACGCGGAGACTCGAGAAGTCTTGCGGGATTACCTGCTCGACGGCGGCCACGAGGTGCGTGTGGCGGCCGATGGGAGCCAGGCCTGCGCGGCCCTGGCGCGCTTCGAGGCAGACCTGGTGATCACCGATCTCGAGATGCCCGGGATGGACGGGCTGCAGCTCATTCGCTGGTTGCGCAAGTCCCGGCCGAGCTGCGCGATCCTGCTGGTCACCGGACGAACGGATCGCGAATTGCAGCTCTGCCGATTCGGGAGGCTGGCAGGATTCGAATGCATGCGGAAGCCCATCGATGTCGACGCGCTCAGCCTGACGGTCGGACGGCTGACATCGCCGGGCCAGGGGAAGGCCGGAAGCTCGGCTGCCCACTAATGCTCGTCCTGCGACCGCCGCCTGCCACCAGACAGAAAGGGGTGGAGCGATGAACGACGGACCGGCGATGGATGGGGTGAGGACCGAGCCGGCGAGCCCCGCGGCGCGAACCTCCGTCAGCGGGCAGGGCGGGGTGATTCACGCTTTCGTCGAGATGAGCGAGCTGCGCCGGATGATGGGCTGCCTGGCAGCCATCGAGGTGCTGCGGCTCCTGCTCGAGACCGACCCTGCGCTGAACGCCTGACGGTGGTCCGGGCCGCGCTTCAGCGCGAGAAGAAGCCCTTCGGCGACGGAGCTGGGGCGGGAGCGGGCTTGGGAGGAGCGGGCGTCCCCGCCACCTTGTGCGCTTCCGGGAGCTTCTTGAGCGTCACCCGCAGCGTCTGCGGCGCGTTCGCGTCGAAATGGTAGCGGCGCGACACCGGCGCGTAGCCGGCGCGGCTGAAGGTGAGGTCGTACGAGTTGCCAGGCCGCAGCTTCAAGGTGAGCGGCGTGGTTCCGAACACGTGCCGTCCCGTAGCGACCCGGGAACCTTCGGGGTCGGTCTTGACCAGCACGGGGAACTGCAGCTTGCCCTTGCCATGCCCGTGACCGCGGCCGGAGGCTGCTTCCTCGTCGGCGTCGTTCGCCTCGTCGGCAGGCGGCGCGGTCGCCGGAGGGGGGGGCTGCGCGGGCGCAACGGCCGGCTCGTGGGGCGGGACCGCTTCGGCCCGAGCCACCGCCGCGCTGGCGTCGGGCACGGCGGCGACGCTCGGTCGAGGGGCAGGCGGCGCGGCCGCAGGCGGGGCGACCGGCGGCGCGGGGGCGGGCGCAGCCGCGGCCGGCGCCGCGGCTGCCTCGGGCTGCGCCGGCGCCCCGGCGCGCTGGCCCGAGCGCATCAGCTTCGTGCCCACACCCGCGCACAGCAGAACCACCGCGGCGCCGATGCCGATGCGCACGCTGGGGCGCTGGTGCCAGGCGCGATCGGCCGCCGCGAACACCGGCGGGCGGCTCATGACCTCGGTCGCCGCGGCCGCGGGTGGCGCCGGTCGATCGCTCGAGTCTCCATCCAGGACCGGAATCGGCCGCCCGCGGACCGGCGTCGGCGGCGGCCGGTCGGCCGAGCGGATCTCCATCGCGTCCTCGAGGTTCAGGACCAGCCCGGACTCCTGGCCCGAGCCGGCGACCAGGGGACCGACGGTCGAGCGCGAGGCCGGCGGCTCGGGCGGGGCCTCGCGCGTGAGCGGAGGCACCCCGTCCTTGGCGCCCAGGTCGGCCAGCCAGCGTTGCAGCTCGGTCTGCCCGACGGGGCGGAACGCCACCCGCATGACCTGCTCGACGTCGACCAGCATGTCCTCGGCGTTCTGATAGCGATCGTCCGGCGACTTGCTCATCGCCTTGCGGATCACCCGATAGAGCTCGGGGTTCAGGCCCGGCCGCGCCGTCTCGGGCGGCATGAAGTCGCCGTTCTTCACCAGCATCAGCGTCTCGTAATCGGTCGGCGCATCGAACGGGTGGCGGCGCGTGATCGCCGCATACAGCATCGTGCCGACGGAGAACAGGTCCGAGCGCGCGTCCAGCGGGCCGGCCGAGGCCTGCTCCGGCGACATGAAGGCGAACTTGCCCTTGATCAGGTTGCCCAGGCTCTTTTCGGTCTTGTTCTGCGCTTTGGCGATCCCGAAGTCGGTCAGCTTCACCTCGCCCTGCTCGCTGATGAGCACGTTGTGCGGGCTGACGTCGCGGTGGACGATCCCCAGCGGCCTGCCGTCGGGGCGCTTCTTGCCGTGCGCGTAAGCCAGCGCCCGGCACACCTCGGCGGTGACATACAGCACGAGCGGGGGCGGCATCTGCAGGCCGGCCGCCTTGGCCCGCTTGAGGATGCGGTCCAGCGACCAGCCGTCGACGAGCTCGAGCGCCAGGAAGTAGCGCCCCTCGGATTCGCCGAGGTCGAGCACCTGCACGATGTTGCTGTGGTTCAGCGTCATCGCGATGTGTGCCTCGTCGACCAGCATGTGGCGGAATTGCGGGTCGGCGTAGAAGGTCGTGAAGATCCGCTTGAGCACGACCGTCTTCTCGAAGCCTCGAGCGCCGTGCTGCTTCGCCAGGAAGATCTCGGCCGTGCCACCGTCGGTGATCTTGCGCAGGATGGTGTAGCGCGACGCGTGGCTCATCGGCGACGTCCCCGGGGGCGGACCAAATTACCACGCGTTTCGCTTGATGAAGGCATAACCGCCCGCCAAACTTTCATCATCGTGCGGTGCGGAGCATGAGTGCCGGCCCAGAGAGGGGAGTGATGCGAGCGATGCGGACGATCTTGCTCGTGGAGGACGATCCAGACGTCCGTGACTCCTTGCAGGACATCCTCGAGGACGAGGGGTTCGACGTCGTGCCGGCCTCGAACGGCAAGCAGGCGATCGACTTCCTGACGCTGAACGATCCGCCGGGCGCCGACCTGGTGATCCTCGACCTGCTCATGCCGATGGTCTCTGGCTGGGAGGTGCTGCAGCGCATGTCGGGCGACCCGCGGCTGGCCGGCGTCCCCGTCATCGTGCTGAGCGCGGTGGCCGCGCCTCGTCCGGCGCGCGCGCAGGGGTTCGTCCGCAAGCCGTTCTCGCTCGAGGCGTTCGTGGGCGAGGTTCGCGGCGTGCTCGAAGGCGGCGCCGGCGCCTCCGCCGGCGCCCCGTAGTCGCGTTGACGGAGCTGGGCTTCGCCCAGCGGAGTCGTCGCGGGAGGTCGCAGGAACCCTCCCAGGGTTCCTGTTATGATCGCTGCCGCATGGACCCCCAACGTGTGCGCGCGCTGCTGGAAGAGGTACGGGCGGGCCGCGCCACGGTCGACGAGACGATGGTTGCCTTGCGCGACCTGCCGTTTCGCGCGCTGGAATTCGCCCATGTCGACACCCATCGTCACCTGCGCACCGGGTTTCCCGAGGTGGTGCTGGGCGAGGGGAAGACGCCCGAGCAGATCGCCGCGATCCTGAACGAGCTGGCGCGGGGCGGCGGGCCGGTGTTCGCCACCCGGGTGTCGCCCGAGGCCGCCAAGCTGGTGGTGCCGGCAGTCGCCGGCGCGCGCTACCTGGCGATGCCACGGGCGGTGGTGGTCGGCGAGATGCCCGCCGCCGACCGCGGCCGCGGGGCCATCGCCGTGGTGAGCGCGGGGACCTCGGACCTGCCGGTGGCCGAGGAGGCGGCGCTGACGGCGGAGCTGGCCGGCAACCGGGTCGAGCGGATCTACGACGTCGGCGTGGCCGGCCTGCACCGGCTGCTCGCCCACCGCGAGCGGATCGCGGGCGCTGAGATCGTGGTGGTCGTCGCCGGGATGGAGGGGGCGCTGCCCAGCGTGGTCGCCGGACTGTTCGCGCGTCCCGTGATCGCGGTCCCCACCAGCGTGGGCTACGGTGCCAGCCTGGGGGGCATCGCCGCGCTGCTGGGGATGCTCAACTCGTGCGCGTCGGGCGTCGCCGTCATGAACATCGACAACGGCTTCGGCGCCGGGCGGATGGCCGCGATGTTGAATCGGGCCGCCACCACGTGAGCCTGCACCTGCACTTCGAGCCGACGTCGGGGATCGCCGGGGACATGGCGGTCGCCGCGCTGGTCGACGCCGGCGTCCCGGCGCGGGTCGTCGAGGCGGCGGTGGCCGCGATGGGGGTGCGCGGCCTGCGGGTTCGCTTCGGACGGCGGACGCGCGGCGCCTACGTCGGGCGCAGCTTCGACGTGACCTGGCCGGGCAAGCCCAGGGCGATCGCTCGGGCGCAGGCTCACGGCGACCACGACGATCACGATCACCCGCACGACCATCACGATCACGACCACGACGGCAACCACCACCACCACGACCACCGCGACTACGCCGAGATCAAGCGCCTGCTGCAACGGGCGCGGCTGGACGCGGACGTCCGGGCCCTGGCCGGCGACATCTTCGCCCGCATCGCCGAGGTCGAGGCGGCGCTGCACGGCACCAAGGTCGCCCGCGTGACGTTCCACGAGGTCGGCGCGTACGACTCGATCGCCGACGTGGTCGGCGCGGCTGCGGCCATCGTGCACCTGGCCCCCGCGTCGATCGGGTCGCTGCCGCCCGTGGTCGGGACGGGAACGGTTCGCACCGCCCACGGTCCCGTGCCCGTGCCGGCCCCCGCGACCGCGGCGCTGCTGGCCGACACGCCGATCCTGGCCGAAGGGGTGGGCGAGCTGACCACCCCGACCGGTGCCGCGATCCTGGCGGCCGTGGTCGATCGCTTCGGCGCTCTGCCGCCCATACGGCTGCGCGCGGTCGGCTATGGGGCAGGGACACGCGAGCTGCCCGATCGCGCCAACGTCCTGCGGGTGACCGTGGGCGAGCTGATCGGTGAGCCGGACGTCGCGCCGGTGACCGACGTTCTGTTGATCGAGGCGAACATCGACGACATGAGCCCCCAGCTGGTGGGGCCGCTCTACGACGGCCTGTTCGCGGCGGGCGCCGCGGACGTCTGGTCGGCGCCGATCCTGATGAAGAAGGGGCGGCCGGCCCTGCAGGTCTCGGCGCTGGCGCCTCTGGCCGCCGCGGGCGCGGTCGAGCGCGCGTTCTTCGAGGGGTCGACGACGCTGGGCCTCCGGCGGCAGCGGCTGGATCGGGTCGTGCTGGCGCGCTCGTTCGCCAAGGTCGAGACCGTCTACGGTTCGGTGCGGGTCAAGGTGGCGGCGCTGGACGGGCGGGTGCTGGGCGCCCAGCCCGAGTTCGAGGACTGCCGGCGCCTGGCGGGGAAAGCCGGCGTTCCCGCCCGCGAGGTGCTGAGCGCCGCCGCCGCCGCCGCGCGCGCGCTGCTCCCGCGGGCGGTCCGGAGCCGCCGCTCATGATGGCCGGCCTGGACACGGGGGCGCTCGACAGCCTGGCCCAGGCGGCGCAGGTGCTGGCCGTCGGCTCGGGCGAGAGCCAGCTTCACGCGGCGGTCGAGCACGTGGCGCGCGCGCTGGGCGCCAGCTCCGTCAGCCTGTTCGCGCTGCTGGCCGACCCCGACGCCGCCTACCTGGTCACGGACAGCGGCGAGGCCGATCCCACCCCGCTGGCGGCGGGGATCCGGTGGCCGCTGGAGCAGCACGCGAACCTGCGGCGAGCCATCGAACAGGTCGAGGCGACCGTGGGACCGGACGCGGCCGGCGACGTGACGGCGACCCTGCCGGTGCTGGTGAGCGGGCGTCCCGCCGGCGTGCTGGTGGCGCGGTTCGAGGGGGAGTGTGCGGTGCCGGCCGCCGAGGCCGCGCTGGGGGTGGCACGGGTCGCCGCGTCGATGCTGGGGATCGTCCTGCGCGGCGCGCGCGCCCTGGAGCCGCTGCGCGGGCGACCCCGCCGCATCACCCAGTCCGAGGTGCGGGAAGAGGGGCGGGTCCGGGCCATCGAGCGCTACCGGGCCTTCATCGACAGCGCCTCCGACGGCATCTTCGTCCTGGACGCGGCGGGCGTGGTCCTTTACATGAACCGCGCCGCCGAGGAGATGACCGGCTACGCGCGCGACGGCCTGGGCGGAAAGCCGATCGTGCAGATCGTCCCGGAGGCGTTCCGGGCCGGGCTGGCCGAGCGGATCGCCGGCGCGATCGGCGCCCAGCCGGTGCAGAACTTCGACCTCGAGCTGGTCACCACCTCGGGCGACCGCATCACGGTCTCGGTGGCGTCGATCGCGGTGCTGAGCGAGCACGACGCGGCGATCTTCTCGTTCCGCGACGTGACGCTGGCGCGCGAGCTGGAGCGCGAGCTGCGGCGGACCAGCGAGTTCCTGAACCGCATCCTGAACTCGGCGGTCGACGGGATCATCGCGGCGAACATGCGCGGCACCATCGTCCTGTTCAACCAGGGGGCCGAGCGCATCTGCGGCTACAAGGCAGCCGACCTGATCGGGAAGGTGTCCGTCAAGCGCATCTACCCGCCGGGCGTCGCTCACGAGGTGATGCGGCTCATCCGGTCGGCCGAGCACGGCGGCGGCGGCCGCCTGGAGCCGGTGCGGCGCGAGCTGCTCTCGGTGACCGGCGAGCGCGTCCCCGTCTCGATCTCGGCGGCGCTGGTGCTGGACGACGACGGGCGCGAGATCGCCACGGTCGGCGTCTTCTCCGATCTGCGCGAGCGCCTGCGCATGGAAGAACGGCTGGCCTCGGCGCAGGAGAAGCTGGCCATCTCCGAGAAGCAGGCGGTGGCCGTCGAGCTGGCCGGCGCGGCCGCCCATGAGCTGAACCAGCCGCTGACCTCGGTCATGGGCTACGCCCAGGTGCTCATCCGGAAGCTGGGTCCCGACGGGACGTTCCTGCCCATCGCGCGGACGATCCTGGAGGAGGCCGACCGGATGGCCGCCATCGTGCGCAAGCTCGGCAGCCTGACGCGGTACGAAACGAAGAGCTACGTCGGGGGCGCGCAGATCATCGATCTCGACCGGGCCGCGCAGGAGAACTTTTCCGGCGCGCCCGAAACCGGTAAAAAAGGGGATTCATGAAGCCCGAGAAGATGACCGAGGCGCTGGAGCAGGCGGCCGCGCAGCTCGGCGTCCAGGTTCGCTACGAGACGATGACCGGCGAGGTGTCCGGGGCCGGCGGCCTCTGCAAGGTGAAAGGGCAGTGGTGGGTGATCATCGACCGCAAGGTCCCCCCTGCCGAGCGCGCCGCCACCCTGACCGAGGCCCTGGCCCAGCTGGACACCGACGGCATCTTCTTGCCGCCGGAGGTCCGTGAGGCGATCGCCTCGGCGCGGGCGGCGCAGTCGAGCTCGCGGACCGGCAGCGCAGGCCCGGCCTAGGTGCCATGCCGATCAGTCAAGGCGCCAGGACGCGCAGATCGGGCGCTCTCTGCGCCCCTGCGTGAATGGGCGGGCGCTTGACCCAGTCGACCCGAAGATTGGGGCGCCTTCTGCACGGCATTGGGCCTAGCTGCCGAGGACCTTGCGGAGGCGCATCGCGAGGTCAGCCGGGGTGAAGGGCTTCTCCAGGAAGCCCGCCAGACCTTTGCCGGTGAAGCGCCTCGTCGCCTCGATCTCACTGTAGCCGCTGGTCAGGATGACCGGCACGTCGGAGCGCACGCTTCGAATTGCGCGAAACGTCTCCTCGCCGTTCATCTTCGGCATCGTCATGTCGACCAGGACCAGGACGATCTCCCTCGCGCGCTGGGCGAACAGCTCGGCGCCCATCTGGCCGTCCTCCGCCTCGAGCACGGAGAATCCAAAGTAGCTGAGCATGGTGCGGATGCTCCCGCGCACGCCCGCATCGTCGTCGATGACCAGCACCAGCCCCTCGCCGCGGAAGTCGAGGCCCGGGGGGCGCTTCACGTCGCGGCGCACCGCCGCGGCCACCGCGGGCAGGAACACCTTGAACGTCGTGCCGCGGCCGGGGCTCGAGTACACCTTGATGGCGCCGCGATGCGAGCGGACGATGCCGAGCACGGCGGCCAGGCCCAGGCCTCGCCCCGTGAACTTGGTCGTGAAGAACGGATCGAAGATCTTGTCCTTGGTCGCTTCGTCCATGCCACGGCCGGTGTCGTGGACCTCGAGGAACACGTACTCGCCGGGCACGATCCCGTCTGCCGCGAACAGCGACGCCGCGTAGACCTGGTCGATGGTCTGGCGGCCCGTCGTGACCAGCACCGTTCCCTGTTGATCGCCGATGGCCTCCGCTCCGTTGATCACCAGGTTCATCACGATCTGCTGGACCTGCGCGACGTCCGCCTCGATCGCGGGCAGGCCCTCCTCCAGCTCGAGGCGAAGCTGGACCTTCTTCGAGACCGTGGTCTCGAGCAGCGCCGTGATCTCGCGGACGTGAACCGACAGATCGATCGGCCGGATCTCGACGTGCGCCTTGCCTGAATAGGCCAGCATCTGCCGGGTCAGCGCCGCCGCCCGGCGGGCGGCGGTGACGACCGTCTCGACACAGGCGTGGGCCGGGTTCTCGGGCGGCAGAGTCAGCAGGGCCGTCGAGGCGCTGCCCAGGATCGTCGTCAGGATGTTGTTGAAGTCGTGGGCGATTCCCCCCGCCAGCAGGCCCAGGCTCTCGAGCTTCTGAACCTGCAGCAGCTGGGCCTGCAGCCGCGCCTGTTCCTTCTCGGCGCGACGCTTCTCCGTCACGTCGATCGAGACGCCCATCAGGCCCGTGACGGTGCCGGCGGCGTCGCGCAGCGGGGTGAAGATCGTCTCGAAGACCATGTCTCCAACCTCGCCGATCCGGGTGAACTCTTCGCCGGCCAGACCGCGGCGGATCGAGTTCTGGACCTGGGGGAAGTTCGCGTAGATGTCGAACACCGACCGCCCGAGGTTCTCACCGGGCTTCTGGCCGATGGCGGCCAGGGCGCGGCCCTCGGAGAGCGTGAGGATGCCCTTCGCGTCGACCGACCACAGGATGACCGGGGCTGACTCGACGACCCGCTGCAAGGTCGATGCGGTCTGGCGCCGTTCGCGCTCGTGGCCTTTCCGCTCTGCGTTGTCGACGACGAAGGCCACACCGGCTCGCTGTCCGGGGCCCCAGCTCGCTCCGCCGACCAGGACCTCGACGCGGCTGCCGTCCTTGCGGACGTACTCCTTCTCGAACAGCGCGCAGGCGCCTTTGGCGCGAATCTCGGCCATCGCGGCGTCATCGATGGCTCGGTACTCGGGGGGCGTCATCGAGCGCCAGTTGATGCGTCCTTCCAGCAGATCCTCGCGGTCGTAACCGACCATCTGCAGGAAGGCGTCGTTGGCGTCGCTGATCGCGCCGCTTTCGTCCCAGTACAACATCCCCGTCATGTGCGAGTTGAAGATCCGTCGCTCACGCGACTGGACTTCGGCCAGCCCCGCCTGCGCCGCGCTCCCGGCGGAGACGATCGTCGCGACGGCGAACACGGCGTCCACCTCGCCCGACGGCTCGCGCCGCGGAAAGAACGACACCGAGTAGACCGCCCCGCCGAGCTCTCGCGTGATGTGGACGTCCTGGCCCGCGAAGGCCGAAGCGGCCGCATCCAGCAGCCCCGGGATCTCGCCGTACATGGCCCGGATGCTGGCCCCGGGAGGCGTCCCCTGGTCGCTGGGCAGGGGCGGGTTCGGATCCGGATCGAGCAGAAAGCGCCCCGCTCGGTCCAGGAGAGCCACACGAACCGGCGCTCCCTTCAGGACCGCCCGGAGAACCTCACCATCAGTGACCTCGCCGCGGCCCGACACCCGGCGCAAGTTACCCGAAGCCCGGGCGGCGGACAAACGGACGGGGCGGCTGACCCACCGCTCGGTTGACTCGTCGTGAGGCGCTCGCGAGTTGATCTCGTTCGACCGTCACTTCGAAGCAGTGCCCGGGCTGACCTGGACGCACGTCACCTGAAGACCGTGCCTCGGGGCTATTTGTCTGCCGATGCCAGGCCGCGAATCTTGTCGGCCAGCAGCGGGTCGTCGGCCACGGCGGACTCGAGCGCGGCGCGGAGCTTTTCGCGGGCGGCCGCGGGGGCCTGTGAACCCAGCTGCTTGTCGACGATACGGTCGATGACCTGATCGACGGCGGCCTGGGGGCTGAGCGTGCCGGCCTTCAGCGCGGCCGCGAGATCAGCCACGCCGGTCGCGGCCGGTGCCGCGATGGGCGCGGTGCCGGCCGGGCCGGCTGGCTTTAGCTTGTCGGCGAAGGGCGCACGACTCTCGTCGACCGGGCGGGCCTCGTCGGGACCGCCCACCGGGACGTTGCCAGGCCCACTGCCGGGGCCGGTGACCTTACCTGCCACGAGCGCGCGACCTTAACACAGTCAGGCACGGATGTTGGACACCGCCGCCTTGGCGGTGTCGTACCGGGCCCGCATCACGTTGGACAGGGTGGAGAACTGCTGGCTTTCGTTCTGGATCTGCTCCTGCAAGGCGAGCAGCTGCATGTTCGAGGCCTGGCCGTCCTGCATGATCGACTGCACGCTGGAAAGGTCGGTGCTCCCGGTCGAACCGCCGGTCGAGCTGGCGTTCGAGGTGCCGGCGAGCGCCGACGTCGCCTCGACCCGGGCGCCGTGCACCGCGGCGGCCATGACCGGTCCCGCGACGACGTGCGTGGCGACCTCGGCCCCGCTCAGCAGCAGCGAGACGCCCCCGGTCAGGACGTCTCGAAAGGGCGTGGCGGGCGGTTGAGTTTGACGCGGCCGGGTTCCCGCCACCGCGAGGCGGGGTTCCTGGCTGCTGAGCTGGGGCGAGATGGGCTGGATGCTGTTCGACATGGGTCCCTCCTGGCCATGTATCGGAACGTTCGGCGGCTTGTTGCTGTACACTTCGCCGCGTGGGCCTGCTCCGCGGTTTTTTTGCGCCTTTTCGCGGGGGTGTATTCGTCGCGCGTCATCGCCTCTGGGCGTACCTGGTGCTGCCGGTGCTGCTCGACCTGGCGCTGGGCGGCACCGCGATCTACCTGGTCCAGCGGTGGCTGCGACATGAGGACTGGCTCGCGTCGTTGATCGGGAGCCAGCCGGTGATCGGCTGGCTGGTCCTCATCGGGCTGACCTCGGTCGGCGCCGCGGTCGTGTTCCTGGTCGCCCAGCCCCTCTTGCTGGCGGTTTTTTCCGATCGCCTCTCGGAGAAGGTCGAGAAGCAGGCTCGGGGTTCGGCCCCCACCGCGGCCCTGTTGCCCTCGATCGCGCGGGCTCTGGGGCACGGGCTGCTCAAGCTCGTGCTCTACGGCCTGGCGGTCTTCGCCGGGGCCCTGGTCTCGGGGTTCCTCAGCCCGGTGATCGGGACCTTCGTGGGGGTCGGGATCGCCTCCATCTTCCTGGCCTACGACGGGTTCGACTACCCGCTGTCCCGCCGGGGCGCCAGCTTCGGCCGGAAGTGGGCGTATCTGGCTGGCCACCCCTTACAAACCATGGCCTTCGGGCTGGGGGCGACGCTGCTCTATCTGGTCCCGCTGGCATTCTTCGTGGCTCCCCCATTCGTCGCGGCGGGAGCAACCTTGGCCTTTCTGGAAAGCGAGCCGACCCAAAACCCAGTCAGAAATGCGCCAGATTTGGCTGGAAACGGCTGAATTCGCCAGTAATATGAGCCTCTTGAAGAAGCCGGTCCCCTTCGGGAAGTACTACCTCCTCGAGCGCATCAACGTCGGAGGTATGGCCGAAGTCTTCAAGGCGAAGACATTCGGTGTAGAGGGCTTCGAGCGTCTGCTCGCCGTCAAGCGGATCCTCTCGAACATCGCCGAGGACGAAGAGTTCATCTCGATGTTCATCGACGAGGCGAAGATCGCCGTGCAGCTGCAGCACGCGAACATCGCGCAGATCTTCGATCTCGGGAAGGTCGAGGGCAGCTACTTCATCGCGCTGGAGTACGTCCACGGGCGCGACCTCCGCTCGATCTTCGACCGGATGCGCAGCCGCGGCGAGCTGCTTCCGATCGCGATGGCCTGCTACGTCATGATGCAGGTCTGTGAGGGCCTGGACTACGCGCACAACAAGCGCGACGCGCAGGGGCGCGAGCTGCACCTCATCCACCGCGACATCTCGCCCCAGAACGTCCTCATCGGCTACGAGGGCGAGGTCAAGCTGATCGATTTCGGGATTGCCAAGGCCGCGGGCAAGGCCTCGACGACCCAGGCCGGCATCCTGAAGGGGAAGTTCGGCTACATGTCGCCCGAGCAGGTGCGCGGGCTGCCGATCGACAAGCGCAGCGACATCTTCGCGGTCGGCATCGTGCTCTACGAGCTGCTGACCGGCGAGCGGCTGTTCGTCGGCGAGACCGACTTCTCGACCCTGGAGAAGGTCCGGAACGTCGAGATCGTCCCGCCATCCGCCTACAACAAGAAGATCCCGCCCGAGCTGGAGCGGCTGATCCTGAAGGCGCTCGCGCGCGATCCCGAGGACCGCTACAGCAACGCCATCGACCTGCACGACGATCTGCAGTCGTTTCTCTATTCGATCGGCGAGTTCTATTCGCGCAAGGACCTCGCCGCCTGGATGAAGAAGACCTTCTCGATCGAGATCGAGGAGGACAACACCAAGCTGGAGCAGTACCGGCAGGTCGCGCCGCCGGTGGCGGCGGCGGCCGAGGTGTCGCGGCGCGCGGCGGTCGGCGGCGCAGGGGCGCGGACCAGCCTGGGGCTGGGCGGCGCTCCCCCACCCATGCCCGCGGCGGCGCGGGCCGGCAACCAGCAGATGAGCTGGGACGACGAGGAGCTGGACACCCAGATCTTCGACAAGGAGCCGACCGAGCTGCAGGGCGGCGACCGCACGCCGGCCGATCTGTTCTTCGAGGACGACGATCGGACGGTCGCGACCGAGCCCGATCCCGAGATTCTGGAGCAGGCTCGGCCGCCGGATTCGCTGGCCACCCCCAAGCCAGAGCCGACCCTCTCCATCACGCTGGGCAGCGAGGACATCCCGGCCCCCACGCCGCCGCCGGCGGCCCGGCCCGCGCCGCCCGCCCGCCGCCCGACCCTGACCGGGATCCCCGCGCCGGCCGTCTCGCGGACGATGACGCGGCCGGTGGCCCCGCCCCCCACGCCGTCCACCCCGACGCCGCCGCCCACGCCGCCACCGACGCCTCCCCTGGTGGAGGCTGCGCCGCCGCCGTCGTTGCGCCGGTCCGGGCTGAACCTGCCGCCCGTTCACCGCGCGCCCACGCCGTCGACGGCCCTGCCGCCGCTGTCGCAGATGCCGACGGCGGGGCAGCCGGTGCACGGAACGTCGCCGCGACTGTCGCCTCGCCAGTCGTTCGCGGCCGAGCCGGCCTACGCCCCGGCGCCGTTTGGCACCGGCAGCTTCCAGGAGCCGGTTGCTCCGCCCCCGCCCCGCAAGCGCGGTGGGGCCCTGGGGGTGGTCGCGATCCTGCTGCTGGCTGGCGCCGGCAGCCTTGGGTTCTGGTACTACTCGACGACCAACCGGCCCGGTCGGATCGAGGTGTCGGCGACGCCGGCCGACGCCGTCGTGCTGGTCGACAACACCAAGGTCGGGGACCACTCGCCGGTCTCGTTCGACCGTCCGCCGGGGCCGTACACGCTTTCGGTCACGCGCGACGGGTACGTTCGCTCCGACCAGAACATCGAGGTGCGCGCCGGCCAGCGCTTGCCGCTGGCGGTCGCGCTCGAGCCCTCGCCCGACACCGGCTTCGAGCTGACCAGCGAGCCCCCGAACGGGCCGGTCTGGCTGGACGGCGCGCCCATCAAGGGGGCGGCGGGACAGCAGGCCCGAACCGACTTCCGCGCGTTCCGCATCACGCCGGGCCGCCACGTCCTGGAGATCAAGGGCGAGGATCGGTTCAAGCCCTGGCGCCAGGAGGTCGACGTCCAGCCGGGGGCCATCCAGAAGATCCACGCGGTCCTGGTTCCGGCCAGCGGTGGCGGTTCTTCCGAGAGTCCCCGACCGAAGGCGGCCCCGGCGCCGTCGCCGGCCCCGGCTCCGATCGCGGCGGTCGAGAAGCCGGCCGCCCCACCGCCGCCGGCTGCTCCTTCCCCGGGGCCCGGCGCGGCGGCCGACAGCGGCACGAAGCACGGTGGCGGCGGCGGCCACCACCGCCGGTCGTCGGTCACCAACCTGGGGAATGCGGCCGTCGCGGACGAAGACACCTCCGACAACCACATCGTCTCGATATCCGGCGACAACAACAGCACCGACTGCTCGATCACGGTGAATACGGTTCCCTGGTCCGAGGTCTGGGTGGACGGCAAGAGCACCAACCAGCACACGCCGCTGGTCGACTACAAGGTCCCCTGCGGGAAGCACAAGCTGAGCTTCAAGCGTGACGACGACCTGAAGATCGACCACACGGAGAGCATCAGCGTGAAGCCGGGCGGCAAGTTCAAGCAGAAGTACACGCTCGCCACGGACCAGTGATGAGCGCAACCTTCGTGCCCGGGTCGGGCGCCGCCTCCGCAGCTCCGCCCGTTCCACCGTCCCGCGTCGAGCAGCTGGAAGCGACCTGGCGCGAGTACTTCCGGCATGCCGCGGAGCCGCCGCGTCATCCGGCCGCCCGCGACTTCCTGTACCGCGACCTGGCGTCGGCGCTCCGGCGGCTCATCCCGGCCGACGCGTCGGTGCTCGAGGTCGGATGCGCCACCGGTGACCTGCTGGCGGCGCTGCCCAACGCCCACCGCCAGGGGATCGATTACCTGCCCGAGATGGTGGCGCGGGCGCGCGAGCGTCACCCGGACATCGGCTTCGAGGTGGGCGACGCCATCGCGCCACCCGCCGACGTCGCGGCGCGGGCCGATGCGGTGATCTGCGATCGGTTGTGCCACAGCGTGCTGGACGTCCAGGCGCTGCTGCTCGGGTTGAAGCGCCGGCTGGCGCCTGGCGGCCGGATCTACCTGACCACGTTCAACTACCTCTGGGAGCTGCCGGTGCGCCTGGCCGAGATGAGCGGGCTCAAGCGACCGGCGCCGACCGCGAACTGGCTGTCGGACTCGGACTTCCGCAACCTCTACGACATCAGCGGGCTCGAGGTGGTGCGCTACGAGGACCGCCTGTTGCTGCCGCTGGACGTCCCCGGGTTGGGCGAGGCGCTGAACCGATACCTGGTGCGCGCGCCGGCCATGAAGGTGGCGTCGCTCTACCGCATCTACGTGCTGCGCGACCGGGGCGTCACGCCGCCCGCCCGCAAGGTCAGCGTCAGCGTGATCGTCCCGGCTCGCAACGAGTCCGGCAACATCGCCGCCGCGGCCGCGCGCACGCCGGTCATGGGGACCTCGACCGAGCTGATATTCGTCGAGGGGAACTCGACCGACGACACCTGGGCCGCCATTCAACGGACCGTCGCCGGCTACGACGGTCCGCTGAAGCTGCGGGCCTTCCAGCAGACGGGGAAGGGCAAGGGAGACGCCGTCCGCCTGGGGTTCGCGCACGCGACCGGCGACGTGCTGATGATCCTGGACGCCGACCTCACGGTGCCGCCCGAGGACCTGCCCAGATTCGTCGACGTGCTGGCCGGCGGGCACGCCGACTACGTGCAGGGGACGCGGCTGGTCTACCCGATGGAGCCCGGCGCGATGCGCCTCTTCAACAAGCTGGGGAACGTCGCCTTCTCCGAGCTGTTCACCTACCTGCTGCAGCAGCCGATCAAGGACACGCTGTGTGGCACCAAGGTGCTGTGGCGGAAGGACTACGAGCGGATCGCCGCCGGCCGCAGCTACTTCGGCGACTTCGATCCCTTCGGGGACTTCGACCTCATCTTCGGGGCGGCGCGCCTGAACCTGAAGATCGCGGAGATCCCGGTGCGCTACCGCGACCGCACGTACGGGGAGACCAACATCTCGCGCTGGAAGCACGGCTGGCTGCTGCTGCGGATGTCAGCGGTGGCCGCGCGCAAGATCAAGTTCGTTTGACGCCGTCATCGTGAGCCTGACCGACGAGCAGCGCGAAAGGACGCTGGCCCGCTTCCAGGCCCACCGGCGCGCCTGGGAGTCGAATGCCGCGCTGCGCGCGCTGTACGCCGACTGGTACGGGCGGATCGCGGCCGCGCTGCCGCCGGCCGACCGCGGGCCGCGGGTCGAGCTGGGGTCGGGGCCGGGGCTGGCCCGCGAGTTCATCCCGGACCTGCAGCTCACCGACATCGTGGGCGCGCCCTGGCACGACCGCGAGGTCAGCGCCGACGCGCTGCCGTTCGCCGACCGCAGCGTCGGCGCGCTGGTGCTGCTGGACGTCCTGCACCATCTGATCGACCCGGGCCGCTTCTTCGCCGAGGCGGCGCGCGTGCTGGTCCCGGGGGGCCGCATCGTGATGTGCGAGCCGTACATCGGCCCGCTGTCGTACGCGATCTACAAGCTGTTCCACGTCGAGGCGGTGGACTTGACGGTCGATCCGCTGGCGCCGGTCGTGACGAACGGCGGGCGAGATCCCTTCGAGTCGAACCAGGCGATCCCCTCGCTGCTGTTTGGGCGCCACGCGGCGCGTTTCTCGGCCGCCTTCCCGGACCTGCGGCTGGCGCGGCTCGAGTGGCTGTCGGGGCTCAGCTATCCGGCGTCCGGCGGGTTCTCGCGGCGCCCCTTTCTCCCGGCGGCGCTCTGGTCCGCGCTGCACCGGTTGGAGTCGGCGCTGCCATCCGGGCTGTTCCGGGCGATCGGATTTCGACAGCTGGCGGTGGTCGAGCGACACTGATCCGCGATGAGCGCGGGCCGCATCCTGGGGATCGTCTGGCTGGTGGCGCTGGGCTCGGCGGCCCAGGCTGATGCGCCATCGCTGTCGGGCCCATGGCTGTTCGGCGACTATCGGCCCGAGCCGAAGGAGCCGGTCGTCTCGATCCCGCAGCGCTGCTGGAGCGGCGGCGTCGACTTCGCGCTGAAAGAGAACGAGTCCAGGCTGACCGGCAACGCCCGCTGGATCGCGGCGACGCAGGGGGTTCCCCCCAGCGTCGAGCGCGAGGAGACCGAGTCGCTGAGCGGGCGGCGGGACGGCAACCACGTGATCCTGCTCGGCCAGCACAAGGTCGTGGAGCTGCGGATGGCCTACCCGTCGGTGGCGGGCGGGGCGCCCGCCACGACGGTGACCAAGATCAAGTACGACCTGAAGATCGACCCGAGGACCGGGCACCTGGTCGGCACGCGCGACGGGCAGCCATTCTGGCTGGCGCGCTTCAAGGTGCACCCTGCACCCTGCGGATCACCGCCGCCATGATGAGCCTTCCAGCGCTCGCCTTGGCTTACGAACTTCGCCTATTCATTCTCGGGAGCTCCGGCGATCCTGCGGATCCCCTCGATGAACGCGTGAAAGCTGCGTGATCCGTTTTCTTCGAGAGAGAGGTGGGGCGCAATTCGCCGAGCCCCGGAGATCTTCTGGAACTCGGGCAGGATCTCTTTGAGCCTGGTAGATGGTTTGAAGATTTCATCTGCGTACAGCCCGGCGGCCTCCGCTATCCTTGCTTCGAGCTTCGGCATCTCGTAAGCGCGTGCGACCGCCGAAGGGTCGCCAAAGTACCACGCCTCCAACTCCTGGCACGGGAGGCGAATCAGAGTGTCGCCCCTCCCGGCTTCTCGACAGGTCAACGCAATCCTTTGCTTGAGAAGGCGACAATCGCCGCCGTCGTTGTCGCGGACTATTACGAACCGGTCGCCTGGGACCTTCCATCCTCGGAGTTTTCTGGGGATACTTTTGTCCAGATCCTGCTTGCCCTCATGGGTTACACACAGGAATTCGAGCCATGGGAAAAGGCGAGGGAGCAGCGATTCGATGAGAACCCTCATCGAACGTTCCTCCAGGAGAAAAACCAGGCGATTCACTTCAATCCCGCGCCCTCGAAGAGCCCCTGCTTCCACAGAGTTCCCGGCAGGTCGCCGGCCTCGACCAGGCTGCGAAGGTTCTCGCTGTCCGCGGCGCGCTGAATGACAGAGAAACCGTCTCTCTTGGCGAGCCAATAGATCTCGTCGAGGTTCGTTCCATTTAGAAACTCCGGCGAGTGAGTCGAAACGAAGACTTGGCCACCGCGATGGGCATAGTCTCGGAACTCCTCCACCAGTTCAGCTAGCAGATCCGGATAGAGCTGATTCTCGGGTTCCTCGACAGCCAACAGGGGATGAGGCTTCGGATCGTAAAGGAGCACGAGATACGCGAACATCTTGATTGTGCCGTCGGAGACGTAGCGCGCGATGAATGGATCTTGGAACGCTCCATCTTGAAACCGGAGGACCAAGCGACCGTCCTCGGTCGCCTTGGCTTCCACTCGCTCGACGCCGGGCACGCGTCGTCGCATCACGTCCAGAATCTTGTCGAATCGATCGCGATGATTTTCGAAAAGATACTGCGCGACCTGAGCAACGTTGTCCCCGCGAGTAGACAGGTGCTCGGCGTAGCCCACCTCGGCGCTTGGTCGGGCGTCGCCTATGTGAAAGTCGGATATGTGCCAGTTCTCGATCATGCTGCGGAACTCGGAGACGACGCGAAACTCCTTGAACTGCCCCAGTCCTTTGATGGCCAGAACGCTCGGCTCATCGAGGACATATTCCTGGCGCTCTTCCTGGGCGCCTTCGCTGCCGTATGCCGACTCGTTCGTGATTGCGGTACCACTGCCGCGGGCGAAGTCCACGAAGTGCCACGGTTTGCCGTATTGCCCACGCCGAACCTTCAATACTTCTCGGTCGACGACGGGCCTGCCCCCGTCGCTGGCGATGTCGAGAGAGTAAGTCGCTAGGCGGCCGCTGCTCTCTCGAAATTTGACACTGATTCCGATCGGGCCTTCCTCTCCACGGCTCACCAGTTCCTTGAATCCACCCCGCCGACCGACTGCCTGCGCGACGTTGAGAGTCAGCGCCTCCTTCAAGAAGGTAAAAACATCGAACAGCGTGGTTTTTCCGGATCCGTTGGCGCCAACCAGCACGGACAACACTGGCAGGTTGTCGAGTTTCGCTGCCCGGAACAACCGGTAGTTACGGATCTCGATGCTTTCGATCTGCATGTGTAGCTTTTGCCTTCGCCAAAGAGCTTACCTTGGCGTGATGGGAAGACCGCCGCCTCTTCGCGAGCAAGCTGCGACTTCTGGTCCGGGTCTTGTGAGGCCACACCCATGGCAGGGTGCTGTCAACGGAGACGTGCAAGGTGGCATGGCCGCCATGGCGTCCTCACGCGCGCTTGGTCCAGGCGGTGCACTGGTACAGCGCGGCCGCCACCGGCGCGCGCGGCGGGAAGGCGGCGCGGGCCACGGGCGCGAGGACGCGTGAGAGCGCGGCGGCGATGCGGGCGGGCGGGCAGACGTGGTGGTCGTCGATGGTGGAAAAGCCGATCAGCGCGAAGGCGCGCGTCATGAACGGGCTCACCATCGGGTAGCCGGTCACCAGCGTTCCGCCGGGGGCCAGCGCCCCGGCCAGGGTGCGGGCGGCGCCGTCCGCGTCGGCGATGTGCTCGAGCACCGAGAAGCAGACGATGGCGTCGAAGTGGTTGGCGGGCAGGTCGCCGTCCCGGAGCAGGTCGGCGCGGCGAAACTCCGCGCGACAGCCGGGCGCCACCAGCTGCTCCAGGTTGGGCGCCAGCGTCAGGTCGGTCCCGGTGTATTCGGCGAAGTGGCGCGTCAGCGTCGGGATCAGGACGCCGCTGCCGACCCCGACCTCCAGCACGCGCTGCCCGTGCGCAGGCACGAAATCCAGGCCCATCTGCAGGCGGTGGCGGAACAGCCAGCCGAGCAGCGGATGGTAGTAGTAGGGGAGCGGATCGACGTCGTCGTTGGGCTTCAGGGTGCCGCGCGGGGGGAGGTCGAATCGGAT
>Ga0335083_10003390_pt1 | contig 20692 bp, 22 predicted proteins | sample Lox_Sample_42_FD_206716 | JGI IMG/M metagenome (GOLD analysis project Ga0335083, IMG submission 206716) | Soil microbial communities from Loxahatchee National Wildlife Refuge, Florida, United States - Lox_Sample_4.2 | ecosystem: Environmental > Terrestrial > Soil > Wetlands | place: USA...
TCGATCGCCTCGAGCTTGGCCGGGTCGAAGCCCGCCTCGCGCGGCGACACGACCCTGGTCCACTCCCCCGTCGGCGTGATCGGCTTGTCCGCCCAGGATCGGCGCGCGGCGAGCGCCAGCGCAGGGGCGGCGATCATCAGGGCGCGGCGCGTCGGAGAACCGATGGATGTCATGGTCGCTTTCCCTCCCGCGGGATTTGCGACCATCATAAAGGACCGCTAGCCCGTGATCATCCGGCTCCAGTCGAATTCGACCTGCGGCACGTTGTAGGTGCGCAGCGATTCCCAGTGTCGCTCGAGGTCGCCCGCGAACAAGCCGCGCGTGACGCCGGAAACCAGTTTCGGGATGTGGATCGTCATGGCGTTGATGCTGCTGCCCGACGGCCCGAAGCTCAGCGTCGAGCCGATACAGAAGACATGGATGTCGCTGAGCCACGGCGCCGTGCCCGGCACTCTTTCCTGGAAGGCGTAGTCGGGCCCAAGATAGGGAAATGTCTCAAGGAGCGAATCTTCCTCGCCGGGCGGCGGCGTGAAGCGATCGCGCCACAGGGCGATCTGATCAGCGAACGGCGCAAGCTCCGGCCGGGCGTGGACGTTCTGGCGGGTGCCCAGGCAGCAGATCGCATAGTCGGCATGGATCGGTCCGCGCGTCGTCTCGATGCGGATGCGGCCGTCGTCCATCCGCGCGTCGGTCCAGGAGCGGCCGAGATGCATGCGGAACTCGGGGAAGGCGAGCACGCGCTTGTAGGTGTCGGCCGGGAAGCCTTCGCGCGCGCGCATGATGTGACCCATGATGCGCCAGCGCCAGATGTCGGGCATCTCGCCGATATGGCGCAGGAAGCCCGCAAAGGTGAGCCAGCGATATTGCTGCACCGGCGACGGCGCGGCGCGGCGGCAGAAGAGGTCGACGTCGGCGCCGTGCTCGAGCGCGGTCGCGGCATTGTCCATCGCCGAGGCGCCGGCGCCCAGCACGGCGACGGCCTTGCCGCGCAGGCGCTCGAAGTCGATATCGTCGGCGGTGCCGGCGCGACGCTCCACCGGCAGCGCCTGGATGAAGTCCGGCAGCCACCATTCGCCGGTGCCGTCCTGGCCGGTCGCCAGCACGAGCTTGCGCGCGGCCAGCACCTCGCCGGTCGAGAGCGTGACCAGCAGGCAGCTTCCGCCGTCGTCCAAGGTGCCCGGCGCGATCGCGACCGCGGGCGCCTCGTTGCGCACCGGAAGCGCCAGCACGCGGCGGTACCACAGGAGATAGTCGTGCCAGTCGCGGCTCGGGATCAGATGCAGGTTGGCGAAGGCCTCGGCGCCATGCTGCGCCTCGTACCAGGCCTGGAAGGTGAGGCTGGGAACGTCGAGGTCGGGACCGGTCTGGTCCTTGGGGCTGCGCAGGGTCGGCATGCGCGCGAAGGTGACCCACGGCCCTTCCCTGCCCTCGGGCGCGCGGTCGATGACCAGGATGTTGCGCACCCGCTCCCGGATGAGCTGGAACGCGGTCGCCAGGCCCGACTGGCCGGCCCCGACGATCAGCACGTCGAGCACAGGCTTTCCGCCGCGCATCCGGTCCTTCATCCAGTCCGCGCGCGGATGCGCCGTGAGCGCAATGTCGCGCCGTACCTGCGCTTCCAGCGCCGTCAGTCCCTGCAACGTCTCGTTCCCTCCTGCCCGGGCCTCAGCAAGTCATATGCCAGTTGGCATGCATGTTGCCTCCTCGGCCGTCGGGCGATCGGGAGGGACCATGCGCAAAGGTGGGAAAAAGGGACTTTCGCGGCGCGGCCTGCTGGCGAGCGGCGCTGCCGCCGGCCTGCTGCCGACCCGCGTCTTCGCGCAGAAGAAAGTCGCGGTGAAGTTCAATCTGAGCTGGCTGCCCGAGGGCGCCAACATCTACTCCTACGCCGCCAAGCAGTTCTGGGCCAAGGCCGGTCTCGACGTCACGATCGACAAGGGCACGGGTTCGATCGCCGCGGCACAGGCGATCGCGCAAGGCCAGTACGAGTTCGGCATTCCCGCCGCACCCAACTGCATCCAGCAGGCGATGAAGGGCCTGCCGCTGATGACGCTCGCTTGCGTCAACTACGACACGACCATGGGCATCGCGGTCCTGTCCGATTCGCCCATCAAGGCGCCGGCCGATCTCAAGGGCAAGAAGGTCGGCTCGACGCTCACTTCGGGCGAGTACGCCTTCCTGCCGACGTTCCTCAAGAACGTCGGATTGGGCATGGGCGACATCCAGTCGGTGGCGCTCGACAGCAAGGTGCGCGAGGTGGCGCTGATCGAGAAGCAATGCGACGCGATCTCCTGCTACGTTGCGAGCGCGCTGCCGAAGATCGTCGCCGCGGCGGGCCAGCCGCGCGTCTTCCTGTTCAGCAAGTACGGGCTGCCCTTCTACGCCCACAGCCTGACCACGACCTCGGCCTATCTCGCCAAGGAAAAGGGAGTGTGCGAGGCGATGACCCAGGGCCTGTGCGAGGGCGTGAAGTTCGCGCTGCTCAAGCCCGACGAGACGATCGAGCTGATGTTCAAGGAAGTGCCGGAGATGAAGCTTGCCAGCTCCGCGAAGGAGCAGCTGCAGATCGGGCTGGGCGTCTGGGCTTCCAACTATGTCGCCAAGGAATCGATGGAGCACGGCATCGGCTATGCCGATCCCGCCGCCTACGCCAAGATGACCGACCTGATCGTCGCGGCTGCGGGCGCGACGGGCGACAAGAAGCCGGATCCGGCGAGTCTCTTCACCAACGAATTCGTGGGCAAGCTGAAGCTCAGCGACGCCGAGTGGAAATCGGTCAAGTCGGCCTCGTCGAAATACGCGCTGGGATGATCGCCGCGACCATCGATCGGCTGGCCGCGGTCGAGACGCCGGCTGCGGGTGACGGCTACGTCGTCGTCGATCGGGTGGCCAAGGTCTTCAATCCGGGCACAGGGCAGCAGGTCGAAGCGGTTGCGCCGACCTCCTTCGCCGTCCAGTCGGGCGAGTTCGTCTCGCTGCTGGGACCCTCGGGCTGCGGCAAGAGCACGCTCATGATGATGGTGGCCGGCCTCGACAAGCCCACCGCCGGCGGCATCGCCGTCGCAGGCAAGCTCACGACGGCGCCGCGCGCCGAGACCGGCATCATGTTCCAGGACCCGACGCTCCTGCCATGGAAGAGCGCGCTGGAGAACGTGCTGTTTCCCTTCCGGGCGATGAACAGGCCGGTCGAGCCATTCATCGACAAGGCCAAGGCGCTTCTCGACGAGGTGGGCCTCGCGGGCTTCCACCACCACAAGCCGCGCCAGCTCTCGGGCGGCATGCGCCAACGGGTCGCCATCTGCCGCACCCTGGTCTACGAGCCCGACCTGCTGCTGATGGACGAGCCGTTCAGCGCGCTCGACGCGCTGACGCGCGACGACATGAACCTCGTGCTGATGAAGATGTGGCAGGAGCATCACCGCACGGCGATCTTCGTGACGCACTCGATCCGCGAAGCCGTCTACCTCTCCGACCGTGTGCTGGTGATGAGCCAGCGGCCGGGCAAGGTCATCGCCGACGTCCGCATCCCCTTCGCGCGGCCGCGGGATCTCGAGATCGGCGAGACGGCGGAGTTCAACGAGATCTGCGGCTACCTGCGCGGCAAGATCCAGCACCGGCCGACCTGATGAGCGATCGCCTGCGCGCCGCGATCCTGCCGACGGCCTTCGCGCTGGGCGTGCTCGCGCTCTGGCAGGCGCTGGTGATGGCCTTCCACTACCCGAAGGTCGTGCTGCCGGCGCCGACGGACATCGTTGCCGCCCTGATCGACAATGCCGGCGCGCTCGTCCATCAGGCCGTGCCCACCATGCGTGACACGCTTGCGGGCTTCCTGCTCGCCACGGTGCTGGGCGTCGGCCTCGCCTCCCTGCTCTCCTTCAGCCGCCTCGTGCGCGACGCGGTCTATCCCATGATCGTGCTGCTGCAACTCGTGCCGAAGATCGCCTGGACGCCTTTGTTCATCGTCTGGGCCGGCATCGGCTGGCCTTCGCGCCTCACCATCGCGACCTTCATCGCCTTCTTCCCGATCTTCATCTCGATGATGGCGGGCCTCGAGGCGACCGACCGCTCGCTGGTGCGCTTGAGCGCCAGCCTCACCGCCACGGGCTGGCGCACTTTCCGGCTGGTGCGCTTCCCCGCCTCGATGACCTACCTCTTCTCCGGTCTCAAGATCGGCGCGACGCTCGCGGTGATCGGGGTGATCGTGGCGGAGTTCATCTCCTCCTCGGAGGGGCTGGGCTTCCTGATCCTGAAGAGCGCGGCCCTCCTGCAGACCGATCTGATCCTGGCGGCCATCGCCGTACTCTGCCTGCTGGGCGTCGGCTTCTACGGGCTGGTCCATGCCGGCGAGGCGGCCGTGCGCAGATGGCAGGGCGAATGACGGTCGACGTCCGCACCGCCGCGCGCCAGCTCGTGCCGCCCGCGATCGGCGTGGCCATGCTGCTCGGCCTGTGGTCGGCGCTCGCCGCCAGCGGCCTGGTGAAGCCGCGCCTGCTGCCCTCGCCCAACAAGGTCTGGCAGACCCTCGAACGGTCGATCGGGCTCCTGCTCGAGCAGGCGACGCCGACCTTCCTCGCCGCCATCGCCGGCATCGCGGCCGCGGCGCTGCTCGGCATCGCTCTGGGCATCGCCGTCTCCGCGTCGCGCCGCCTGATGCAGGCGATCTATCCCACCATCGTCTTCTTCCAGCTCATTCCCAAGGTCGCGCTGGCACCGGTGTTCCTGATCTGGTTCGGCCACGGCATGGCGGCGAACGTGATCTTCTCGATCTTCATCGCCTTCTTCCCCGTGCTGGTGGCGACCATCGCCGGCCTGCAGGCGACGCCGCCGACCTACGAGAGGCTCGGCGAATCCCTGATGATGCCGCGGCTTCGGATCTTCTTCGGCGTGAAGCTGCCCTTCGCCCTTCCGCACATCTTCAGCGGCTTGCGCATCGGCGTCACTTTCGCGGTGATCGGCGTCGTGCTGGGCGAGTTCATCACCGCGCAGGCCGGCCTCGGCTACATCATCCTGTTCTCGGCCAACAACTTCGAGACGGCGCTGCTGCTTGCCGCGATCGCGCTGCTCTGCGTCGTCGGCGTCCTGCTGTTCGGCTTCTTCCTCGCGCTCGAGGCGGTGGTGCTACGCGTCTACGACAGCCGCTGACCGGATCGCCGATAGACGGTGAAGGCCGCGAAGGCGCCGCTGAGGCCCGCGAATGCCAGCCAGTAGCCCGGCGAGGCCTTCGATCCGGTGACCTCGACCAGCTTGGTGGCGACCCACGGCGTGAGGCCGCCGAACAGCGCCGTCGCCAGCGAATAGGCGAGCGAGAAGCCGGCGGTGCGCACCTCAGGCGGCACGACCTCGGTCAAGGCCACGACCATCGCACCGTTGTAGCTGCCGTAGAGGAAGGAGAACCACAGCAGCACGATCAGCATGTTGGCGAAGGTGACATGGCCCGAGAGCCAGAGCAGCGCGGGCCAGCCGGTGACCAGCATCAACGTCGAGAAGAGCAGCAGCAGCGGCCGGCGGCCCAACCGGTCGGACACCGAGCCCATGACCGGCAGCCAGAACAGGTTCGACAGCGCCACGCAGAAGGTGATGGTCAGGCTGTCGACCTCGCTCAGGTTCAGCACCTTGCCGAAGGTCGGCGTGTAGACGGTGATGAAGTAGAACGGCACGGTGGTCATCACGACCATCATCATGCCGAGCAGCACGATCCGCCAGTTGGCGAGCAAGGTCTGAACGACCTCGCCGAGCTCGGGATGGTGCTTGCGCTTCTGGAACTCCTCGGTCTCGGCCAGCGACTGGCGGATATAGAACAGGAACGGCACGATCAGGCAGCCGACGAAGAACGGCACCCGCCAGCCCCAGTCCGACATCTGGGCGGGCATCAGCGTCTTGCTGAGGCCGAAGCCGATCAGGGCCGCCACCATCACAGCGACCTGCTGGCTGCCGGACTGCCAGGCGACGTAGAAGCCCTTCTTGCCCGGCGGCGCCATCTCCGAGAGGTAGACCGACACGCCGCCCAGCTCGACGCCGGCGGAGAAGCCCTGCAGCAGCCGGCCGATCACGACCAGGATCGGCGCCAGGATGCCGATGGTGGCATAGCCCGGCACGAAGGCGATCAGGATGGTGCCCATCGCCATGATCGACAGCGTGACGATCAGCCCCTGGCGACGGCCGACGCGGTCGACATAGGCCCCGAGGAAGATGCCGCCCAGCGGCCGCATGAAGAAGCCGGCGGCGAAAGCCATGAAGGCCGCGAGCAGCTTGGCGAAGTCATTGTCGCCGGGGAAGAAGGCCCTGGAGATGTGCGAGGCGTAGATGCCGAACAGGAAGAAGTCGAACATCTCCAGGAAGTTGCCGCTTGTGACACGCAGCACCGTCGCGACCCTGGATGTCGCCTTCTCGTTCATCGCCATGGCGGTCATGTCTTGGAGGTCCTCCCGTCGACCTCATTTTGACAAAGCCCGCCCCAAACAGCAAAGCGATCGCGACCTACCGCCAGAAGATCGCGAGCAGGATGATGATGGGCAGCGGGATGCCAAGCAGCCAGAGCAGAATTCCGCGACCAAAGCCCATGGGAGTCTCCTGTGTCTTGGGTGGGATGGATCAGTAACGAAGCCGGCCATCGCGCACGGCGCCGCCTTCCCAGGCGGCCAGTCCGGCCGCAAGGGCGCCGGACAAGAGCGCGATGACGAGCCAGAACGAGATCTGCATGCCGACCCTGCGGGCCGTTTCGGCGGCGGCGCGAATGTTGCTCTCGACCACGGAGACGCGGGCTCGCGCGTCGGCGATCGGCAGGCCGGTGCGCGCCGCGACCATGGCGGCGAGATTGGCGCGCTGCTCATCGGTCAACGTGCCGCCGGCAACGGCCGCGCGCGCCAGCGTGCGCCCTGCCGCGGCCCGATCGGCATTGTAGTCGCGCGCCGAACCGGCCTGCGTCGCGTTGGCGTCATAGGCGAAGAGACGGTCGGTGAACTCGGCGGAAGCGTCGCGCCCCATCATTGGCGCGTGATGCGCGAGCACGCCTCCCGCGACGCCCGATGCGAGCGACCCCAACAGCCAGGCGCCGGCCAGCGTCGCCACCGCCCAGGCGGCCACCCCATGCGCGGTGTCACGGAAGAAGGCCTCGTGGTGATGCACACCCGGCCAGAGAGGACGCAGCCGGCCCGCGATGTAGCCGCCGACCGCCGAGGCCAGAACGGCGGTCGCGGCGAGGTAGATGCCGGCGACGGTCGCTGCCTTGGTTGTGGCCGGCGCCGAGGCCCCGCCCCACGGATTGGTCACGCTGAAGCCGAGACCTGCGCCCAGGGCGAGCAGGACCAAGGTCAAGGCCGCCGAAACCGCGGCACCGGCGATGACCGCCGACCATGCAATGGCCGGGCGCGGCGCCTGTTCATTTTCGACGATGACGGTATCGACCATGGTTTGGGAGCCTTCCTTGGATTTCCGCATTAACGCTGTGCGCAACGGCCAAGTTCCGGCCAGAGCCCAAAAGGAGCCGGCGATGAAGTCCAAGTTGGTATGGCAGGACAAGGAAGAACGGACCTATGTCCTGGTGCTCGAGCCCGGCGAGGAAGCCTTCGCCGCGATCAGCGATTTTGCCACCCGCAACCGGCTCTCGGGGGCGTCGCTCGTCGCGATCGGCGCCTTCGAGCACGCGACGGTCGGCTGGTTCGATCTGCGCCGCAAGGACTACAAGCCGATCGAGATCGGCGAGCAGTGCGAGGCGTTGAGCCTGGTGGGCGACATCGTCCAGGGAGACGACGGCAAAGCGAGCCTGCACATCCACGCCGTGCTTGGGTTGAGCAACGGCACGACACGCGGCGGCCACCTCCTGAGAGCAATCGTGCGGCCGACGCTCGAGGTCACCATCGTCGAATCGCCCGCGCATCTGCGCCGCCGCCGCCGGCCCGAGCTCGGCCTCGCCCTGATCGATCTGGACTGAGATCCAGGCCGACACGACGGGCTGGCACGGTCCGTGCACATCGGCTCCTCGCCGCGCCACATGCGGCTCATGGAGGAGACGACAATGAAGCGTGCGGACCTCACCGAGAAGCTGCTCGATCTCAAGCGCGAGAAGGGCTGGAGCTGGAAATACATCTGCGACCAGATCGGCGGCACGTCCGAGATGCTGATCGTGGGCGCGATCCTGGGCCAGATGAAGCTCACCAAGCCACAGGCCGCCAATGCCGGCGAGCTGTTCGGCCTCACGAAGGCCGAAACGACGATGCTGAACGAGGTGCCGATGCGCGGCGCCGGCACGCCGATGCCGCCGACCGACCCGCTGATCTACCGCTTCTACGAGCTGGTGATGGTCAACGGCCCCGCCTGGAAGGCGCTGATCGAGGAGGAGTTCGGCGACGGCATCATGTCGGCGATCGATTTCGACATGACCCTGGAGCGCGTCGCGAACCCGAAGGGCGACAGGGTGAAGATCACCATGTCGGGCAAGTTCCTGCCCTACAAATATTACGGCGCCACCGGCAACGTGCCGGAATACGGCTACAAGGAAGAGTAGCGTTCAGCGGTTGTTGGCGTGGGAGAGGGCCCAGACATAGGCCGCCATCTCCGCCAGCTGCTCCTTCGAAAGCTGCGCGCCGCCCGACGGCGGCATGGCGCCCCGATAGCGCTTGGGCTTCGGCACGCCCTTCTCGATGATGCTCGCGATGCCCGCGACACTGCCGTCGCTCCACGCAAAGGCGTCCGCCTTCAGGGGCGGGCCGACCGGCGTGCCGGCTCCGTCGGAGCCATGGCAGCCGATGCAAGCCTGCGCATGATAGAGCCTGTCTCCGGCTGCGACCTGCTCGGCGGTGCTGCCGGGCGGGATCGGCAACGGCACCTTGCGCTCGGTGGGTGGCGCAGACACTTGAGCCGGCCCCGTCGCGCTCGAACTGCCGCCCTGGTAGGTCACGCGCCAGATGCGACCCTTCACGTCGTCGGAGATGAAGAGTGCGCCGTCGGGCGCGACAGCGAGGCCCGTCGGTCGATGCGCTGCACGCCCCGGCTCCTTGTAGGCGCCGGCAAAGCCGTCGGCGAAGACGATGTAGGGTCCGGCCGTCTTGCCATCGGCCATCGGCTGAAAGACGACGTTGTAGCCGCCCTGCGGCAGCGGCGCGCGATTCCATGAGCCGTGGAAGGCCACGAACAGGCCACCGCGATAAGCCGCGGGAAACCTGGTGCCGAGATAGATCGCCAGATCGTTCGGCGCCCAATGGCCGGGAAAGGCCGCGACCGGTCCCTGCCGTTCGGCGCACAGGCCGACCTTCTTGCCGCCATTGCCGCCATATTCAGGCGCGAGCACGAGCTTCTTCTGATCCTGATCGTAGTAGCACTCGGGCCAGCCATAATCGGCGCCCTGCTTCAATTCGACCACCTCTTCCGCCGGCAGCTCGGCGCCCTGCTCCAGCGTGTAGAAGCGCTGCCAGCCCTGCAGCTGGTCGCGCCCGTGCTGCGTGACATAGGCGCGGCCCGCGGCGTCGAAGGCAAAGCCCTCGCCATTACGCAGGCCCGAGGCGTAGCGTTCGCGGGCGGAGAAGACCTGGCCCGTCTTGTCGGCGTCGTAGCGCCAGATGCCGGCGCGGGTCTTCTTCTCGGTGCAGGGATCGTCGCTGTTGCAGACGTTGGTGATCGAGCCGAGATCGACGAACAGGTCGCTCCTGGCGCTGATGCCGAAGGGATGCATCGGATGATTGCCGGTGATCGGCAGGCCCGACACCACGACGGAGGGCTCTCCGGTCGGCACGAGCTGCCCGGCCGGCAGCTCGTAGCGCAGGATGCGGTCCTTCTCCTCCACATAGAGACCGCTCTTGTGGAAGCCGATGCCCGTGCCGCCCGCGCCGCCCTTGCCGGGTGAGGCACCGAAGCGCCGAACGACGTCGGCGCGACCGGCGCCCGTCGTGTCGCGCAGCGCGATCTGGAAGGCGCCGTCCGATGTCGGCCGGTAGTAGGCCGCGCCCCAGCTCGTGGCGTAGAGAGTGCCGTCCGGCGCCACGACCATATGGCGGACATGGCCGAGATTGTCGGCAAACACTGTGGCGCAGAAGCCTGGCGCCAGCGTAAGGCCGCCATTGTCGCCAGCGCATTGCGCCATGGCTGGCGAGACGGCCATCGCGACCGCCGTGAACATCGTGGCAGCCGCCAGGAGGCGCTGATTTCCGGGCATGATCGTCATATGGTCTCCCTGACCGGCCCCGAACGATAGAACGCCAAGGCCAAGACGCACGAGACACAATCACGCACAATTGTCGTGCCGGGAGGCGCCCCGCTGGCGTTGATCGCGACCGCGATCAATGCAACCTTGGCGTATAATTCGTGGCGACTACTATCGCGAAATCGAGGATCAACCGCGACGCCAAGGAGGACCGACGACATGTCACTCACGACACCTGCACTCGCGCCCGTGGTTGCTCCACTGCCCAACACCGCCCGCGGCGAGAAGGGCATGCGTGTCGGTGCGTTCGTGCTCGCGCTCGTTGTCGTGGCCTTCGCCTATGCGGCGCGTTCGCCGCAGACGTTCCTCGGCCTTCACCCCTTGACCGCCTGGCTGATCGAGCTCGGGCTGGTCTTCATCCTGTTCGTGACGATCGGCCGGGGCTTCAATCTCTACTGGTTCGGCATCCTCGTCGATGGCCGGAACAAGATCGCGCTCTCGCGCCTGCAGGTCGTGCTGTGGTCGATCCTGTTCATCGGCACTTTTCCCGTCATCTACTTCTGGAACATGGCCCATGCGCCCGATCTCGCGCAGGCCCTCGACCTCACGGTGCCCGACGCCGTCTGGGCGCTTATGGGCATGGCCGGTGCCTCGGCCGCCGCCACGCCCTTGATCCTGAGCGCCAAGCCCGATCCAAGCGCCGACAACCCGGCCATTCCGCCGCAGGATCCCGACAAGATGCTGGACGGCATCGTCGTGAAGCGCCGCAGCGACTGCCGGCCGCTCTGGTCCGACGTCGTGATGGGCGATGAGTCGGGCAATGCCGACGTCATCGACATCAGCAAGGTCCAGCAGCTCCTGCTCACCGCCGTTGCCGTCGCGGTCTATGGCGGGGCGATCGGCAAGACGCTTCTGCTGGCCGACCGCACGAGCAGCATGATCTCGGCGCTGCCGGGCATGACCAGCGGCTTCCTGCTGTTGATCGCCGCCAGCCATGCCACGTATCTCGGCTACAAGGCGGCCTCGCACAGCAATTGACGAATGAGGTAGCGTGCAATCCTCACCGGGGGATCGCCATGCCGCTCACCGTCGACGCGCTCGACCACCTCGTCGTCAATGTCCGCGACGTCGAGATCGCGGCCGCCTGGTACCAGCGCGTGCTCGGCATGGCGCGCGAGGAACACGAATCGCATGCCGGCAAGGTCGTCTCGGTGAAGTTCGGCCGGCAGAAGATCAATCTCCGACCGATCACCGCCAGCAAGCGGGACTGGTTCACGGCCGATCACGAGACCGCCGGCAGCGACGATCTCTGTTTCCTGACTTCCGCATCCCCGGACGTTGTGGTCGAGCATCTGCGCGCCTGCGGTGTTGCCATCGAGGAGGGGCCGGCGGAAAAGCGTGGCGCACGCGGCGTGATCATCTCCGTCTATTGCCGCGATCCCGACGGCAGCCTGATCGAGATCTCCTCGTACAAATGAGGGGCCGGCGCGCGTCGCTGCATAGGGTCTGAAGCCAAAAGCCCCGTCCGAGACAAATTGCGCACCTCAGTGGCGGTAAAAAACCTGTAGCGTCTCCGTAATGGACCGCCGAGGGGAGAACGGCGCCTGATACAGTATCTACACCTTGTTTTCCTGTTCGTTGGAGCCTTGGTTGGCGCGTTGGTCGGCGGCCTGACGGCTTGGCGACGCGAGACCGAGGCTCTCGACACTTCCATCGACGTCGCCTCGGCCCCGGCCGGCATGCGCGGCCGCGACTATCGCCGCGCGATCAAGCGCAGACGTCGGCGCCGACGTGTCATCGCCACGGTCCTCTACTCCCTCGGAGGAGCCGCCCTCGGACTGGCTCTGGTCGTGGGCTTTGCCCTGCTTCAACACGTGAAATGAGGCACCGGCCGCGGCCACATTGAATCCTGCGGCGAGCGGGCGGTATCGTATCGCCAATAAAGGACCATGGGGAAACCGCTTATGCGTATCGTCGGGATCATCGTCGCCGCCTGTACCCTGGCGCTGGCCGGCCCTCCCGCTCACGCTCAACACACACTGCAGACGGTCAAGAAGCGCGGGCAACTCGCCTGCGGCATCAACGGCCAGCTCCCCGGCTTTTCGCTGAAAGACGACAAGGGCGAATGGAAGGGCTTCGAGATCGACTTCTGCCGCGCCGTCGCCGCCGCCGTGCTTGGCGACGCGACCAAAGTGCACTTCGTGCCGCTCAGCACCGTCAACCGCTTCGACGCACTCAGGAAGGGCGAGATCGATGTGCTGGCGCGCAACTCGACCGCAACCCTGACCCGCACCGCGAAGACCGGCGTGCGCGACGCGACGGTGATCTATGTCGACGGCCAGGCCGTCGTCGTGCCGAAGAACCTCAATGTCACGCGGTTGAGCGGGCTCGACAAGGCCAGCGTCTGCATCCTCAAGGGCACGCCGTACCAGGAGCGGCTGGAGGAGTGGTTCACCGACCGCAAGCTCTCGATCACGCCGGTCCTGTTCGACAACCAGACCGCCATGTACGAGGCCTTCTTCGCCAGCAAGTGCAATGCGATCACCCAGGACATCTCCGCTTTGGCCGCCACCATCATCGCCAGCGGCAAGTCCGGCGACTACTTCATGCTGTCGGAGATCATCGCGACCGATCCGCTCAGCGCCTTCGTGCGCGCGGGCGACGAGGAATGGTTCGACGTGGTGCGCTGGACCCATTTCGCCCAGCTCGAGGCGGAGGAGCTCGGCGTTACCCAGGCCAATGCCGAGGCCATGCGCCAGCAAGGCAATCCGAGCATGAAGCGCCTGCTGGGTGCCATCCCGGGCAACGGCAAGCTGCTCGGCCTCGACGAGGACTGGGCCTTCCACGTCATCCGCGAGGTCGGCAACTACGCCGACACATACGAGCGCAATCTCGGCGGCAAGTCGCAGCTGCACTTCGCGCGCGGCGTCAACGCGCTGTGGCGGCAGGGCGGCACGATGTATCCGCTGCCGCCGCGCTGAAGGGAACGCCATGGGTCGCTTGGAAGGCAAGGTTGCCGTCGTCACCGGCGCCGCACAGGGCATCGGTGCCGCGATCGCCGAGCGCTTCGCCGCGGAGGGCGCCGTTCTGGCGCTGCTCGATTTCGACGCCGAGCGATTGAAGCGTACCGCTGCAGAGGTGAAGGCCGCGATCTCGATCGTGGTCGACGTGACCGAAGAGAAGCCTGTCGACGATGCCTTCGCCCGCATCGCCGGCGAAAAAGGCCGCATCAATGTGCTGGTCAACAATGCCGGCGGTGCGCGCAACGCCAAGCTCTGGGCCATGACGGCCGAGCAATGGGACTTCACCATCCGGCTGAACCTACGCTCGGCGTTCCTATGCACGCGCGCCGCGCTGCGCCCGATGATGAAGCAGCGGTCCGGCTCCATCGTGTGCATGTCGTCCGGGTCGCGCGAGGGCACACCGTGGACCGCGCATCACGATGGCGCGGCGGCCTATTCGGCGGCCAAGGCCGGCATCCACGGCTTCATCCGTGACGCCGCCTACGAGCTCGGCGAGCACGGCATCCGCATCAACGCCGTGGCACCGGGGCCGATAGATACCGAACGCACGGCCGCCATGTTCGAGGCCATGCGCACGACCAGTGACTATGCTCCGCACAAGCTCGTGCCGCTGCGCCGCATCGGCCAGCCGCGCGAGATCGCCGACGCGGCCCTCTATCTTGCGTCCGACGAGTCGAGCTACGTCACGGGGACGACGCTCAGCGTCGCCGGTGGCCGTTAGGCCGCAGCGGAGATCGCGACAGCCGTCGGCGTCGGCGGCAGCATACGGTCGATGGCGGTGCGCCACACGGACTGGGCGGCGTCGGGAGAGAGACCGAAGCAGGCGCGCATCTGGTCCCAGCTCTCGAAACTGATCAGCGTGGCCAGGGCGACCAGCAGCGCCTCGCGAGCGGGCTCCTCGAGCACGGACAATTCGGGCGCGTACATCAGGCGCATGCGAGCGATATTGCCGTGCCGGGCCATGGCCACGCGCGTGCGAAGCCCCTCGACCTGCTCCTGCGAGGCCGTCAGCACCCGCCACAGTGGCAGCCATTTCTCGCAGGCCAATGCGCGAGTGGCGACGTGCGAGTGGATCCGGCCGGGCCGATCGGCATCGACGTCGCGCGCCACCGCCTCAGCCTGTCCCTGGACGATCGCGTAGTCCGCCGTCGCGACCGTGAGCGCATTGAGATCGGAGAAGCGCTCGAAGATCGAACGCACGGAATAGCCCGCCTCGTCGGCGATCTGCTGCGCCGTCGGCATGAGCGGGCTGCGTCGCAGCAGCTCGAGATAGGCGTCGATGATGGCCTGGCGCGTTCGCTCGCTGCGCAGCCTGCGGCCGTCCTGGCGTGGACGCGCCGGGCGTGGACCCGTTGAATCGGACGGCGGCGTCAGGACGTAGTCTCCGAGTGCAATTATCCCGCTGATCTAACGCAAAGCCGCCTGACAAAAAAGCGCAACATCCTCAACCTTCCTCGATTGGGTGTGAGAATGGTTCGCGATGCGCCCATGGCTTGTGCCGCCACGCCAATTGATGCCGCCACGTGACCGGGCCTAACCTCAGCGCGCCAGCATGGAGGCGACGATGGGTGACGGACGACCGGCACGACGCGATGTTCTGAAACAGATCGCCGCCACGGCGGGCGCGATCGGTCTGCCGGCAACGCACGCTTTGGCACAAGGCACGGCGCGTGCGGCGGGCGCCATTGCGTACGATCCCCGCGCATCCTTCGATCTCGAGGTGAGCGACGTCGAGCTGCGACGCAATCCGCACGGACGCATGTTGATGGCCCGCATCTACCGGCCGAAAGGCGCGGGCCCCTTCCCGACCGTTCTCGACCTGCACGGCGGCGCCTGGAACTTCAAGGACCGCCTGGCTGAAGAGCCGATGGATCGCGCGTTGGCAGCAAGCGGTTTGCTGGTCGTCGCGGTCGACCTGACGCTGGCGCCCGACGCGCCCTATCCGGCTTGCGTGCAGGACGCCAACTACGCCGTGCGTTGGCTCAAGGCCAACGCCGCCAAATGGCAGGGTGACGTTTCGAAGCTCGGCGTCTACGGCTCGTCGAGCGGCGGCCATGTGGCCGAGCTGCTGGCGATGCGGCCGCACGATCCGCGTTACAACGCAATCGCTTTTCCGGCCGCGCCAGGCATCGACGCCACCATTTCCTATGCCGCGATGCGCTCGCCGATCAGCAACACCGCCGCACGCTACGAGAATGCCGAGCATCGGCATGTCGAGGAGATGATCAAGTACAACAAGACGTTCTTCGTACCCTGGGACTCGATCCACGAGAGCAATCCGCAGGAGATACTGGAGCGCAAGGAAAAGGTCGATCTGGTGCCGTTGCTCGTCATGCAGGGTGCGCTCGACGACAATGTGCTGCCGGCGATCCAGGAGAAGTTCGTCGGGACCTACCGGATCGCCGGCGGACAATGCGAGTACCATCTCTTCGAGAACTCGGCTCACGAATGGGTCGCCAAGCCCGGTCCGCAAACCGACAAGGCGCGCGAGACGGTCAAGGCATTCATCGCACGGCAACTGAAAGCGTAAAGGCCCTCCGATGAACGTCCTCGACCAGGAAATAGCCAACCTCAAGGCCAGCGCCGCCGACTATGGCGCACGGCATCGCGTGATTGCCGACTGCGCCTGGCCCGAGGGCGTGCGGCTGGCGGTCAACTTCACCGCCGATTTCGACACCATGCTGCTGCGCCGCCTGCTGAACGAGCCGCCGCAGCAGCTTGCCAAGGGCGAGTTCGGCGGACGGGTCGGCATCTGGCGCCTGATCGAGCTGTTCGACAGCCACGACATCAAGGCCACGATCTTCACGCCCGGCCGCATCTGCGAACTCTATCCCCAATCGCTGCGCGCGGCGGCCAGGAGCGGCCACGAGATCGCCGACCACATGTGGGAGCATCGCGTCCCCAAGGAACCCGATCTCGAGCGCGATCACCTGCAGAAGACCATCGCGGCGATCGAAAAGACCGTCGGCAAGAAGCCCGTGGGCACACGCAGCCATCACAGCCGCGAGCTGCTGCTCGAGCACGGCTACATCTACATTTCCGAAGACACGATGGACCATCGGCCGAACTGGCTGAGCGCGCCCGACGGCAGCAAGCCGATCCTGAACCTGCCCTTCCACTACGCCATCGACGACGCGATGTTCTTCTCCTTCGCCTGGCTCGGCAGCGAGAACGACGCGCAGCGCATGATGGACCCCGACCATGTCGAGGAGCTGTGGTGGCGCATGTTCGAGCAGTGCTATCGCGCCGGCGGGTACATGAACATCTGCATGCATCCGTTCGTCTCGGGCCGGGCGCTGCGCATCGCCATGCTCGACCGGCTGATCACGCGCATGAAGGCGTTGCCCGGCGTCTGGTTCCCGACCTGCGAGCAGGCCGCGCGGCACATCATCGGAGCCCAGAGGGGAGCCAAGTAGATGCCCTGGAAAGAGCGCTACACGGTCAGCGACGAGAAGAGCATCCTCGACGCCGACATACGCTGGCCCGAGGGCAAGCGCTGCTGCTTCCGCGTCGTGGTCGATCTCAGCCCGGCCTGCGGTCCCGACGGGCTGAAGCCCGCCGATCTCGCGACGCCCGATGCCTACTACGGCATGAATGGCGGGCTCGAGGCGCTGGTCGGCGTGCTCGACCGTCATGGCATCAAGGCGACCTTCGCCGTGCCAGCGGTGATCGCCGAGATCCAGGCCGATAAGCTCCGCAAGCTCTCCGACGCCGGCCATGAAATCGCCGCCCACGGCTTCAAGCATGAGGATGTGAGCCTGCTCGACCGAGAGGAAGAGCGCGCGCGTCTGGAGCGGACGACCGACATCATTGCAAAGGCTGTTGGCGCCAAGCCGCGAGGCTGGTTCTCGCTGGCCCGGCCCGGCGACAAGTTCGCGGGCGGCGCGGTCAGCCCGCATACGATCGATCTGCTGCTCGAGGCCGGTTACGCCTATTTCGGCAACGGACTCGCCGACGATGCGCCGCACTATTGGGTGAGCGACTTCGCCAGCCGCCGTGCGATCCTCGCACTGCCCTACTACTATCACTTCGATGATCAGTTCTTCCTGCTCTTCCCGCGCAAGGGAACGGGGCTCGAGAACCCCGACTCGCTGTTCCGCAACTGGCGCGCGGAGCTGGACGCGCAGTACAAGCGCGGGCGGCACTTCTCGATGGTGCTGCATCCGCACGCGATAGCCTGGCCCAACCGGCTGCACATGCTGGAGGAATTCCTCGACCATGCACGCGGCCTGCCCGAGCTGTGGTACGCGACCAGCGCCCAGTGCGCGCGGCATTGGTCGACGACCTTTCCCGCCGCGACGCATCTCAAGCTCGAGCCGTCGATCTGGCGGGACCATCCCGGCAGCCTGAGCTGAACGGAGGATCCAATGACCGCCCAAGGCGACACCCTGCCGACCGCCACGCGCGTGTCGGATCCCGGCATTCGCGCCCTCTATCGTCAGGAGAGCCGCTGGCAGGCCTGGCTCGATGTCGAGGCGGCGCTGGCGCGTGCCCAAGCCCAGCTCGGCATCATCCCGGCGCAGGCCGCCGAAGCCATCGCGCCCAAGTCGCGGCTGGAACTGATGGATCGTGCCCGCATCGACGAGGGCTTCGCGCGCACCGGCCACACGCTGGTGCCGCTGGTGTGGGAGCTGTCGCGCATCGTCGGCGAGCCTCATGGCGGCTGGGTCCATTGGGGCGCCACGACGCAGAACATCACCCAGACCGGCGATCTTCTGGTGCTGCGCCAGGCCCATGCGATCTTCTTCAGACAGATCGGTGAGGTGCTCTCGGCCATGGCCGATCTGGCCGAGCGCAGCGCCGATATGCCGATGCCCGGCCGCACGCACGGCCAGCACGCCGTACCCGCCACCTTCGGCTACAAGGTCGCGGTCTGGATCGACGAGCTGATGCGCCATGCCGACCGGCTGCGCGAGGCTCGGCCACGCCTGTTCGTCGCCATGCTGGGCGGTGGCGCCGGCACTTTCGCTTCGCTGGGCGAGCAGGGACCGCCGGTGCAGGAGGCGATCGGCCGGCTGCTGGGCTTCGGCTCGATGCGCGTGCCCTCGCGTGCGCTCGGCGACCATCTCGCCGAGAATATCTGCCTCCTCGGCCTGCTCGCCGCGACCTGCGGCAAGATCGGGCGCGAGATCTATACCTTGATGAAAACCGAGTTCGGCGAGGTCGAGGAACCCGTGCCGCCCGGCACCGTGGGCAGCTCGACCATGCCGCAGAAGCGCAACCCCAAGCTCTGCCAGGACGTCATCGCGGCGGCGGCCGAAGTGCGCACCCAGGTGCCGCTGGCGCTGGAAGCGATGACCACCGAGCACGAGGCCGACCGCACGACCAGCCTGATGATGGACTCGGCCGAGGCGCGCGCCTGCATCGCCATGGGCGACGTGCTGGCGCGGCTCGGCGAGATCATGCGCGGCCTGAAGGTCGATCCCAAACGCATGCGCGCCAATCTCGATCTCGGCGGCGGACTGATCATGGCGGAAGCCGTGATGCTCGACCTCGGCCAGGCGATCGGCCGCCAGCATGCGCACGATGTTGTCTATGACGCCGCCCAGGCGGCGTTCGTCGAAGGCAAATCGTTCTCCGAGCTGCTCGCGGCCGACAAGCGCGTGACCGCGCATCTCGATCGCAAGGCCATCGACAAGCTGCTGGATCCGACCGCCTATACCGGCCTGTGCGCACGAATGGCGCGCGAGGCCGCCTATCGCGGCCGCGCCACGGCCCAGGAGCTCGGTCGTTAGTCGGCCGTCAACGCGGCCCGTGGCCCGACTTCCAGGCAGTAGCGGTACATGTCGCCCGTGGCGGCGATCTCGCTGCATTGCTGCTCGAGCGGTGTCATGGCCGGCGACGGGGTATCGACCAGGAGGGCGCTTTGCTCCTCGGACGCGCATCCGGCGAGGCAGGCCGCTGCCAGGATCACGACGAATGCGATGCCTTTGCTCATGACATGGCCTCCGCGCCGAGGGGCCCATAAGCAACGGCAAGGGACGGGGCGCGTTGCCGGTACCTCTCAAAAATAGGCGGCTGGGAGCGCGACTTCTCCCCTGGTTGCGGGGTCTGCGGCCTTGCTGCATCTTTCGACGATCGAGGGGTGGGCGGCCGATCGCACCGTGAGGATCCTGATAGCTGTCCTGTGGGCCGCCTTCACCGCGCTGGTGATCGCGGTCGGCGTCGTGTTGCTGCCCGCCTGCGGATTGTTGGCCTCTCTGTCCGACATGGTGCCCGTGGTCGGCTGGGACTTTTGCAAGCCGTCGGAAGCCTCGGCTGCGAAGGCCAAAAACGATGCGCTCACGCAGCAATCCCAGGAACTGGAGATCGAGCTCGCGAAACGGACGCTCGCCTGCGTGTCGCCAGCCGCGCCGGGCGCGAGCTCGCCGCCTCCTGGGCCGGCGCGCCCAGCCACGCCCGGTCAGACCGGCCAGGCCAGACCGTACGTGCAGCCGCCGATCGAAAAGCCGCCGGAGGTGGCGACCGCGAAACCGCCTGAGGCGGCCCCGGTCCCGCCGCCTGCGACACCGCCTGCCGCGACGCCGGCCGGCGACTTCGCCTTCCTGAAGGGCTGCTGGCAGAGCGAACCGTTCCAGCACTTCGACGGCGACACGAAGGGCCGGTCGACCTATTGCTTCGACGAGAATGGCGCGGGCCAGCTCGAGTTCCGTCGTGTCGATGCCTCGGGCATCAGTTGCCACATGGCGGCCCAGGCGAGCGGCCAGGGCGATCAGCTTCGGCTGCAGGATTCCGACAGCCGCTGCAGCGACGGCTCCCCCTGGTATGCCGACAGCCTCGACTGCAGCCGGCCCGCGGGCGATGCGATGGAATGCCGGGGCACATCGAAGACGAGCACGGGCGACACGTCCTTCACGGTGCGACTGCGCCGCGTGAGGTAGCTCAGTCCAGGGTGATGCCCGCTCCGACATGCAGCGGCGGCGAGAGGCGCCCGTCGGCCGGAAACGGCAGCGCGCCGTTCACCCTGTAGTGGCTGTCGTGCGTCAGCAGGTCGAACCTGATGCGCGGCCAGACCTGCTCGCGCAGGAAGTCCTGGTCGACCCAGCGATGATCGGTCGGGCGATAGTAGGCGGCACAGGCGGCGCGCAGCCCACGCAGCGCCTGGCCGGTCCCGCCCCACAGGCCGGCGAGCAGCAGCTCGGTGTGGAAGACCGCATCGCGCATGCTGTGGAAGGCCTTGTCGGACTTGAGCCACGCCTCGACGGCGGCGCGCTCCTGCGTGTTGAGCCGCGAATCGCAGTCGCGGCAGAGGAAGCGGTCGACCGTCGGATCGTCGGCGGCAAAGAAGCGCCAGAACAGACCCTCGTGCGGTCCCTGCCGCGGCGGCATGGTCACGATGGCGGCACCGTGCGCGCGAAGCCGGGCCACGATCTCCGCCGGCACCGTCTGGTCGACATAGAAGCGGCACGTCCATTCCGGATAGAGCCCGGCCGCCAGCTGGGCGTTGGCGACGGCGCCCTCGGTATAGGTCCGCGCCGCGCCCCACAGGCTGAAGGCGATGACGTTGCGTGCCTTCCGTGCCGGATCGAAGGGC
>Ga0335083_10003392_pt1 | contig 20691 bp, 21 predicted proteins | sample Lox_Sample_42_FD_206716 | JGI IMG/M metagenome (GOLD analysis project Ga0335083, IMG submission 206716) | Soil microbial communities from Loxahatchee National Wildlife Refuge, Florida, United States - Lox_Sample_4.2 | ecosystem: Environmental > Terrestrial > Soil > Wetlands | place: USA...
CCTGTCGATTTTACTATTAACACTGAGCTGGCGATTAAAAAAGGTGTTCAACTGGCAGAAACAGGTGAAGAAGTCGCCCTTCATTTATTGCATGTTATAAAACCAGGTGATGGAAGAGATGAATCACCTGCTAAGAATCTGATACCGGTTATCAGCAATCGTGAAAAAAAGCTAATAGAGGATGCAGCTCTCAAGTTGCAAGAGTGCAAAGAATACATCCAACACGATTGCCTGGGAATAAACATATTCATTCATGTGGCCCGCAACCATTCCATTGAACAGGCCATTGTCAAAAAGGCGATGGAAATTAAGCCGGAATTGATAGTGGTAGCCAAACATTCCTATCATAAATGGCTGGCTTCATTAAAAAGAGTATCAGCTGTTAATATCGCCAGAAAATCTCATTGCGCCGTGCTTATCATGAAACCTGGATCATTGCACACAAAGATAAAATCAATAGTGATACCTGTCCGCTCATTCTTCCCGCGACGTAAGTTGCAACTGCTCCCCTCACTGGCAAACAGGAAAAAAGTTACTATCTATTTCTTATCCATATTGAATGAATCAAACGGGTATGACGGATCATCAGCATCTGATGCATTTATCGAGACATTGCGTTTGCTGCATGGCAATGTGAATTGTCAATTGGAACACAAGCTGATTTCAGGCAACAATATTGCAAAAGATATTTTTCAGTTTGCAGAAAACGTGGATGCTGATGTATTACTTGCGAACCCTGATGAAGCCAAAGTTTCGTCAATTACGAACCTCGATATCTCTGATTTGGTAAGGAGCAGTTCAAAGTTGCAGATCCTGGCAGTAGATCCTGCCCACGTGTTTTAAAAAATTAGTAAATGATCCGACACATGAAAATGATGCTGACAAAAGATATCAATACCTGACGACGATCAGAAAAAAAGCTGGTGATAAAGTTGCCCGGCGAAGAGCGGTAGCACCCAAGGACTGGAAAGAAGATATATATTATTCACTACTTGATGTTCAGTCGCTGAAATTGAGATTCGGGAATATCAATTTCCGCCTGCAGGAATATATTGACAAATACCAGGGCCTGTTGAAAAACTATTCGAAAGATTCGTACATGAGTGTAAAGATTGCCGTGCCTGAAAAAAAGCTGAATGAATTGAAAGACATCTTTGATAACGCGTTTAGCCCGATGGATTATATCAATTCGACAACCAGGATGTATAAAGTCGGATAGGGCCGCGCTGAATAGATTGGCTTTAAAATTAAATTCTAACAAATAAATCTAATAGTATGCGTATTAAAAGTTTTCTACTTAGTGCTCTCATACCCCTATTTCTGGTTGCCTGCGTGAGCACAAAAAAATTCAAGGATGTTCAGCAAAAGTACGATGCATTAAACAAATCTTATGCTGCATTGCAAAATGATCTGAACTCCTGTAACAATAAGGTTACCGACTGCAACGCCCAGAGGAAGGCTGATGCCGATAAGATTGACAACCTTGATAAGCAGATTGCCTTTCTGAAGGAAAACAATACCCAGGCCCTGAAACAACTCGAAGATCTTTCCGTGATCAGTAGCTCCCAGGCTGAGAGTATAAAAAAATCACTCGATAATATCGGAGCAAAAGATGCATATATTCAAAGCCTGCAATCGGCTATGGCCCGCAAAGACTCCCTGAATTTGGTATTGGTGCAAAACCTGAAAGGAGCGATCGGCAATATAGATGACAAGGATATCAATATCAAAGTTGACAAAGGAGTCGTTTACATTGACATTTCTGACAAACTGCTTTTCAAAAGCGGGAGTTATGATGTCACGGAAAAAGCAAAGGAAGTGTTAGGCAAAGTAGCGATGGTATTGAAGAACCAGCCGGATATTGAATTCATGGTAGAAGGACATACGGATAATGTTCCTTATCGTCGTGGTGTGCTATTGGACAATTGGGATTTAAGTGTGAAAAGAGCAACATCTGTCGTACGTATCCTTCAAAATAAATATGGGCTCCCGCCTGCTCACATTGCAGCAAGTGGACGAAGCGAATATGTTCCGGTGGCTTCCAATGATAATGCAGAAGGCCGTGCAGAGAACAGGCGCACGACCATTATCATACTTCCCCAGTTGGATCAGTTTTTCAAATTATTGGAAAGGAAACAGGGTTAGTTATGCCTGGAATATGACGATTACCGGGGAGTCGGTGTTAAACAGAACCTGCCATCGCGCAGGTTTTGTTTTTTTATAAGAATTTTCTAATTCCACTTTAATCATTTATTAATGAGCTCCTGCTAATTTTAGTAAGGCATAATTTTCTCCAATGGATTTTTCATTAAAACAAAAAAAATTGATCATGCACAGGCATTTCAATGAAGGAAGAAAATCTTTTCTTTCATTTATTTTGTCGGCAATGATAAATCCTCAAAAAATAACGATACTTCTTTTTTTAATCGGGGCTACGGGCCTTGTTAACCGGGGTCTTGGTCAGTCGAAAGCTGTTCCGCCCATTGTAAAAAATAATTTTACCCTCATGTTCCCCCGGGCAAAGAATATGGAATGGGAGGACAAACTTTCCAATTTCCAGGTTTTTTTCTCGATGGATAATCTTAAATGCGAAGCCAAATTCGGGGAGGATGGAAAATGGATCAGTACGGAAAAGCAAATAATGACTGACAGCCTTCCCGCAGCTGTAAAAAATGAATTACAGTCTGGCAAATATTCGGACTGGACTATACTTTCAGCGTTCAGGTTAGATGTCAGCGGGCAGGGAACTGTATTTCGTGTTGATGTTACAAAAGGAGAGCTTCCTAAACGGATACTCTCATTTAATGCAAGCGGGCAATTAATCAAAGATAACTTATCGCTCTAAACCGTCATTGGATTTTAATGCTTTAATACCTCTATGAACCAGCGCTACTTTCACTAAACCATATTAAGATGATCTCCGCTATTTCCCATCGAAAACAAATTATAAGTGAGTTATCAGGATGTTTACCAACTATTGCCCTTGTTCTTCCTTTTGAGCCAAAAATGGCAGATTACCCATGGACAGCGGGATGGGATGCTGGCAAGCGGAATCGATGAAAGCTGGACAGCTGCGATGCATGGCAATTGCAAGTTACTGGTGGCAGAAAAGGATTATGTTTTTGTCCCTGTTTCCGAATTTCAAGAGAAGATTCCGACAAACACAATCAATTATCTCTCCCGGCCTTTATATATAGGACAAGGTCGATGCAATTGTTGAAAAAATATTGGAAAGCAGTGCTGCCATTGACATTGCTGGCAATGACCTGCTCAGAAGCCCGGGGCATATCGCGGTCGTAAAATATTCTTAATGACTGAACCCTGATCATTCTTCCTTAGAATTTCATCCAACTGTTCAGTTTATTTATCAGCATTCGGAAATAAATAATCCTCTTTATTTTTTCAATGGCATTGATCATTCTGAACTCAATGATTCGCTCCTGGCAACTTATTATTTTATTGTCGACCTATGACGGATACAAAAAAAAGTTAAGATACTGTTATTGAAAATCTAAAGTTCAGTGCAAGTGGCCTGGTTTGCCGGGAAATTCATTTGATTTTAATCCGGCTCTAATTGTGTGATGATAGATTAGTGCAACAATTATTTCACTATTTAAATTATTATTTATGAAAAGAAATACCGTTGTAATAGTGCTATGTGTTTTTTGTGTAGTTGCGGGATTGGAATTACTTGCACATGGGAATAAAGGGAGTTGGAATTTTTTAGAAAGGAGAAAAAATAATCTTGCTTTCAATACTTCTTCCGGTCTGCATGCTGCCAATAATCCGGGTTCCGTTCAGCCTGTGGATTTTGAAAGGGCGGCTGCGGATGCAGTGCCATCAGTAGTTCACATCAATACTACAATAAAATTCAAAGAGGTAGGTAAGAATAACAATCCGGATCAGGATCCTTTCGGAGACATGTTTGGCGATGATTTTTTTAGAAGATTCTTTGGCTACAATGGCCGGCAGTTCCAGGTCCCCAATCAAAAGGGATCCGGCTCCGGTGTCATTATCAGTCCTGATGGATATATTGTTACCAACAACCATGTTGTGAGTGGAGCTACGGAAGTGAAAGTCACTTTAAATGATCGTAAGGATTATACGGCAAAAGTAATCGGCACTGATCCGAACACCGATTTGGCTCTAGTGAAAATTGATGCCAAAAATTTGCCTGCTATTTCAGTCGGCAATTCAGACGATGTGAAATTGGGTGAATGGGTTTTGGCAATAGGCTATCCATTAAATCTGGAAGTGACAGTTACGCAGGGGATCGTGAGCGCTAAATCGAGAAATCTGGGAATCAACACGCAGGGTTCGGCTCCCGTCGAGGATTTCATTCAAACAGATGCTGCAGTCAATCCGGGAAGCAGCGGAGGTGCATTGGTGAATACCAGTGGGGAACTGATAGCTATTAATTCAGCGATCGCATCGCCAACAGGAGCTTTTGCGGGATATGCTTATGCTATTCCTTCCAACCTGATGAAGAAAGTAGTCGATGATATTATGAAGTACGGATCGGTTCAGAGAGGATATCTTGGCATCAGCATGGCGCCCGAAAATCTCGATGATGCAAAGAAAAAAGAATTGGGGATTAATGACAATATCAACGCAGTGTGGGTGATGGACGTTGATCCGAAAGGAGCAGCGGCCGAAGCCGGGATTAAAAAAGGAGATGCTATCATCAAAATGAATGGCAATGATATCAGTTCGGATGCACAGTTGGCCGAAATGGTAGCAAGACAAAAACCCGGTGATAAAATCAAACTGACCATTATGCGGGATTCAAAGCAGATGAATGTTGAAGCGGTGCTTAAAAATAAGCTGGGCATATTTCCGGGTACAGAAACTGCAGCAGTGGAATCTTTGGGCGCTGATTTTACTCCGTTGAACAAGGAGGACGCATCCAAGCTGGGTATTGACGGCGGACTAACAGTGAGCAATATCCGCGATGGAGTAATAAGTAATCAAACCAATATGCGTCCGGGGTTCATCATCACCAAAGTGGCAGGTATTCCTGTTAAAAACGTTGATGATCTGAAGCGGGCGTTAATGAAACAAAATGGCAATTTCCAGATCGAAGGCATTTATCCCGGAAGCAGTGAGATCTATTACTATGGTATTAATGACTTCAGGAAATAGCTTGTTTAAGTTTCATGTTAAAAAAGCTGCTTCGGCAATACGACGCAGCTTTTATCAGAACTCTGATAAAATTTCTTTGGATCAAGGGTAACCACCTATGGAAACAAAACAAAATGAATCTAATATTTTTTCACACAAAAGAAATTACAATGAAACCACGTTTTTTAATTGCATTGAGTGTGGCAGTTTTATTATCATTTACTTGTCTTGGCAGCCCGGTTAAAGGCATCAATGCAAATGTGCTTCGTTCATTCCACTCCTTGTTTGCAAATGCAAGAAATGTGGAATGGTTTACTTATCCTTCTTACTATTATGTGAGTTTTAAGGAAGATAATTTTATAGTCAGGGCATATTACGATAAAAATGGGAGCCTGATGAATACAATCAGGTATTATAATGGACAATTCCTGCCATTGAATATTATCTACAAGTTAAAAGAAAGATATCCTCATAAAGCCATTAAGCATGTGACTGAAGTCAGCAATGGAAATGCTGTGGTCTATTTTGTCCGTTTGGATGATGCAAAAACATGGCGAATAGTGAAATCGGATGAGGATGGATACATTACAACCGTAACCAAATTTGACAAAGGCGTCTGATCTATCTGCATCTTCTGCGCATGAATATTTGACACATGATTCAAACGGGTGGAGGGAACTAACATGAAAAAGGTAACTAAATCAAATAACAGTGAATTGGATATTTCATGAGGACATTTTATAGTAATATACTGGTACCAATTGATTTTAGTAAAGCAACAGTGACATTGATTCGAGCAGCCGTGTCGTTGGCTTATCCCTCGGATTCGGTTATTCACCTGGTGCATATTGAAAAACAACATTCGCTATTTTTTTGGCGAAAAAAGAGGGATTACGAATTTTTGTCATCGGCAGCAGACGCCCACAATTTTGTAAAAATCATGTTGAAATTATTGCATTGGAAAAACTGGATTGAAGAACAGAACAAGGAAATAAATGTAAGAATTCATCTGCGGAAAGATTCGAATCCCCAAAATTTGATTGCACGGTTAGCCAATAAACTGGGATGTCAGCTGATAGTGATGCCTAAGAATTTAAAAAAAATGAAGTTTTTGATTCGTCAAGCCTTAACCCCGGAAAAACTTGACCGGAACACCAAATGTGAAATATTGGTTTGTGATCAGGGTATTTATACAACATATATCAGAGAACATTTTTGCAATTAGAAAAATTGCAAATTCTAAAAATCTTAACACAAACCATAACGCAATAAGGGGCATCTTTTGTTATATCAATACTTCCTTTGTATATCTATAGGCAATATCAAATGCGTCAGGAATTTTACGAATATCAAACAATCCAATTGAATGCAATTCCGGCGGCTCTATATATGCAAAACAGCCGGCCGCCGATCTTTCAATCATTTCACGGTGAATTAAATGTAAAGTCCTATCCATAATATCAACGGTATTGACATGTGCGCTGAATAACTTTAATGGATTGACATAGATACTTACAACTTCTTTTAGCCTTCCGATAAAAGGCTCGACGGGAAGATTATTTGATATTCCACCATCAACATAAGGAATATTATCTATGAGAACAAGCGGAAATATAATGGGAATTGAACAGGCAGCAATTACCTTATCAATGATTTCTCCCCGATTAAATATTACTTGCCGTCCATCTATAAAATTGGTCGCTGTTACATAAAATGGAATGGTCAGCTCTTCAAAAGATTTATAACGCAAGTTTTTCTTTAAAAAAATCCTTAAATTTTCCATTGCCGTCGAGCCTATTTTAAGCCCTGTCCACGCAGGTAAGTGTGGCTTTAATGCAGTCATAAACATTTCTTTGATCTCATCAGGCGTGAATCCATTTGCTAAAAAAACTCCCGCGAGCGCACCGGCGCTCGTTCCTGCAATCTCAGAAGGATAAATGTTTTGATCATGAAATGCCTTTATGGCACCTAAATGTGCAGCACCTCGGCATCCACCTCCGGAAAGAACAAAAGGCCTGTATTGCATTTTCTTTTAATTTACATTTCATTCATCCAATTAAAATATCTTTTCCAAACAGTAGCATTCTTACTGCCGATGGCTTTAATAACCTGAAAATATTGAGGACGCTTTGAAAGTAATAATGATTTTCTGAAAATGGTTTTATAAGATCTTCATATTTTCTTTTGTTCTATAATTAAACCTCCTGTCTCAACATCTGTTCCCTCCAGAATTACATACTCAATATTTGGAGAAAACAAAGACCCACCGTTTATCTGAAGATATATTTTTTGCAATATGGCTGGCTTATTACTGATAGCGCAGTAAACATGGTATTGATTGTCTTCTCCCTTTTTTAATTCAAAAACATATTTTTTCTTGGCAAGGAACCTGAGCGCATAATGTTCACTCCCAAGCTGCTTTATGTCAAGTCCGTACGCAAATTTCCTTTGGACCTCGGTCAGTTCTTCTATCTGCGACTTTTCGGCATAACTGATCCAAAAGATGTGAATGGGGTTAAGCGAATCTACTAGCCCGTTTTTCAAATTTAATTCATAAATAACAGTATTTATATTTTGACTTCTTTGCAAATAAAATAGCAGGTTTGGTATGCCTGTGGGGATGGGAAAATTTAGCGGCTGCTGCGCCTTGCAAATAGCCATAATTGAATTCAATGTTATTATCAGAATTGCTACTGTTTTGATATGATTGTAATTTTTGAGGTTTGTATTGTATATGCCGAAAGAAATTGGACCTTTTGTTAAAAACAGTTTAGCGGATACGAATTAAGTTTTTAGCTTTTAGTGAAAAGGATTAAAAATCTAATATTCTTAAACCAGATAAAAAGAAAACCAAACAATCTTTTTTATCATTGTTTGGATTCTTTCAGTGTTGAAAGCTTGCAGATTACTTGCCTGACTCAGCTTTTTTACCCCTCTCCGGCGCCAGTGTTCAATCGGGCTTCATAGATGCAATACCAAATTTAATCAATGCGCGATTGCCAACTCGTGCCTTTTTATATAATAGCCTAATGATAATTGGAATCTATATCGGTAAGAATAGAATTGTAAAAATATTTATTGAAAAGATGCTTGGGCATGGCACGAGTTGGTCGCCTGCTTCGTGTTATTCGGTTTGCTTTCATATCAACGGCGACACACTCGCGCCGATTTAAGGCATTGATTATAATCGCCAAAGAACTGAAAGAAGAAATAACAAAACCGCACTGATTACTGTATTCTTGAACCAAAAGAAAATGGCCAGCCCGGTTGCAAAAGCTTTCAATATGGAAGAAGTCGGATTATGAGTCAGGATCTTTTGGATATCCATTCGGCAAATGCTACTTGTTACAGTTTTTTTCAAAAACCAGGCAGTGCTTCCACAATCAATAATGCCCATCTCGTAATCATCAGACAAAACTGCCTGATTTGAAAAAGGAATTTGTTAATTCAGATCCCTTCAGCTAAAGTTTGATACTTATCCTGCAGTTTTTGTTTAATCCGTTTCCAAGTTCCTCTCAAGTTTTCCTTTTTCCTGATAACGATTTTTAAAACCTGAAAAATGATAGAAAGAAATTAAGCGTGTTTATATTCTTCTTTGATCTTTTCTATTTCGCCCTTAACCTTGCCTGCTTCTTTCTTTAAATTCTTTAGCTGGAAAGACAGATAAATGCTCAGAATACCAGCCGCAATAAAAGCCCATCCCGAAATAGCGATGATGCTTATTACTCCTGCTGCAGGATACCAGATAATGAAAAATGACAGGATGAGTAAAACGATGCCGCCAAACAAAAGCCATCCCCATCCGGGAACTTTTAGAGCCTGCAGGTCAAATGATGTTCCCATAATGTAGAAAGCCCTAAATGCCATCCAAAAACCAACAAAAAAAGGTAAGGTGGCCATCGTGACTAGTGGATATAGGAATAAATAAGTCCCTAAAGCCAGGTCGATAATTCCGGAAACCAGTATCCATCCCCATCCCTTGAGAACGCCACTGTTACTTGCTGAAAAGATGATATGGGCAAAGCCAGACCCAATCATTACCAGACTGAAAAGGATACTCAGGCTAACGTAGCCTTCCGCAGGCTTCATATAAATAGCAATGCCTGCTGCGATAAACAATATCCCGGTAATGAGAAACCACCACCAGTTTTTGACATCATAACGAATAGCTTCTAATGTGTTTGTCATATAAAATTTATTTTAAGGGTGAATAAATACAAATCATAAAGGCAGGATATTGGACTGCTTCTTCACAGATCATACCGATCATTGCTAAGATCCTTCAAGCGAGCAGGATAAAATCGGCCATTAAAATTTTCCACTACTGACGTTTCACGTTGCTTGCTTACCTCACCTGCCTTTGGCTGCGAGACTAAAACAACCAAAAATATTTTTCAAATCATATATGCCCACGCAATTTCATCATCCCACTTATCAAGCCTTTCTTCAAGCTTATCCCTTTGTGCTTTCATCTTTGCTTTCATCTTTTCATTTGCAGAAGCAATCTTTTTATTCAGGTTTTCAATCTTGTCGTGGATCAGCTTTTTGGTTTTCTCCCTTCTTGCTTTGAATTTTTTGATTCTTTCTTCGCGTTTAGCTTTTAGCTTGTCGAGGCTGGCTTTAATGGCCGCCTTATCCTCATTCCTGGCCGCCTTCAACTGCTTTTCTTCATCGTCTATTTCCTTATTCATTTCGTCCCACTGCTCGCGATCATATTTTTCATATGCGTCACTTACTGAGGTACGTACCATTACTCCATCGTAGCGGCTGATATAACTGTCAAGCACAAACGAATCATCTTCTTCCAGTTCGCAAATAATGGCGTAATCTCCAGGTTCAAGCCGGATGCTTACTTTGTGCAGCACTTCATCGTGGAAGTCTTCTGAATCGTCTTCATCCAGTGCGCCGGCGGTTGCCCCGGTTACCATGCCAACAGCCACACCTATCGGACCGCCGATAAGACCGACCGCTGATCCGACGAGTGCGCCTTCAGCCGGGAAATCCTCTGTGTCCGGTCCGTCGTGGTAAAGAATTTCATACTTGTCCAGCTCTTTTTTGTGAATCAATGCCTGGTTATATATGACGATATCTCCCAACTGGTCCAAGTCTTTCAGTTGGTTGAGCCCTTCGTTGGCATGTTGAAGGGTTTTGAAAGTTATTACTACCAGATTTTTCATATTGAGTTTTTTTATGGTTAGAAAATAGAATACCCGATGATCAAATCATTTACAGCAGATGCTTACTTTATGGTTAAAAGTAATTTCCTCTCCTTTTTAGGTACAGTTATATGCTTACTTCAACACAAAATTATTTTTATCGGGAGCGGAAGCCAAGGGATGGATTATTCTCCATTTGTGCGGGTTAATTTGCTGCCTATTAAAGGATATATCTGTTATCCTTATGCCTTACCAATATTTCACATTCGAATTTGTGTAAGATAAACAATAATCTGATATTTCTGTCAATGACTCATAAAAAATCTGATTATAGTCAGTTTTAGCGAATATCGATGTCATCCATTCGTATATGGAACTAGCGAGTTGGAGGAGCATCGGCTTATATCTGTTCAAGATTATTCATCTTAATAAATTCCCTGGTAATGAGTTTGCAATTTTCAGCAAGTTGTTCTAACGGCAGGTAATCAGTTTCAGATTCCCCTCTTCGGCGCGAGGTTTTCTTACTAAACCTCCGGCGCCAATTTTATCAATAGCGCGAACATCTTTTTCTCAAAATTCAAAAAGACACTATCAGTTTCATGCAAATATTTCTTCCCATATTATAAATTCCCGAATGACCATTTGGAGATTGTGTGTAGTATTCAAAATATTGCAATCTGCTTAAATGATTCTGATAGGCAATGTTGAAAATATTATTTACAGAAAGCTGAAAGGTCATATGCTGTTTTTTTGCATAGTTGATATCGGCATGAACAGACGCATTTATCAATATGTATGCCGGTGTTGGCGTCTCGGTTTCATATAAGCCGAGGTAACGGTTTTGCGCAAGATTATAATCTGCTTCGGCTTTAAAAGAAACTGATTGAAGTATTTTACTTTTTGCATCAATATCGTAGCGGGCACTGCTTAACCATCTGGGCGATGGAATAAATGGCAGGTATTCGCCATTAACCCCTTTGCCTTTATATTTCGTATTTAGATTATATCCGTATACCAGCGAGAATGCATTGTCTAACTGAAATGCTTTCCAGCTTTCAGGCTGAAAATTCAGCGAGCAATTCATTCCATATAACCTTGCATTCGTTTGCTGGTACTGAAATGTTTTGTTGCCAGGAATAATCACAACAGGGTTTCCATTTGCATCCACTTTCTGATCTTCATAAATATAATTCTGGATATAATTATTGAAAAGACTCAGCTCAAAAGAAATATTCGTGAATGTTCCCATCACGCCGACATCTTCCTGCAAACTGAATTCCGGCTTGAAATCCAGGTTTCCTATATAATAGATATGTGCGCCCGGGTCTAAACCATTGGAAGCAATCTCGGTTATATTTGGAGAGCGGTAGCCTCTCGAAATATTTGCCTTAATGCTTAGTTGATCGTTTAACCGATAGGTGCTGCCAATGCTTCCAGTTATTCCTTCGAAATGTATTCTGAAAGAATGAAATTGCTCGATGCTTCCGCTTGTATCGCTGAATGAAACCTGTTTATAAAAGCCAGTGATTGAATCAGCCTTTATATACATCTCATTGCCTTTCTCCCTTCTGTGATCATACCGTATGCCGCCCGCAATTGTCCATTTTTCATATTTCCATTTACCATAAACATAGCTCCCGATATCAAATAAATGATAATCGGGAATGGGGAAATCAGTGGCATTCCCGTTTGAATTGGTCTGGTACATTCCATTTGCGCCCGCAGATAATTCTACATTCAAAAATGAAGGGATATTGCAACGCAAACCGTAATCAAATGTATTCAGCACAATATATTCGCCTGCCTGATCAGGATCAGTCGGATGGTTAAATTCTTCCCTGATGTTTTTTTCATAACCAAGAATAACTTTGATATCGGTTGGGCCGAAATGGTAGAAATTATCCGTATAAATGCGATAATCCCGGATGCGTTGAGACAAGGGACTTAACCGGTAAGAATTCAACTGATTTTCCGGCACAACGGGACGTTTCCTGATCGTATCGACCTGCGATAATTTGACATTTTCTCCCGGCGATTCATAAACCTGGTAGGTAAATTTCCTGGTAAGCGAATCCCTGCTGCCATCGGGAATGCCCTGGTGGTTATCATAAAAAGTAAAATTCAGGTGAGAGTACCCGCCTGCATTCCTGTATCCGACAAAAGCAGAAGCATTTGCCATTTTAAAACCGGTATTATACACTCTTCCATCGACGGGGTCGGTATAATTTTTTGCAATTCTTTCGGAGCCACGCAACGCATAAGACCAATGATCAAAACCCCGGCTGATACTTAGGCTATTGCCAATTAAACCATTGTTCGTTTGGTATTCTGATAAAAATTTTCCGTGAATTTTCCCGTCCGTCTCTTTCGGTATTGAAGTAAATACACTTAGCACACCGGCAATGGCATCAGAACCATACATCAGGCTCGAAGGACCTTCGATCACTTCGGCCTTATCAATGATATAGTCATCCATCGGCACACCATGTTCGTCGCCCCACTGTTGTGTCTCCACACGAAGGATCCCATCGTACAAAGTCAACACCCTGTTATACCCTAATCCATTAATGAAAGGCTTAGAAATATTCGGCCCGGTTTTCACGGTCTGCAATCCAGGTGCATTTTTCGCAATTGCATCTATCGCATTATCTTCAAGAGTCCGCTCAATGGCTTTTTGCGAAACAGTGAGGATAGCGACCGGGTTTTCTCTAATTAATGTCGTCTTTGAAGCACCAGTGACCACTATTTCATTTAATATTCCCTGCTTAGGTGTTAACAGGATAGCATAATTATTCTTTTCGGACAGAATGCTGATGGTATCTGCTCTGTAACCCAGATAAGAAGCCACTATCTTCAACGAATCGGATTTTTCAGCAATAGTTAAGCTGAATCTTCCGGTTTCATCCGTCATAGTTCCCGAGAAGCTGTGCAGTACGGTTATGCTGCAAAAACTTATCGGGCTATTCGTTTCAGCGTCTGTCACCGTTCCATTGACAATCCTGCTTTGGGCGGAAAGATGGTGGGTTAAACCAGCATGCAAAAGAAGCAAAATGAATACTCGCAGGATATTTTTCACAATCAAATAATTAAATTATAATTGCAAAAATATAAAGTTAGATTAATCTAACAAATATTATTTCAACGAAAAAACTATTTGCATTAGCTTTAAAAGATGAATTCCCTGACAGAAGAAAATTACCTGAAAGCTTTGTTCAACATCGCCAGTGAGGCCGGCGAAGTGAATGTGAACGAACTTTCCAAAAGACTCGGTATTAAAATGCCCACCGTAACCAGCATGATGAAAAAACTGGCAGAAAAAAAATTAGTCCATTACGAAAGCTACAAGCCGCTGCGACTTACCGAAAAAGGTAAGAAAGAAGCCGGTCTAATTATCAGGAAACACCGCCTGACAGAGATGTTCCTGGCTGAAAAAATGAATTTCGGCTGGGAAGATGTGCATGATGTTGCCGAACAAATTGAGCATATCCAGTCGCCTGCTTTTTTTGACAAGATGGATGAACTGCTTGGCTATCCAAAAATTGACCCGCACGGTTCTCCCATACCCGACAGGAACGGAAAGATAATCTGGAAGGAATATAGCAAACTAAGCGATTGCAAAGCGGGAGATAAAGTAAAACTTGCTGCTGTGATAAATACTTCATCCGATTTTTTAAAATACCTCAATACCCGTGAACTGCGACTGGGCTTGAAAATAAAAATCAAATCCATTGAAGCATTTGATAAATCAATGATTGTAACTTATGGAAAGCACCCTGCTGAAGTGTTAAGCAATGTTGTTTCAGACCGGTTGATGGTAGAAAAAGTGTGAACATTAGGTTTGCCCCCAAATATTTTCAATCAAACAATCGTTTCAGATGCAATGCGGATTAGGGGAAAATCAATGTTATTTTCATACCCTTATCATCAAAGTTTCTTCAGGATTAGCACCCCCTGATCACTGTTTTCAATATGGATTTCATTATTTCCGGAATCCATTACAATATATTTTACACATGATTTATTGTTGCCTATTTCAATGAACATATTTTCATTTTCTTCTATGATGTTGTAGGTTGTCAAAAAATAATTACCCGATTGGGTGTTGCTGATGAGTAAATCAAACGAGCCGTTTTTCAGACAGGAAGCCGAATCAGAAAAAACATAAATAGTCTCTTCCAATGCCGACTTCCATTCTCCCTTCACAATGGACTGCATTTCAGATTTGCAAAAAGATCGCATGACTAATCATAATTGTTGCGGTTTATTTTAATTGTGGTGCCTTGAAAAATCGAACGGCACTTTTATCCGTAAGCTTATATTCCTGCCAAGGTCTGCTATATAAAAACGAAACCGGTTCAGGTAATCACGATAATCCACATTCGTCAGGTTCGTCGCTGAGAGGCTTGCGCTGACCAATTGCTTGAATAACGGGAATGAACAACCGATATCTGCTCCCCATAACATATAACCCGGTGGCGTGATATAGTCAGGATATACTTTATTGTCAGTTGGTGGTGGTGGCATTCTTGTCTGTTTTGTTACGATAAGATTATTAATGCTCACAAAGAAATCTTTTACTTTGCCCCATGACGGCAATAAATATTTCAAGGTATTGTCAAAGCGGTCTGCGGGTATGCTAATCAGCCACTGATTCGAATCGAGATCACGTGCACGTACAATAGTGGTTTTTGATATCAGTGAAAAATTTTTCAGAAAATTGTACGTAAAATTAAAATCAATGCCCTTGAATAACGCGTTCCTTACCTGCGTGTAGGTGTAAGAAGGGAAATAACCCTGTATAGTTGTTCGGCCCACACTATCTGGTTTCAGGTAGATATAACCGTTAAAATAATTTGCATATATCCCCAATTCCGCTTCAAAATGCGTACTGCTGTATTTTACGGCCAGGCTTGAATTATAGGCTTTTTCAAGAGTAAGTGCCGAATCTCCGTTTTCCCAGGAGGCAGCGCTTTGATGAATGCCATCAGCGAACAATTCAATGACCTGCGGAGGCCTCCATGCCGAACCGAAATTAAATACGCCCGAAAATTTTTCATTGAAACGATAAGTAGCCCCAGCATTCATCGTCACATTTTGCCAAATATAAGTAGGCTCTTTTTCAATAAGCGTTCTGCTGTCCACTGTATATGCACGCTGCCACCTGTAATCATATCTCGCACCGGCTTCGAGCACCAATTTATTAAGCTCATATTTTTCGATCATAAAAATGCCGCCGCCATATTGTACAAAATTGGGTATCAATTCCTGGTAGCCGGTGCCTTCCTGTAAATTTCCCTGCGAAAGAAAATCCGCCCCCACACTACCAATTATTTTCTTTTTTATGGCGGGATGCTGCCATACCAAACTTGCAGTGCTTGTATTCAACCTGAAATAAAGATCCGGGAGGTTAAGCCTTGCGATGGAATCATTAAAAGAAATATCTGCATCATATTCCTCTCTTATATCACGCTGGAAAGCATAGGTAGCTTCAATTCTACCCATATTATTTTTCAAATTCAGAAAAGCGCTGGCTTTGATGAGTTCATGGTTCACTGTTTGATATGGTCGGCCGATTGTATCAGTGTACCCGCCGGTAATAGCAGGCACGGTCCTGTAAAATGCGCTTATAAAATCCTGGTAGGTCCCAACATTTGAGGCTGCAGCAATACCGATCTTGGTATCGAACCTGCTGAAATAAATTTCTGCGCCATATTTTGGTTTTGCATATCGCAGGGTGGCGGAATAATCGTCTTCATGAAAGCCTGTGTTAGCCAGGTAATAATTAGCAGCCTGTGCACTGCCAGCTTGTTTTAATGTTCCCTGCAACCTCCAGCTTAGGCCTTCCAGTTTTTTTCCGGCAGCGCCCTGTATCATACCTGATCCCACTCTCACCAGGCCGTTGGTCATGCCCACGAGGTTTAGTTCGCCATCTACTCCGGGGTCTGTTCTCATTTCTTTAGGGTCTAATAATATCACCCCGCCGATTGCATCCGAACCATATCGAATGCTGGCAGCTCCTTTGATAATAGTAATTTTTGTCGCAATAAATGGATCGATTTCCGGCGCATGATCATTTCCCCAATTCTGACCCTCCTGGCGTATTCCATTGTTAAGGATCAATATCCTGTTGCTGTAAACGCCATGGATAATCGGTTTGGAAATGGAAGGGCCTGATTGGAGACTATTCACACCGGTTATACTTTTTAAAGATTCACCAAGAGAAAGCCCGCGTGTTTGTTCCAGCTCCGCCCCTGAAAACGTAACCTTCACCGCAGTCGTAATTTGATCTTTATGGATGATCTCTCCGGTTACTGTTACACTGTCCAACTGGCTTGTATTATCAGCAAGGTGAAAACTGAAAAGCATACTATTTTGCGCAACCATAAGAACCGTATCAATAGTTTTGTACCCTGCATACGTGATGACCAATTCTAATTTTCCCGGGCAAATATTTGTAATAACAAAATTGCCTGAGCTGTCAGCCAATATTCCCTTATTTAGTTTTGGGACGAACACCGAAGCAGCTTTTGCAGAAAGTCTTGCTGAGTCTGCAAGCATGATATGGCCACGCACATTTAAGTTGCATTCTGATCGCTGCGCTTTTATTGCATAAGAAAAAGTCAATAAATAAAATAAAAACAAGAACCTTCTTTTTACAATCATACGAAAGCTTAAATATCACCTGCCCCCACAAAACAGTGATGCAGCAGGTGATCTGATGAATTTATTTTTTGCAAAAAAGATAAGCAACCCCGAGTGAAACATTTATTCCTGCCAAAGGCTGATTATATTCGGTGACATACCTTCCGGCCGAATTGTTACGCTGTGTATTTTCTATAGTAAAATCCGGCTTTGAATAAAAATAATCGCCGTGCAGAATAATGGCGAAACATTTGGTTATTCTGTAGTTGAGCCCTATCCCGGCTTCAAAACCAAATGCAGTTTTTGAAGCTGATTTCTGTTCGAAAGTCCCGTCATCAATACCACCGTCTTCGACGTCAACAGAGATTCTAGGCGTTGAACTATTTGTTATGCCAGCCAGGGCCCTTGCAGTGGCCGATAACCTGTGAGTCAGCGGAAAATCAAAATATAATCCGGGCATCAGGCTCCAGGATTGATAGCTGGTTGCAGTTGTAGTCACCTGATCTACATCAAAGGACTCCTGGTAACCCCCGGAAAGCATATCAAGGTCTTTTACTTTGTATGTGGCATAACTAAATATCCCACCGACACCAATATTCTTTGAAAAAAAGTAAGCACCTTCTAAACCTATTATTGGTCCGCTTGAAGCGTACCCTGCAGGATCATCAACGTATCCCGTAGTGCTGACCACATAATTGGATTTCGCCCAGTTACCAGTTGGCAATGAAATTCCCCCTGTTATGCCGATAAAGCTCGGTCCCTTGTGCTGCACACTGGAATCCTTTTGCTGCGCACTGGAATAAAAACATGTACCCATTGCCGTTATAAGCATAAATATTTTCAATGGTCTCATAAATATTATTTTTTTTTGGATAATTTACCCTAATGATTATTGAATGTTTACTTTATAATTGACATCTAAATCGGATGAACCGGGGTCAAACGTGCCGTTTTTTACATTTGGCTGATGACGCAATACCACGCGCAGCCAGCCCGCACTTGCCGCGCCTGTTACAAAATTGTCGGTGAGACCAATCTGAAGCGGCGGGTTATTGGTATCTAAATCCGTCCTTGTTACGACAAGATTCAGATAAGGGCCCGTTGCGCTGGTAACTGTGCCATCAGAGACAGGTATATTAGTTGATGTATTGCTGATAATCAAATTAGACGCTGAAATAGGTGTTGGCTGAAAGAAAAACAAATGGTAGTTCTCTCTGTCTTTTATTTCATCACTTACTACTGCAGGCGGAGTTTGCGTTTCATCCAATATAATGACCTGCGCCGAATACGTGGCATTCGCCTTAAGGTTCAAAATGGCCTTGCTGGTATCCGGGGGGGCAGCACCGGTTGGGTCCAACTGGCGCCATATGGCAGTGAGCGTGTCTGTAGCGTCGGAAGTGTTTTGCAATTTCAGACTAACCGTTGTTAAGAACTCATTGCTTGGCGGTGCTGGCGTGACTGTTGATTCAGATTTGTTACAACCCCCTATGCCAAGCAATAAAAGGGAAAAAAACCAAATCAATAAATGGTTACCGATTGAGAACGATTTTTTCATAAAGAAAATTTTCTGATGAATTGAATAATTTTTTTTAATCCATATGACGATGCCACATGGTTCTTTTCATAGCAGGTTGTAAGTGGAGTATTATTTTTATGTATTGCGATGAGGGGGCCCTCTTAAAGAATGAAATTTTTTTGCATGAGAAAAAGAGAAGGAACGATAAAAATTAGGAGAAGAAGAAAGATATATTTTCGGAGTCGTCAGTTCATCAATACCGTCTGATGCGATTAAAGGCATCAGCGCATCCTCAATGCAGGTACATTTTAGCTGGTATTTACCAATAGAAGGATACTTTATATCAGAAATGAAACTATTTTTATTTTCATGAAGCCAGTTATGCAGGTATAATCCTATGCTTAGCTTTTGAGCAAAAGCAGCGATAAGAAAAATGGCTACTATTTTTTTATTAATGCTGTACATGACTTATTAAAATAATTGAATCATGGCTCAATGATTGATGATGGATCGCTTAGAAAATTTCCAGTTGTACAGGTGTGCCGTGACAATAGAGACAGCAGCAATCGCTTTTAGTACGATTTCCCAACTTCTTCTTGTGATCATAGTATTTGAGATAACTAAGACTATGATGCCAAATACAAAAATGACGAGAAACCAGCCTTTGTGGTAATGCCGGTAGCCATTAAATAAAGCCCAGCTTCCCACTACGAGCGAAGTGGCAATAACGATAATCTCTATTGTCTTGTTCTCTAAGATTTCAATCCCCAAAAATGGCAGAGTGCTGAAAAAGACCGGCAACAACACACAATGCACCGCGCAAACCAACGATGCACTTATACCTATCTTATCCCATACTGATCGATAATTAGTTTTTGTTTCTGCTATTTGTGTTTGCTCTCTATAGTACATTGAATATTTTTTGGTTCATTATGATTGGCATGCCGGGCATATGCCACGGATAATTATTTCTATATTTTGCCTGGTAAACCCTTTTGGTATTTTTAATTTGGGTACTGCAACCGTATTTACAGGTATAGCTTTGCCGCAACTCATACAAACAAAACTGGAATGCTCAGGTAAGTGTGGATTTGGTTTATCATCCGGCTCAAAAATATATCTGGTGATCCCATCCACTGATACACGGTAAATAATTTTTTTATCAGCAAATAGCCTGAGTGTCCTGAAAACAGTAGTGCGATCGAACTTGTATTTATGCTGTTGCAAAAAATAATGCTGGTCAAGAGACTGCCCGGCATTAATAAAAGCATCCAATATCAGTAATCTTGGTTTTGTGATGTTGAGATCGTATTTTTTTAATATAGATATTGATCCAGTTGACATGAATAGCAGTTTTAAAAAGGAAAAATTCATGTGATGAGCAATAGCCACTAATATGAAATGGCAAGGGAAAGCAATCTAAAACAAGAAGAATGTCTATGATAAGAATGGCGGTGCTCTACCGGAGCTTGTAGACTGGAAGGCGGAAATGAAGGAAAGCAATTTTGGAGTACAAAATGTATCCTGGTGAAATAAGGGGATTAATGCAACAGTTGTTGTCGGAACCTCTGCATCCTTGGTAAGGTTGAAATCGCAGATTGCGCAATGATCATTTTGGATATCTCTATGGGGCAGGATATCGCCTGAATGGTGCGAGGGGACCTTTTTTGCAAAAACCGCAGATTCGGTAAGTACGGGATGAGTATGTAATAGTTTAACAGCATTGATGAAAAGCATCAACGCCATAAGTAAAATCGCTGTGATTTTATTAACAACGGTATACTTCTGAGATATCACTAAGCGAATATAAATCTTTTTTGTAATAAATCGCAACAATGTTGTAAAAAAGATCGAGATGAAGATGTCAGCTCCCCATATTTTCAGATCAATTATGATTGAGATTTTTCGTTTGAGAAAGGCAGCCAAGAACCATTTCAATTGCCAACATTTTGCAATTAGAAAAAATTATGAATGTGAAAGAGTAACTAAAATTTTCAGTTCTAAAGAGCGTAACACAAACCGTGAAGCAAAGTGTAATACATTTTACGAAATTTACCCGATTTTAGCGAAAGTCAATAAATTGAAATACCGCTACAATCGAGTGCCATAGCGGGTTTTTAGCTTTGTTAGGCCTTGTTTGGTTTCGAATCCTCGTCGGGCAACTCATTGAATTATGGAATCAAAAACCTCGGATGATCATTATCAGGACCAGCCATAATCCATGTCATATATTGATGCTACAGCAGGGAATAGTTT
>Ga0335083_10003393_pt1 | contig 20691 bp, 15 predicted proteins | sample Lox_Sample_42_FD_206716 | JGI IMG/M metagenome (GOLD analysis project Ga0335083, IMG submission 206716) | Soil microbial communities from Loxahatchee National Wildlife Refuge, Florida, United States - Lox_Sample_4.2 | ecosystem: Environmental > Terrestrial > Soil > Wetlands | place: USA...
AAGACGGCCGAGGCGGCCAGCAAAGGCGAGTACGAGCTGTTCAAGACCACTTCTCACTTCGACAGCACCGCCATGCATCCCGATTGGCTGGGACCCGAGACCGAGCAGGTCAAAAAACTAGGTGCTGACACATAGCTGCTATAGCAGCTTGTCCAAAGTGATCGGCAACTCCCGAACGCGTTTCCCAGTGGCGTGATAGACGGCATTGGCGACGGCGGCAGCCGAACCGGTGATTCCGATCTCGCCGATGCCGTTCGCGCCAATCGGGCCCACGTGTTCGTCTACTTCGTCTATCCAGTACGCCTCCAGCGCCCCGACAAGCGCGACGGTAGTCTCACGGCGTTGCGCAACGAAACGTACACGTGCGCCATGATGCCCATTGGACGCCTGCGGGACGGCCGGTGTGTCGGTTACGGCCTAATGGGCGCCTGATAACCGTTAGCTTCGATGAAGCCTGCCAGGAACGAAGTCTAACAGCGGGGAGAGGTCTATGAAGAAGATACGTTACGGGGTGGTTGGGTTGGGCCACATCAGCCAGAACGCGCTTCTGCCGGCCTTTAAGAACGCCAGGAATAGCGAACTTGCTGCTTTGATTACCGGCGACGAAACCAAGCGCAAGAAACTGGCTAAAATGTATGGGCTCGATCCGGCTTCCACGTTTTCTTACGAGCAGTTCGACGATTGTCTCGAGAGCGGAAAAATCGATGCCGTCTACATCGGCGTGCCCAACCACTTGCACTGCGACTATACCGTTCGTGCCGCGCGCTGCGGAGTCCATGTGTTGTGCGAGAAGCCCATGGCCGTGGACGAGCGGGAATGCGAACGGATGATCGAAGCTTGCGACCGGGCGGGCGTCAAGCTGATGATCGCTTACCGGCTGCACTTCGAGCCGGCCAACCTGGAAGCGGTACAGATTGGATCCTCGGGAAAACTCGGTGACCTTCGGATTTTCACTTCCAGCTTCAGCCAGCAGACCGAGGGCGACAACATCCGTTTGAAGGAGCCCATTGAGCGCGGCGGCGGAAGCCTTTACGATATGGGCGTCTACTGCATCAACGCGGCGCGCTATCTTTTCCGGGACGAACCCATCGAGGTGACGGCAACCACCGCGAGCAATGGTGAGCTGCGGTTCCGCGAGTCGCCGGAAATGACCAGCGCGGTGCTGCGGTTTCCCGATGAACGGCTGGCGATGTTAATCACCAGTTTCGGCGCGGCTTCTTTGTCGGAATATACCCTGCTGGGGACCAAAGGCTGGCTGCGCCTTTCGCCGGCCTACGATTACCAGATTCCACTGGCAATGGAGCTGGCCATTGGCGAAGGCGAACCGAAACGCAAGAAGTTCCGGAAGCACGATCAGTTCGGACCGGAGTTGACCTACTTCTCCGCGTGCATCCTGAACGACCGTGAGCCGGAGCCGTCCGGACTGGAGGGCTTGTGCGATATTCGGGTGGTTCGCGCGATCCTGGAATCGGCTGAAAAGCAGAAACGGGTCAAACTCGAGCCTTCCGCCAAACCGGAGCGGCCGAGCAAGGTTCAGCAGATCACTCATCCTGCGGTTGAGCCGCCGAAGTTAATCCGCGCTTCGTCTCCGTCCGGCGAGTAGGGCTGCAATCGACTTGACGCGCATGCGTCGAGCCGTCTCCAGGACGCCGGACTTGAGGCGGTTTTGGGGCGTCGTGGCGTTTAAGCGAGTCGGGCGCTGTCCCACCCAATCAAAGCTGGATTCTTGAGAACAGGTAGCTGCCTAGGCCCAACAGCAGGGCGGTGATGATGCCCAGCACTGCCAGGTCAAGCGCCGCGCCGAAGTGCGATGCGCCGCCGATGAGCGCGGCCCGCATGCCATCCACGCCATACGCGAATGGGTTGATGGCCGCAACGATTTGCAGCGCTCGGGGTACGCCCAGCAGCGGGAACAAGGCGCCGGAGAGAAAGAACATGGGCATGATCAAGAAGTTCATGACCAGCTGGAAGGCTTGAAAATCCGAGAGCACGCTGGCGATGGCCGTGCCGAACGCGGTAAACATCAGCGCGAGCAGCACCATAAAAAGCAACGCGAAGGGCAGGGAAGCGAGATTGTTGGAACGAAAACCCGCGGCATAGCAGATCAACACCACGATCAGACCTTGCGCCAGCGCCACCGTCGCGCCTCCGCACGTCCGGCCGATCATGATCGCGATGCGCGGCACCGGCGCCACCATGGTCTCTTTCAAGAAGCCGAACTGCCGGTCCCAGATCAGCTCGATGCCGGAGAAGACGGCTGAGAACAGGATGGTCATGCCGATCACGCCGGGGGCGAGGAACTGAATGTAATTCCCCTGGCCGGCCTTTTGGAAGACCGGGCCAAAACCGAAGCCCAGGGCTACCAGGAACAACAGCGGCTGGCCGAGCGATCCGACGATGCGCGCGCGAGAGCGCGTATAGCGTTTCAATTGACGAATCCACAGGACATAAATAGCGTTCATCGGCGGCCTCCTCGCCACATCTTCGACATTTGACGTAAGCGGTCGACTCCGCCGACCGTTTCTTCCCGAATGGTGGAACCCGTAAGGGCGAGAAAGGCCTGCTCCAGAGTCTCGCTCGAAGTATTGGTCTTTAGTTCTTGCGGCGATCCCTGCGCCACGATTTTGCCGTGATCGATGATGGCGATGCGCTGGGCCACCCGGTCGGCTTCTTCCATATAGTGCGTGGTGAGAAACACTGTGACGTTTTCTTCCTGGTTCAGCTTCTGCACGTGAGTCGAGCCCGAGAGTGGGCTCGTCCAGGAACAGAATTTTGGGCGTATGCAGCAAGCCGCGGGCAATCTCCAGCCGCCGCTTCATGCCGCCGGAAAATTCTTTCACAGGATCATCGCGGCGATCCCAGAGTTCGAACAGAGTGAGCAGTCTTTGAATTCGTTCCTTGCGGACCTTGCGCGGCACTTTATAGAGGATGCAGTGCAGGTCCAGGTTCTCATAGGCGGTCAGTTCGTCGTCCAGGCTGGGGTCTTGGAAAACGATCCCGAAGCGCTTGCGAACCTCGTTCTGCTCGACAGCCGGGTTCAAGCCGTCCAACTCCACGGTGCCGCCGGTGGGTTTGAGCAGCGTGGTCAGCATTTTGATGGTGGTGGTTTTTCCGGCGCCGTTGGGGCCCAGGAAAGCGAAAATCTCGCCCTGCGCGACGTCGAAAGAGATATCATTGACCGCTGTAAAGTCCCCGTACTTCTTGACTAGGTTCTGCACACGAATCATTTCGCCGGGTTCTCCTGAAGGTTTTGAAGCAATCGATTGTTTCCGAGCAGTCCTCGGCCATCCGAGAATGGGTTGTCAAGCGTAATAGTCGAATTCTAGCGCTGATGTGTTGCGCGCAGCCACAATAACGACTGCGATAAAATAGATGGTGGGATGCGTCGGGAGCCTGATTTCTTCGAAGAACGTGAGATGGAATTGATTTACATCGCCAGGCGACTGAAAGAGGCTTTACGGCTGGAGACCGCGCTGACGTCGTCGGCCGTGGAATACGCGGTCGAGCCAGACACCTACAGCGGCGGCGTGATCTTCCCCAGCCAGCGAGTGGGCGCTTTCTTTTACGTTTTACCGGAGGTTGCCGAGCAGGCTCGTCAAGTCATGCAGCAGCATGGATTCCGGTTTCACGAATTTCGAGCGAAGGGCTGAACCATCCTGAGCGTTTCCGCGGTCCGATTGCTATCCTGAACAAATGCTACGTCGGGGTTGGATCGGATTGTTTGCGCTCGGCCTGGCTGCTCAGCCGGCCGGGAATCTGGCGGAACAATATCGCGAGACGGCCAATAAACTGATTGATGCCGCCATGGCGGATCAGGGCGGGATGGAGAAGCTGTCCTATCTGTGCGACCGCATCGGCAACCGCTTGAGCGGCTCGCTGGCGCTGGAGAAAGCGGTCGCGTGGGCCGCGGCGCAGATGAACCATGATGGGCTGGTCAATGTTTCAACGCCGCGCGTCAAAGTGCCGCATTGGGTGCGCGGCAACGAAAGCGCGGCCATCATGGAGCCGGTGAATAAGAGATTGGCGATTTTGGGACTCGGCGGCAGCGTGGCCACGCCCAAGCGAGGCATCACCGCGGAAGTGGTTCCGGTGTCGAGTTTCGAGGAATTGGAGAAGAAAGGCCGCGCCGCGATCGAGGGCAAGATCGTGCTCTTCAATGTTCCCTACGAAGGATACGGACGAACGGTGATCTACCGTACTGCGGGGCCCTCGCACGCGGCGCGATTGGGAGCTGTGGCATCGCTGGTGCGGTCCATCACGCCAATCAGTTTGCAATCGCCGCATACCGGTGCGGTGGAGTACATGGAAGGCATGGCGAAGATTCCGGCCGCGGCGGTGACGATTGAAGATGCGCTGCTCATCCAGCGGCTGGTGGATGCGGGAAATACGGTGAGCGTCCACTTGGAAATGGAAGCGCACATGTTGCCGGATGCCGACTCAGCTAACGTCATCGGAGAAATTCCCGGGCGCGAGCGGCCGGACGAAGTGGTGGTGATGGGCGGGCATATCGATTCGTGGGATGTCGGCGCGGGCGCGCAGGACGACGGCAGCGGCATCATTACTACGCTCGAAGCGGCGCACTTGATTCACCAGCTGGGGCTGCGCCCGCGGCGCACCATTCGCGTCGTCTTCTGGACTAACGAGGAGAACGGTGGGGCGGGCGGCGTGGCCTACAGGCAGTGGATCGGGGATGCGGTCCGCAATCATGTCGCGGCCATCGAGATGGATGGCGGGGCGGAGAAGCCGGCCGGGTTTGGGCTCACTACTCCTGGCGAATCGCAAGCGGCGTTGAACCGGGCCCGGGAAATCGCGAGGCTGCTGGATCGCATCGACGCGGGTTCGGTCCAGCCCGGCGGCGGAGGTGCGGATATCGCGCCGCTGCTGCACGACGGCGTGCCGGGTTTTGCGGTGCGCACCATGGCGACGCATTATTTCGAATATCATCACAGCCGCGCCGACACGGTGGACAAGGTGAAGCTGGAGGACCTGCGCGGCAATATCGCGGCCGTAGCGGTGATGGCGTACGTGCTGGCGGATATGCCGGAGACGCTGCAGCAGGCCGCGTCGGGGACTCGATAAATCGCGTCCACAGTTCGGCCTGGCCGTTTGCGGGGCTGAGATCGTTGACTGTTCCGATCACTTGTAGGTAGCGGGCACCGAGAACGAAATGTCGCCGATCGCTATACCGATGTCCAGACCGCTGGCTGAGAGCGGCGACTGAACCTGGTTTTGCATGCCCATGCCCCCGCCGCCCGCAGGCAACGCCGACAGAATATAAGAGGGCACAGTAAACTTTCCGGCATCCGCGGTGGTAAGGCAGGTGTACCCGGCGGTTCCGTAAATGAAGACATCGGAGCCGGGAGTTCCCCTGTCCAGGTCACAGTCAGATCCTGGGAACGGTCGATGGTTGAGGCCACGCTTTCATTCGTCCACGCGATTATCGGATTGGCGAACGTTACGGTGGAAGCAAACGAGCCTACATCCGCGCCCCCAGACCCTTGGAAGGTGAATGTGCCGCCGGTCGAAGGGATCGCGGTGGTCTTGTCTCCGGCGATGTGTTCGCGGTTTTCACCAACGGCGGGAATGTCGCCAAAGCCTTGGTCACCTCCTACGCTGGAGCCGAGCGGAGCGCTAGTGGCGATCACGGACAAGTACACAAGTGAGTCTTTACTACTGTAAGAACTAAATCCCGCCGTTCCTAGATTGCCCAGGTTGTACGCCTTGGCTTTGCCTTGTGGCGTGATGGTGCTCCCGTTCCACAGGAGGTCTCCCCGGAGTTGACGATAGCGCCCGTGTCGAGATTCAAGGCGTTGCCGGACGCCAGGGTTGTGGTCTGGTTGATGTCCGCGCTGGCCGCGATGGCGAGGGCGAACGGGAGGACCGTTAGAAGAATCTTGATAGAACAAAGTTGCGGCATGTGTGAGCAGTATGATCGCATTTCACTTAACATTGCGCCAAGGCTGGAAAAAACTGTCATCCGGTCTTTCTCACTTTTCGCTTTCCTATTGGGAGCGGACGGAAAGAATTACGCCGGTCGGGGATTGAGAACTGCCGATGCCTGCTTGGATCGAATAGTCTCCGTCCGCGATATTGTTAGGGACCTGGATGGCGATCTGATACAGGCCCGCCGAGCCCGGCGCGAGAGCCGAACCGAACACGATGGCTGAGTTGTTATTGATCGTGATCGTGGGCGCGTTCGCGGTGGAGTAGGTCGTATCGGCCGGCGTTCCCTTGCCCGCGGGATAGGGCGGGTTCGTAGCGCCGAAGCCCGTGGCCCAAAGGATGAGCACGTCACCCGGTTTGGCCGCGATTGTACTGGTGCCGGGGAAGGTTCCCGGTTTGACCGCCAGGCTGAAATCCTGGCGCGTGGCCACCACCTGGTTGCCCGGCCAGGCGAAGAACGCCGGAGAGAAGTCGCCCGCCGTGGTGTTGAATGCGGGACTGGTTCCCACATCGGTTGTCACGGTCACATCCACCGACCCGGACGAAAGGTCGGCAGGCGCAAGGACGTTCAGCTGTCCGGAAGTCAGGTAATAAACGTACGCGGGTTTCCCTCCAATGTTTACCTTGACGCCGTCTACATTGGTAGGTAGAGCGCCGTTGACGATGGAGTTGGTCCAGTCGTCATTCTTGGGCGCCAGGTTCGAGCCGAAAATCGTGACCCAGGTGTTGGCGGCGATGCCCGGTTGCAGGCTGGCGGCGTTCACGACCGAGGTAATGACGGGCGTCAAAGTGGGCACGATCGCGACGTCCTGTACTTCTTGTTGCAGGCATCCACCGGGCTTACAACCAGCCGGGCCCTGGGGAATCACGCTGGGCGTGAAGTGGCCGCCGCCATCGGTGGAAACCTTCAAATCGTGATTACTGTCGATGCTGTTGGAGAAAAGCAGAGACGAGGTCGTATCAGCCCAAAGCCTGCCGCTATGGGCCGAGAACAATCCGTCCTGTATGGGTGTCCAGGTATTGCCGGCATCGGTGGTTTTCAGGATGGTGGGACCCGCGCCGGTTACGTCCCCGGCCGCATAGATCGTGCCGTCCGGCCAGCCGATGACCTGCGAGTATACATAATCGGTGGTAATCGTGAGCGCCGTGAAGTTCACTGCTCCATCGGTGCTCTTGAACATCCCGCATAGCGAGCCGGCGACCTGGCAACTCGTAGAAGTACTGTGATCGGATGCGGCGTACCAAATGTTTGCATGCAGCGGATCCTGAATCAGGTCTATCGCCCCGGAAGCCAGCGTACCGTTCACCATAATATGCTTGGTGACGAAGGTCCACGTCTCACCATAATCACTACTCTTAAAGAATTGGCCGATTCCATCGTCCACGTAGAGGGTTCCTGCGACAGTTTTGTCCGCCTCAAAGAAGCCGACGGTATCGCCGTTTGGAAACGGCACGGGATTCATTCCCGGCAACAGAGGGATCGTGATCTGTTTCCAAGTGGCTCCGCCATCGGTGCTCTTGAATAGAAGGTCTCCGCCACCTTTCGGCGGCTCCGCGCTGATGTAGATGACCTGGCCGGAGAAATCGACTTGCACTTTGCTGGAGCCGCTAATACCCTGGCCGACCAGCGGGTTCGCGGTCCAAGTCTGAGCGCCGTCCAGGCTCGAAAAGAAAGCGTTCGCCTTGGCATGTCCCACCATGTAGATTTTGTTGGGATCATGCGGGTCCAGCGCGATCGAATATCCGACGACGGGCCCGGCCAGCAGCGCGTTGTTGAGAGGTATATTGACCAGATTCCAGGATGCTCCGGAATCGGTGCTCTTATAGAGGCCGTAGCTCGCGGCCACATAAACCGTGCTTGCAGCGCAACTCAGCGCTGCGCACAACCCGATCGCGATCGTTTTAGAAAAAGCAGTCATGAGGTTGTCCCCGCACAAGACTTAAGGACCCACTGGTAATGTCACGCTGTTCGCCTGGACGCCATTGATCTTGAGCACGAGCGCATCGGCCGCATTCTCGCGGGCCAGGCCCGGCACCACGATATTGATCTGATTGAATCCCACCAACCCGGAGGTGAGTCCCGAAAACGTGACGCTGGCCGGAATTCCGTCAATGCTGACCTGCGGTTGCGCCACAGTTTGACTGCCCGCCGACGGCTGTCCGGTAGTAAGCGAAGGGCTGACGGCGCCCATGCCAGTGCCGTAGCAGATGATCGTCTCGTTAGGATGCGCACGATTGTCCGCGGTGATCACTGTGATTCCGTCTTGATGCACGCACAGAGCCGTACCCCGCCCGTCCTGCGTCTGGGAAAAAATCCCCGGCGCCTCCGGGCGAATGTTCACCGTGCGCGCCGCGCTGGTCTGGCCACCCACTGTGACCTGAACCTGCGCCGAGGTTTGACCTGCTAGCTCCAAGGGAATCTGGATGCCCAGTTGCCCGGATAACGAGTAGAACAGGGGTGCGGGAAAACCACCCACGGTCACCGACGCACCGCCCAGCGTCGTGACGAGTTTCCCGTCCGGTCCAAACGCGGATACCGCCACCACCGAGCCATCGTTCAAGCCGCTTCCGAAAATCGCGGCAATCGAGCCCGGAGCTACCGGAGACGGCGCGACCGCGAAGCTGGCGTTGTTAACGATGCCGCCTTCGAGAATGTCCGGCCCGCCCGGTGCGGGAGGCAGGTATTTGTATAGGAACGAATCGGCGGCGCGCGTGAGGTTATCAGGAATCGTGTTCCGGTCAGTGTATCCGCCGATGTAGAGGCTGGTTCCATCGGTCGCCACGCCATAGCCGTAGTCGTCATCCACTGAGCCGGTTTGGATGGTCCAGATCGGGTTGCCAATATTGTCGAAACGTCGAACGAACACATCGGCTCCGCCCAGAGTCTTTCCCGTAAGCCCGCTTCTGGCGTAGCCAACTGCATACACGCCGCCCGAATCCGCGGCCACGCCGTACGCCTCTTCGCGATCGATGGTTCCGAACTGCTGGGTCCACTGGTAATTGCCGCTGAGATCGTATTTGCGGACAAAGGCGTCGAAATCGAACGTTGGCAATGTCTGAATACCAAGCAGACCCGAAGTGCTTCCCGCGATGAACACGCCCGTCGCGTTGGTTGTTATCGCATAGGCGTAGTGCTGGCCGGAGTCGCCGAATTGCTGCGTCCACACCGCGTTGCCATCCACGTCGTACTTGCGAACGAACAGATTATTATTCGAGGGCGGAGGCGGGGTGGTGAGCGAAGCAGTGCCAGAGGTTCCAGTAATATAAATTCCGGAGGAATCTGCGCACACCGCGTAACCGATCCCGCCGTTGGCCTGGATTTGGCTAGTCCATAGGACATTCCCGGCCTGATCGAACTTACGTAGGTAGATGCCTTGCGAAATCGTGCCGTTTGCGACTCCGAAAAAGGCTCCCACCACATATACTGCGCCGCCGCTGGCTACTACAGCCGCGGCGCTTTCGCCTCCCGCGGTTCCACTGGACGGCCCTTGGTATTTCCAAAGCAGGTTTCCGCTGGGATCGTATTTCATGACACCCGAAAGGAAGTTATTCTCGGCGCGCCGTCGGCCGGGCCCGGGGCTGGTGCCGGTGGAGCCAACCACGTAAACACCGGTGCTATCCTCCGCTACGCCATTTGCTACGAAACTGCCCCGCTGCAGAGCGAACTCACGCGTCCACACGACGTTTCCATCCGAGTCGTATCTGCGTACAAAGCCGTCTTGGCCGAGACTGACGGCGGTTTGTCCGGGAAGCGCGCCTTGCGTAGCTCCAGCCACGTAGACGCCGGTGGAATCGGCGGCTATCGCATAAGTCGCATCCGGGTTTGAGGTTGCGAATTGCCGCGCCCACTCCAATGTTTGACCGGCACCCGGCACCGCCAGGAAAAGCATCAATATCAGACAGACACAATTGTTGTTTCTTGACATTCGCGCTCCGTTGCTAATCCAGCGATCAGATGGAACCTTCCGTCTGGCATTGCGCAAAAGGCCGAAAAAACTGTCAACGTTGTTCCTTAACTGTTTACTTGAAGGTCCCGCTCTCGGAATACGAAACGGCGCCCTGGGCGATGGCGGCGTCCAGTCCGCTGGCAGGTAGCGGCCCCATGATGGAGTTTTGCAGCTGTATAGCGCCGGCTCCGGGTACCAGACCGGACAGAATATAAGAAGGCACGGTGAACTGGCCATCATCGGTGTGCGCCAGACACGTAAAGCTTACTGGCGCCCGCCCTGGGCCTGCGCCGGAAGTGCCGAGAATGTAAACCAAGCTGCCCGGGTTCCCTCCGGTCCATTTAACGGTTAGATCTTGAGAACGATCGACGTTATCTGCGACGCTCGTGTTGGTCCAGGTGAGTAACGGATTGGTGAAGGTGATCATGGCTGTAAATGCGCCGACATCGGCACCACCGGTTCCGGTGAAGGTGAATGTTCCGCCCGTGTCCGGCACGGCGGTGCTAGCGAGCAGAGAGTAGAAGGCGCCTTTGATTCCCTGTGATGCCATTTTAGTGTTGAGGCCGCCCGGTCCGGTCAGAGTGATGCTGCCTACATCCAGGCCGGTGATGTTGGGTATCGGCACAGGCGTGTTATATGTCAGCAGACATCCGCCCGGAGACAGTGAGAACGGCGGGACGTAGATGCCGCTATACTTCTCGAACGCGGCATCGGCGAAGCTGGAAATCTCTCGACCGCTTTTGCTGGGGGTGTTGGTTCTGCCAACGGCGACCAATCCGCCTCTTATGGTGGTTCCACCGGTGGGTGCAATCTGATTCCCATTGAGCCCGGTGGCCTGATCGAGGCACGCACCGCCACCGGGATTGATAGGCAGCGTGGCAACGTTGCTGATGGTTCCTCCGGCGATCACCGCGATCGGAACCCAGCACCCAGTGGGCGCCGAATCCGGGATGGTCAGATCGATTTGGTTCACGCCGGGATAACCCGCCGAGCCATGGTACAGGAGGTTGGCGGCGACGCCTCCGATAAATACCTGAACGGGCGCATCGATATCGTGTGGATTCGAGGAATACACGGTATCGCTGTCGGCTGGATCGGCGCCTAGTCCGGTAGTCCAGAGCACGATGGTTTCACCCGGCGAGGCGGAGTTGGTGAACGTCAACAGCGCGCCGGTGGCGTTATCCGTCGCGACTCCGCTATTGGTGTAGTAGGTGTTAATCCCAGGCGCGTGTGCGACTACGTGAATCGTGGCGGCTTGGCTGCTAGCGCCACGGTAGGTTACGGTCAGAGTGCCGTCGCCCATAGGTGTGTTCGCAGGCAGGACGGCGGCCAGTTGCGTGGGGCTGGTGTAGTAAAGCGCCGGGTGAACGGTGACGCCGTTGACCACTACCGTGATGTTGGCGCCGTTTAGCGTGGTGGAAAGGCCGGGATCCGCGCTGGATTGCAGCACCGGATCGCCGGGATCCGCCAGGTTCTCGCCGCGCACGATGAAGATGCTGCTGGGTGCAATGCCGGAACTCGGGGTGCCGTCTGGAATCAGGCTGGAGTTGTTCAGTATGGAATCCACTTGCGGGCCCAGCGGGGTTGCGCCGAAGGTGATGAATTGGAGCGTGATGGAGCCGCCGCCCACCGCCGTAATTAGCACACCGGCCGTGTGGCCTCCGTTCGTGAATACGGCGAAAACGTCACCCACAACCATCCTGATCGCGAGTAGAGGCTTAGAAGAGGCATTGTTCTTGAAGGCATCGAAATAGCTCTCAGGCTGACTAAGCCTGCCTAGCGTCGGAGAAATGTTAGCGGCCGTGGCGGCGCCTTGGGGAGTAATCGTGGTGCCGTCCCAGCGGATATCGCCGCCGGAGGAAACCACAGCACCAGTGTCGAGATTCAGGGCGCTGCCGGAAGATAGAGTGGTGGTTTGGTTAATGTCGGCTCGAGCCGGCTGGGCAGACGCACCTAGTAACAATGTTAGAGTAGCCCCGAGAATGGAACCACCCCAGCGACGAACAATAAAAACAAGAGTCATCATACCCTCTGGGCGGTATAATATCTTACACTCCGCATTGCGCGAACGGGGAAAAAAACTGTCATGCGGACTCGGGGAATCCGAACGCAAATCAAGAGCGGGCTAACGGGGATCGAGGGAGTGGCGCTGAGCCGGCAGGCGCTGGACGAAATGTTCAGCGTGACCTACGAGGAACTGCGCCGATTGGCCTCGACGGTGAAACGCAACGACCCGGGCGCTACCTTTACGCCTACGGCGCTAGTGAATGAAGCCTGGCTGAAGCTGGCGAAGTCGCCTCGCTTCGTCACCACGTCTCCTCTGCATTTCAAAAGGATCGCCGCGCGTGCGATGCGGCAGGTGCTGGTGGAAGCGGCACGGCGGCGCCTGTCATCCAAGCGCGGCGGTGATGGTGGCGTTATATTCGCCGTGGTAAGCGATGTGGCGGCGGAGGCGGCGCTGGGCCGCGAAGACTTGCTGGCGCTGGAGGAAGCGCTTCAGGAACTCGAGCGCCTGGAGCCCCGCCAGGCCTTACTGGTTGAAAGCAGATTTTATGGGGGGCTGGATGTGGCCGAGACGGCGGCCCTGCTGGATGTATCGGAAGCCACCGTGCACCGGGAGTGGAAAGTGGCCAAGGCCTGGCTCAACCACCGCCTGAGCGAAGCGCGATAATCTTAAGTCCTGCGGAGCGACATGGACACCGCGCGACTCAAGCGAATCCAGGCGCTGTTTCTCGAGGCCTGCAATGTGGCGGAGACAGATCGGGAGGCTTTCCTGCAAGGCGCCTGCGGCGGCGACGCCGAGCTGCTTGCCACCGTCCAGGCGATGGTGGCCGAAGATGCCCGCGAAGATTCTTTGCTGGACAACGGCGTGGCCGAGATCGCCGACGACATGCTGGGAGCGCGCGGCGAGTCATTCGTCTCCCGCCAGTTCGGTCCCTACCGCTTGAAGCAAGTGTTGGGCGAGGGCGGGATGGGCGTAGTCTACCTGGCGGAGCGTGAAGATCTGGGCAGCCTCGTGGCGATCAAGATTCTGCGCGACGCCTGGTTATCGCCGGCCCGCCGGGAGCGCTTCGAAAGCGAGCAACGGACGCTGGCGCAATTGAATCATCCTTCGATCGCGCGGCTCTACGATGCCGACACCCTGGGCGACGGCACGCCCTGGTTCGTGATGGAGTACGTGGAGGGCGTGCCCATTACGGATTATGCGCGCCAGCATCAGTGTTCGGTTGAAGAGCGGCTGCGGCTTTTTCGCGCGGTGTGCGAGGCGGTGCAGTATGCGCATGGCCACGCCATCATCCACCGCGATTTGAAGCCTTCCAACATCCTGGTGAAGGCTGCGGGCGAGATCCGGCTGCTGGATTTTGGCATCGCCAAGCAGCTCGAGAGCCTGGAGCAAGCCGCGGACCAGACCAGAACGGAGTTGCGGCTGATGACGCCCGCCTATGCCGCCCCCGAGCAGGTGCGTGGCGAGAAGATAGGGATATTTACGGACGTCTACGCGCTGGGTGTGGTCCTGTATGAACTGTTGGCCGGGCGCGCTCCATTCGACCTGTCGAATCGGACTCCGGGCGCGGCGGAGAAGATTATCGCCGAGGAGCAACCGCAGCGCCCCTCCACAATGCTGCAACGCGTCCACGCATCGTCCTGGGCCGACCTGGATGTCCTGTGTCTCACGGCCATGCACAAGGATCCACAGCGCAGATACCGCACCGTAGACGCGCTGATCCGCGATGTGGATCATTACCTGGAGGGTGAGCCGCTGGAAGCGCGGCCGGACACTCTGCGTTATCGCGCCGGCAAGTTCGTGCGACGGAACCGGCGGGCGGTGATTGCATCCGTCCTGGGGCTGGCGGCGGTCCTGGGCATGGCGGCGTTCTTCACGATACGATTGGCGATCGCGCGCAACACGGCCCAAGCTACCGCGGCGCGGTTGCAGCGCGTCCAACAATTCATGTTGAGTTTGTTTGAAGGTGGCGATAAGTCCGCTGCCCCGGCGGAGGGTCTGCGGGTCACCACCATTATTGACCGCGGTTATCAGGAAGCGCAGGCGCTCAAGCAGGAGCCGGAGGTGCAGGCGGAGCTGTACCGTACGCTGGGCGGGATTTATCAGAAGCTGGGCAACCTGGGACAGGCGGATTCGCTGCTGAGCGCGGCGCTGGCCGAGCGCAAGTCTTTATTTGGACCGGAGCATCCAGAAGTGGCCGAGAGCCTGGTCGCTTTGGGACTTTTACGTGTCGACCAGGCCCGTCTGGACGAAGCCGAGCGGCTGGTTCGCGAAGGGCTGGATAAGACCAGGCGCGCTCGTCCTCGCGACGATGCCGCCATTGCCAAGGCCACTACAGCGTTGGGGAAGGTGATTGAGGCGCGGGGCAATTACGATAAAGCCATTCCTCTGCTCGAGGCCGCGGTGGATCTGGAAGCGCGTATCGCGCCCGCAAGCCCCGAGCTGGCCGCGGCCGTGAAGGAGCTAGCCGACGCTCAGTTCTACGCCGGGCATTATGACGTATGCGACACCTTGAACCGGCGCGCGTTGTCGCTACACCGCCAGATTTTCGGCGAGCGGCATCCGCTGGTGGCGGATGATCTGATCAATCTGGGAGCCGTCCAATTTGAGCGGGCGCGCTATCCGGAAGCCGAGCGCTATTACCGCCAGGCGCTCGAGATCAATCGGGCTTGGTATGGCAAGGATCATCCTGAGGTTGCGTCGACCTTGTCGATGCTGACGCGGGCGCTGGTCTTCGAGCAGCGCTACGACGAAGCGGTGAACCTGGTGGAGCAGGCGCTGGCCATTCAGGAGCGAGTGTACGGGCCGATGCACCCCAAAGTGGCGAACGTGCTGAACGAATTGGGGACCGTGGCTTTGCAGCGGGATCGATTCGATGAGGCCGAGGCGCGATTCCGCCGCATGGTCGAGATATACAAAAGCGCGTATGGCGAGCATCATTATCTTTACGCGCTGGCCTATGCGAATCTCGCGAGCGTCTATCTGGCGAGGAAGGATTATCCGCGCGCCGAAAAGATGTTCCGTGAAGTGGTCCAACGCTATACGGAAGCGCTCTCGGCTGACCATTTGTACACCGGGATTGGGCAGATCAAACTGGGGCGGGCTTTGGCCGGCGAGAAGCATTATGCGGATGCCGAACAGCACTTGCTGGCCGGATACAAGATCCTGATGAAGCAGACCAGCCCGTCGGCGAGTTGGCTTCAGTCGGCGCGCAAGGAGCTGGTCGGCGTGTACGAGGCGCTGAACGAGCCCGAGAAAGCCGCGCAGTTTCGGGAGGCGGCGGTTGCGGCCAAGGCGTCAGCGAGCGACGCCGGACGTTAGAGCGCGGCGATATCCGAAGTTTCGAGAACTCGCTTCGGCGCACCTTGCTTGGCGGCTTTCAACATGGCACGGCCGAGTTTTTCCGTGGTCGTGATCTGGTTCGGCCAGTGTTTTTGGAGCCAAGGTAGAACGGGTCCGCTCAGCGTGTAAAACAATTGAACGGCACGTGTCTTCGACTTGATCCCATCGAGCGGTACAATGACGCCCGGGCGGAACATGTATGCGCCGCGGAAGGGCATGCTAAGCAGCGCATTTTCGGTTTGCCCCTTCACACGAGCCCACATACTGCGTCCGCGCTCGGTGCTGTCGGTGCCGGCTCCCGATACGTAGATGAACGTCATGCTGGGATTCAGACGCGCCAGTGTCTGCGCGGCTGCGATAGTGAGGTCGTAAGTGATGCGGCGATATTTTTCCTCGCTCATGCCCGCAGACGAAACACCCAGGCAGAAGAAGCAGGCGTCGAAGCCCGAGAGCTGATTTTCGATAGTCGAGAAATCGAAGAAATCCTTGTGGACCAGTTCGCGAAGCTTGGGATCCTCGCGGCCGGTGGCGCTTCGCACGATGGACAGGACGCGCTGGACATCCGGGTCGAGCAGGCACTCGCGCAAGACGCCCTGGCCCACCATCCCGCTGGCGCCAAAAATGACAACGTTCACGTCTCCATATTAGAGCCTGGTTTGGGGCGCCGCGGTGATATGCTTGTGGCCATGTGGAATCGCACCCTGTTCGTAATGCTGCTGGCCTGTACGGCCGCGAGTGCTCAAAGCCGGTCGCAGCCGCCGCGCTCGGTGCGGCTTTATGTATTCGACGATGGCATGATCCGAGGGATCAACCCGGAGATGTTTCATTTCAAGAAGGAAGAGGTCGCCGCTGCCGACATGGTGGTGGCGTCGTATCTGATCGTGCATCCGAAGGGCACGCTCATGTGGGACAGCGGGGCAATTCCGGACGGCGAAATCAAGGGCGACGGCAGCATCGCGACACAGGGGTTGTATAGTGCGTCGAAGACGCTGCGGTCACAGCTTGCCGGGATTGGATACACCCCTCAGGACATTACATACTTCGCCCTTTCGCATTATCATGGCGACCACACCGCCAATGCCAACGATTTCGCGGGCGCCACCTGGCTGGTTCAGCAGCCGGAACGCGACGCGATGTTCGGCGACAAAGCGCCGCCGATCACGCAGCGGGCTCGCTACGAAGCTCTCAAAGATAGTAAGACGAAAATCTTGAAGGGCGAGGATTACGATGTTTTTGGCGACGGCACGGTGGTGATCAAGGCGGCTTATGGGCACACGCCTGGGCACCAGGTGCTGTATGTGAAGCTGGCGCGCGCGGGTCCGGTGTTGCTGGCGGGGGATTTGTATCATTACCAGGAAGAGCGGGGCACCGACAAGACGCCGACCTTCGAGTTCAACCGGGACCAGTCGCTGGCGAGCCGCTCGACTATGGAGGCGTTCATCAAGAAGACCGGTGCGCAGCTGTGGATCGAGCATGATGTGACGAATTTCAACAAGCTCAAGAAGAGTCCCGACTATTACGAGTGAGCGGGCGACTCCGATAACTCGTGGTCCGGCAAGCCCCAATCGGACCTATTGAAGATCACAGGGACGTGAAGAGCGCGCATGTTCGCGACCAACCAAAGCAAGTCATCGTTCAAGGCGGATGCTAATTGGGGACTTGCGGCGGGCGCCTGGGCTGGTTCGCCTCCGGGAGCGCGATAAATTCGAAGCGGATCTTCCAGGACCTGCTCACGGGCGCCGGAGTAATGGGCGGCGTAGCAGAACAGTGAATCTAGATGATCGGACGGCAGATCCAATTCGGAGAAGCCTCGCACGTCCAACCAGTGCGCGCGAGACATCAACGTGAAGTCGGTACATGTATTGGTGTGCAGATAAGCGGGCTCGCCCATTTCGAGAAGCTGAGGGGAAGCTTCGCGTCGAGCAGTCCAATCTTTTGTTGCCGGCTTTGAATCGATGCCGAGACTGCACCACTCGTGCGAATCCTGTGGCGCGGCGGAATGGCGCGTTCCGGCGCCGCAGGCAAAGACGCGGAAGCTCAGCAGACGGGAATCCGGTCCGCACGGCGATCCCGGTGTCTCCGGTGTGAGATAGAGAGCGGCGATAGTGCCAGGGGCGGCCGGCACGGTGAATTCCAGGTACGTCAAACCTTGAAGCGGGGCTCTGGCTAGCACTGCGCCCCGTTCGTCCGTGGAACGCACCACTAAAATAGCCGGCTGCTGACTTGGCCCCGGCTCCACCAACAAGGCGAGTGCGGAAGTGGTTTTGGGCATGCGCAAGAGGAGCCGCGCGTCTTTCGAAACCCAGCGGAATCGCTCGCCGGCTGATTCCTCGCGATAATACCAGCCTGGGCCGACTTGAAAGTCCATGCCCGCTTCAAAAATATCGCTGCCGCGGCGTCCCAGCAAACGTGCGGATCGAGCACTTAGTGCGCATCCGCGCACCAGCAGCGCCCACGGTCCTTGGAATTTGTGGGCACTTCCGAGCAAGCGCTTAATTATCGGGCTGTGTTCCCGGACGGAATCAGCGAGCGAGGGCGGCGCGGATTGAGCGGCGTTGGGCGCGACCCAATCGCAATGAAAAACCGCCAGGTTGAGGATGCGAGGGTCGTCCAAGACAGGTGCGCCTCCGCCGGGCAGATGGAGACGGAACTTTCGCAGGCCGCCTGGCGCGGTCGGCGGGACAGCGAGCGCGGTAATGGTGCGCCCACCGATCGTCCATTCGGTGGCCGAAGAGTCGTGCTCATCGAATATTTGCAGGGTCTGTGGCAGCGGGCCGAGTCCCGGGCCTGGTTCAACCTCAAGCAGCAGGATCCCTCCGCCCGCAGGAACACGCGCCAGGACTTCCGCGTCGTTGTCGAGCCAGCGAAAGGTTTCGCCTGTGGCCGCGTAGTGTTCGGGCGGAAACCAACCTGAGCCAAAGCTCAGACCGGAGTTGACGGAAGCGATATCTTCTGGCGCATTGCGTCGCAGACCGTCGGAAGTGAGCGCGAACATGCCCTCTCGCGTCGACACACGCATCAAATGGCTGCGGCAATAGGCGAGGCGCGCGTCCACGGTGTCGTCGAGGGGACTGCCGCGCTCCACATCGTAACGGTCCATGCGATACATCCGGCCTTGCTCCAAGCGCCGCGCAGCGAGAAAATCGATCAGCTCGTTCGAGAACAGGATGTCAATTTTGGTGGCCAGGATAAACTCGCCCCGCGCCCGGCGAATCCCGGCGTTTGTGAGGAGGCGGGCATTGGCCGGATCGCGGATCTGAGTTTCGCGCGGCATCTCAATCAGGCGGATCTGGCAGGGCGTGCTGTCGGCAGGCAAACGCAATGAGGGCGGATTCTGGGTCACAATGATCAGCTCTGAGTCGAGGTTCTGGCGCCTCGTTTGGTCAATCCAGGTATCCACGAAGAGCTGCATGCGCGCCGTCAACTCCGCCGAGGTGTCGCGGCAGGATATGCCGGCTACGATGGACAGATAAGGCATGGTTTCACTTTTCGAGCGCTGCTCTCGCGCTGAGCGCGATCCAATGGCCGCATGGAAAACCAGATTATAAGATAGCGTTTCCGGCCGTTGTGCTTTTGCGATTCTCAACGCGCAACACTGGTACGCGTAGTCCTAACCCTCGTTGTAACTGTGAAGCGGCGTCTTTTAGGGAGCGTTTTTTGCGTAACAGTTGTGTGGCGCTCCGAGTCCAACAAAGTTTAATGACGTCGGGTGCTTCAGTATCAATGTGCGAAGAAAAGCGCCGCCTGGTGGCGGAATACGAAGCCGCCACCCAAGCGTACTTCCGGTCCATGAACGACCTGCGAGCCAAGATGGGCACTTCCCCAAAACACGAATACGATCAATTGTTTAGGGCGACGGAAGAAGCGCACTCGCGATCCGAAGAAGCACGCACGGCTCTCCTAAAGCATGTGCGCGAGCATAAGTGCTAACTGTAGTTCTCCCGACTTTCCGCCGCAGTAACGAAATCCAGTTACAAACGATCATACAAATGGGTGGCTCACCTGAGTATCTCCGGCACCTCGGTTGCCAAGGAGGCCGATGCAAGGAGCGGAACATGAACGACTCATCGAGGAGTATCATCAGGCCGTTAAGAAGTACAGCGAAGCAGTAAGTCGGTTACTGAATCTCGAAGGGCCGGAATTTGACCGGGCTTACCAGGAAGCTGAAACGTTGCGGCAGGTGAGTGAACGATGCCGCGCGGCACTGGAAAAGCAAACGTGAAGACTTAGCAGGCGCCTTCGCCACCGCTTTCATTCCGCATTCCCAACTGAGATAAAATCATTCAAATCCCATGTCTCTTCCGGCCGGGACAGATTTGAAGAACCCACTTGAAATCCTAACGTCCAGCGGCGCCGGTGGCATGGGCCAGCTTTAGATCGGGACAAAATCAATCAGGAGGCACTAGCTTATGAATAAAAGCCTGCGTAGAGAGATTCTTGCGTATGTGTCGTTGGGTGGAACGATGGCTTTGCTTCAAAGGACTGCTTCTGCCCAGCAGAGCCAGCAGCCGGGCGCGCCTCCGAAGAGTTTTCATTACGGCCCCGACAATCCGTCCGAGACTTACGTGAAGCACGCCTACGACGAGCAGACCGTTGACCTCGGCGAAGTGACAATGAACTACGTGGTCGCGGGCAGCGCGAGTTCGCCGGCGCTCCTGCTGATCCCCGGTCAGACCGAATCGTGGTGGGGCTATGAAAAGGCAATCGGGCTCCTGAAAGACCGCTTTCATGTTCATGCCGTCGATTTGCGCGGACAAGGGCGCTCTACTCGAACGCCGGGCCGCTATACGCTGGACAACATGGGCAACGATCTGGTGCGCTTCATTGCGCTGGTCATCCGGCGGCCCACCGTCGTGAGCGGACTCTCATCCGGCGGAGTGCTTTCGGCGTGGATGTCCGCCTATGCGATGCCCGGCACTGTCCGAGGGTGTCTGTATGAAGATCCACCCTTGTTCTCATCCGAGGTCAACACTTCCTATGGCCAGTCGATACGCCAGGGCGCTGCCGGTCCGATGTTCGCTCTTTGGGCAAAGTACCTCGGCGACCAATGGAGCATCGGCGACTGGAATGGTATGCAGGAAGCGGCAGCGCGCGAGTTGCATGTCCGTGTGCCACCGCCAAGAACCGATGAGCCGCCGCAGAATTTGAAGGAGTACGACCCGGAATGGGGGCGGTCATTCTGGACTGGAATGTGGGCGGCGAGCTGCGATCACGCGCAAATGCTGTCTCACGTCAAGGTGCCCGTGCTTTTCACGCATCACCAGCGAAGGATCGACGATAAGACCGCGTTCCTCCTGGGCGCCACTTCAGATCTGCAGGCCAGGCGCGTGCGCGAGATCGTTGAGGCCGCCGGACAACCGATCGAATACAAGTCGTTTCCGACCATGGGGCACCCGATGCACCAGATAGATCCTGCGCTATTTGCCAACACTCTGACGGCCTGGGCGCAAACGC
>Ga0335083_10003394_pt1 | contig 20689 bp, 17 predicted proteins | sample Lox_Sample_42_FD_206716 | JGI IMG/M metagenome (GOLD analysis project Ga0335083, IMG submission 206716) | Soil microbial communities from Loxahatchee National Wildlife Refuge, Florida, United States - Lox_Sample_4.2 | ecosystem: Environmental > Terrestrial > Soil > Wetlands | place: USA...
GTGGTCCGCGACAAGAAGGAGCAGAACCTGAACCTGATGCTGCCCGACCGAAAAGAGTCGGGAGAGATCCTGGAGCGGGAAGAAAGTTCGGAGATCGACGCCAAGTCACGAGTGGAATTGGGAGAATTGCGGACCGAGTTGGCGAAGCTTCGGCCACAGATGGAAATGACGGCCGAGGATTATCGCAAGTCAGCGGTCGAACTCCGGAAATCGCTTACTGACCAACAGAAAAAGCTCCGCGAACAAAGTGAGAAGGTTCGCGAGCAGTTCAGGGAGCAGGGGCGGGAACTCAGACGCCAACTGGAGCAGATGCAACGGGACACATTCCTTTTCCACAGACGGATGGACATTTAGTTAGACTGGACGCCTAGCGGCCGGTCGCGGCGGAACGGGCCAAGGTGGCAAGGCTGACGCGGTTGCGGCCGGCTTGTTTCGCAGCGTAGAGACCATTATCGGCCGCGCGGATCAATTCGTCGCGGCTCTTGCCGTGCGCTGGAAAAGCCGCTACTCCTGCACTGATCGTGACGGTCCGCGGCACTCCCGGAAATTGATAGCCCTCAACCAGCCGGCGTAATTTCTCAGCAATGGCGAGCGCCTGCTCCGCATTGGTCTGCGTCAGCAGGATCGCGAATTCCTCTCCGCCATACCGGCATACGACATCGATCTTGCGCAATTGCTGGTGGAAGAGTGAAGAAGCCTGCCGCAGGACTTCGTCACCGAGCAGGTGGCCGAATTCGTCGTTCAGCCGCTTGAACTGGTCGATGTCGGCCATAATCACCGCCATGCCGGTTCCGTAGCGGCGGGCGCGCTCGATCTCTTCCATGATCCGAAGTTCGAAGAAACGACGGTTGAAGATTCCGGTAAGGCCGTCGAGGTACGCCAGCTGCTTGACCCGATCCACGTAATGCGCGTTCTGGATCGAGTTGGCGCAGATGTCGGCAACCGATTCCAGAGACTGCAACTCGCTCTCGCGGAATGTGTTGGGCTGCGAGCTATGGAGCGTGAGTATCCCCAGAGTCTGACCGAAAGAAATCATGGGGATGCTCATGCGCGAAGCGGACTCCTTGAAGAGCCGGCGGGATTCCGGGATGTCACTTACATCTTTTTCGATGACGGTGCCGCTGGTGGCGATGACGCGCGACCAGGGGTCTTGGGTCACCGGAAAGCGTGCGCCAGGCGGAGTACAGGGCGTCAGGGCTCCCTCGTGTGCTCGCATGACCAGGTCGCCTTCCTCGCGCAAGAGAAGCGATACATGCGAAACCTGAAAGGCCCGCTGAATCACGGAACATACGCGGACCAGCAGGTCCTCTAATTCCATGACGACCGTACTTTGCTGCGCGATGATATTGATCGCTTCCAACTGCCGCGCCCGCTTGCGTTCTAGGGAATAAAGATGGGCGTTCTGCAGCGCGATGGAGGCATGGGTGGAAAACAGAGTCAGCAGTTCGATGGTTTCGTGGTCAAAGCGATCGATGCACTCGCTCTGGCAGTCAAGCACGCCCACGACTTCATCGCACACCATGAGCGGAATGGCCAGCTCGGAGCGCGTGGATTGCGCGGCGCAGATGTAGCGCGCGTCTTTGCTGACGTCGGGGGCGTAGACCGGCTGCTTCTTCAAGACCGCGGCTCCGGTGAGCCCGTCGTGTTGCCCTAAAAGAATCGCGTCCTTGCCCGGGTCCCAGCCAATCTGCGAACGGACCGACAACTGCTTTGCGTCCTTGTCCAGCAATAAGATGGCGACGTTGGGAAGGTGGAAATAGTCGCGGGCGATCGCCAAAATTCTCTGCAGCACCTCGTCCAAATCAAAGGTGGAGAGCACGGCCTGTCCGGCATCGTATAGGACCGCGAGTTTTGGCATAGTCGAACGAATTGTACGACGGAGGGAAGGGGTTACTTATGTGCCGAAAGTAACGTGGGATTCCCGTTGTTTGCGATCTCTGCGATGCCTCAGCGTCCCGTGCGATGAAAAGCTTTTGACCGGGCTGTGCGCGGAGAATGCAAAGGACCCCGAGCAAGGAAAACCTAAGCCGTAGGAACCTCCGTTTGAGGGGTGGGTGGTTGCTGTCCTGATCAGCGCCACTTTCTGGCGGTGCGGATCAGGCCGTAGGCCACCAGGCAGAACCAGAAGTCCAGAACCAGGCCCAGATCGACATGGAAGGGGTGGTGCCGCGCCGCCGGAGGCAACTGCGGGATCAGGACGAAGTACACCACGTTCCCCAGGATGATCGCCAGCAGAGTCTGGAGAAGATTGAGGAGCACTGGAGATTTAGACACCAGGGAGGGCATCCAAGGATGCCAGGTATTTACGATGGGTGCCGGGCGTTGGCAAGGACCTGCGGGAGACCGGGGGAGACTATTAGGACGTCAGGACATTGGCGAGAACCGGCGGCCGAGTCGATAAGTGCTAGGGGGATTTTTTATCAATCGTCTTGAACTTCACTTTTGCGTTGACGGAAATGTCCTCACCACAATGCCCCGGTCGAGTTGCGACGCAGACGTATTATCGGGCTTTGCGACATGAATCGTGTTTAAGAGAACACGGACGCTAACGAACGTGACGCCCAGCAGTAGAGCGTTCGGGTCGGCCCCAGCCTGCCAGATGTTGGCCTCAATCGTCTGCGTGGGTAAAGTGCGGTACTCGCCTTGGAAGATATGACCACCCTTGAAGTGGAATACGATCTTCCGCCCTTCCGCTGTGGGTGTGGGTCCGTTGTTGCGGCACAACGGAAATCGTGAGCGATAGACAGCTTTGCCGTCGAGCAGCACCACGAGGCTTAGATTTCTCGTATCATCGCAACTCCCGAACCAGTGCCAAGTGCCAGTTGTTTCAGAACTTCGCGCGGCGTCCTGCGCTGACGCTGTGGCACCCATAACGCAAACGCTCAGGAGCAAAATCGCAATCTTTGTCTTATGCATGGCCAGCACTCTACGCTAAATCTTCGCCGAGTTCCACGATGATTGACGAAGACAGGTGATTTGCACTCAAGTGATCTGCCAGGACGCGTGCACCGCGGATCATCAACGGGCTTAGAAGGCTTTGTTCGTGTCGAGTCTGAGTGGGATGAGATACGAGCGGGCGGTCGCTCGCTCCTGCTAACATTCTTTTGAACAGCAGGTCCCTCGACTGCGCCTCGCGATCGACAACCCGATCGCAAGGCTACGCTCGGGATGACAGATTTCACGGCTGCTCCACCTAGCGCATGCTCGAACTCTCCACGCCGGTCCAATATGTGAAGGGCGTTGGTCCGCGCATTGGGGAAGTTCTTGCCGCCAAAGGGATTTACACCGTCGGGGACCTGCTCCATTACCTGCCGTTTCGTTATGAAGACCGGCTGAATCCGCGCGGGATTTCCGAGTTGCTCCCCGGCGAGATGGCTACCGTGGTCGGCGAAGTACGCAATTCAGGGCTGTTTCGCACGCGGAGGATGCCGATTTTTCAGCTGACCGTGGGGCAAGGGCGCGCGCGCCTGCGCTGCCTGTTCTTCAATGCGACCTACCTTCAGGACAAGTTCACGCCGGGCCAGATGATCGCGCTCTACGGCAAGGTGGAAGCGGATGAACGCACGCGCGAGCTGCAGATCATTCAGCCGCAGTTCGAGATTTTGGGAGATCCCACCGACTCGGGCGAGAAGGGAGCGGAGAAGAAAGCGGCGGAGTCGCTGGAGATCGGGCGCATCGTGCCCATCTATGAGGCGATCGGGAAGCTGACGCCGCGTTGGTTCCGGAAGGCGATTCGGACCGCGCTCGACAATTTGACTCCCGACTTGCCCGACCCGATCCCTGCGGCGGTACGGGCTCATCTCGGATTGATCTCGCCGCGGGCTGCGTTGTGGAACGTCCACTGGCCGGAGCCGGGGGAAAGCTTCGATAACTTGCAGTCGTCGCGGACGCCGGCGCACATCCGAATGATCTTTGACGAACTGTTCTTCGTGGAACTAGGAATGGAGTTGAAGCGCCGCCAGCAGAAGGCGCAGACCGGGATCCCATTCCGCCTGGATGATCGGGCGCGGGCCGCGATCAAGAAGATTTTGCCGTTTCATCCCACGACCGCGCAGAAGCGAGTGCTGAAAGAAATTGCGGCGGACATGGAGAAGCCTTATCCCATGCGGCGTTTGCTGCAGGGCGATGTGGGATCGGGCAAGACCATCGTGGCGTTTGAGGCGGCGATCATTGCGATCGAGAACGGATGCCAGGTGGCGCTCATGGCGCCGACCGAGATTCTGGCGCAGCAGCATTATTTTTCCGCGAGGCGGATTCTGGAGAATGCGGGCTACCGCATCGTGCTGCTGACTGGGTCGCTGGAATCTGACCGCAAGCGTGAGGTGCGGCGGCACATTGCGCAGGGGAATGCGCAGCTGGTGATTGGGACTCATGCGCTGCTGGAGGAGAAAGTCGAGTTTGCCAACCTGGGATTGGTGATTGTGGATGAACAGCACCGGTTTGGAGTTTTGCAGCGGCTGAAACTGATGAGGAAGTCGGGGGAGGGCGAGGAGACCAGCCGAGCTGCGCTCGGCGGGACAGGCGACGGCGCCCGTCCCCACATTAACCCTCCCCACACCGGCCCTTCCCACACAACCACTTCTGCTCCCGCCGAGCCTGACGTTCTGGTCATGACTGCGACGCCGATTCCGCGGACGCTGGCGCTTACGCTTTATGGCGATCTTGATCTGAGCGTGCTGGATGAGATGCCGCCGGGGAGGACGCCGATTGTCACGCGCTGCGTTTCTGACGGTGAGTCGCCGAAGGTGTGGGAGTTTGTCCGCAAGCAGGTTGTGGCCGGGCATCAGGTGTATGTGGTGTATCCGGTAATTGCCGAGAACGAAGAGAGCGAGTTGAAGGCGGCGATCAAAATGTACCGCGAACTAAGCGGCAAGATATTCTCGGATTTGAAGGTGGGGCTTCTTCACGGCCGCCTCGACGCCGAAACCAAAGAGCAGGTCATGCGCATGTTCCAGCGCGGGGAGTTGCAGATTCTGGTCGCGACCACGGTCATCGAAGTTGGCGTGGATGTGCCCAACGCGACGGTGATCGTGATCGAGCATGCCGAGCGTTTTGGCCTGGCGCAGTTGCACCAGTTGCGCGGGCGGATCGGGCGCGGCGCGGCGAAGTCGTATTGCATCCTGATGACCGGGGGCAAAGTCAGCGAAGAGGGGCAGAAGCGGCTCGATGCCATGGTGAAGACCAACGATGGTTTCAAGATCGCGGAACTCGATCTGGAGCTGCGCGGTCCTGGGGAATTTTTTGGTACGCGACAGGCTGGGATTCCCAGTTTCCGGGTAGCCAATATCATCCGCGACGCGCAGTTGCTGGAAGCGGCCAAGCACGAGGCAGCGGCGGTGATCGCCGGGCCGAGCGCGGAGATCTCCGCGGAGGAAATCAGCCGCGCTCTGGTGCACATGCGGGCGAAATGGCAGCATACGTATGGACTGGTTGAGGTGGGATGACGAGCCACGGCTTGGGCGCCGGTTTGGTCGGCAGCCGGAAGGACCTGTATAGTCCGAGATACTTTTCCAATCGAGGGGATGGACATGAAGCGGCTTCTATTTCTGATTTGTCTCGGCCTGTTGGCCGTCAAGGGATTCTCCGGCGCAGCGTACGCGGACGAAACCACAATGTCGCGAAGCGTGGAGATCGACGGGGCGAAGGTGCATTACATGACGGCTGGCCAAGGTCCGACGCTAATCCTGCTGCACGGCTATGCCGAGACCTCGCTGATGTGGAGGCCGATCATTCCCGCGCTGGCCCAGCGCTTCACGGTCATCGCGCCGGACCTTCCTGGCATTGGCGACTCCGACATACCGGCCAAAGGGCTGGACATGAAGAGCGCAGCCATCCGCATTCACGATCTGGCGAAGTCGCTCGGCGTGCAAACAGCCGAAGTCGTCGGACACGACATCGGCCTGATGGTCGCGTATGCGTACGCTGCGCAGTTCCCATCCGAAGTAACGAAACTCGTTCTGATGGATGCCTTTCTGCCAGGGGTGGAAGGATGGGAGGCGATTTACAACAATCCGGGGATTTGGCACTTCCGCTTCAACGGGCCCACACCTGAAGCCCTTGTGCAAGGTCGGGAGCGCATCTACTTCGACTATTTCTGGAATGATTTCGCGGCCGACAAGAATCACTCGATCCCGGAAGCGGATCGTACCGCATATGCGGCGGCCTATGCGCGTCCGGGACGGATGCACGCAGGGTGGGCTTACTTCGTTTCTTTTCAGCAAGCCGCCAAAGATTTCGCACAGCTGTCCCAAACCAAGCTGACCATGCCGGTGCTGACCATCGGCGGCGACAAGTCGCTGGGAGAGGCACTGGGGCAGCAAGCCAGGCTGGTTGCGACAAACGTGACCGTGGTCGTGCTCAAGAACGCGGGGCACTGGGTGCTGGAGGAACGCCCCAAGGAAACGACCGAGGCTTTGGAGAAGTTTCTGTGAGGCTTCGACGCAACGAGGGAGTTTGTCCTGCGAATGAATGGACTGCTACTTCATTATTTTCATGCGACCGAAGGCAAAGGGATCGATGATTGCCTGCGCACCTTCCGCGCCCGTGGCTTCGGCCTGAACTGATAGAATCGAAAGGATGGCTGGGTCTTCCCAACTGATTCAGATTGAGCTGGGCGCTCCGCAGAGGGTGCCGAAGCCGTCGTGGCTGCGGGCGAAAGCTCCCGTAGGCGACAACTTTCACAATCTGAAGAAACTGGCGCGCGGCATGGCTTTGCACACGGTTTGCGAGTCGGCGCAGTGCCCGAACATTGGCGAGTGCTGGAACCATAAGACTGCGACGTTCATGCTGCTGGGCGATATCTGCACGCGCCGGTGCGGTTTCTGCGCGGTGCCCAAAGGACGACCGGAGCCGATCGATCTCGACGAACCGCGGCGCGTGGCCGAAGCGGTCGCGACGCTAGGACTAAAGCATGCGGTCGTGACCAGCGTGAACCGCGACGACGACAATATCGGCAGCGCCCGGATTTTTGCGGAAACGATCCGCGAGATTCGTGAGCTGACGCCTGACTGCCGCGTGGAAGTTCTGATTCCCGATTTTCAAGGCGTCGAAGAATCGTTGCGCATCGTGCTCGATGCCAAGCCCGACGTGCTGAACCACAATACTGAGACGGTGCCGCGGCTTTATCGCGCCGTGCGATCTGGCGCGCGCTACGAGCGGACGCTCGCGCTGCTGGAAAATGCCAAGAAGTTTTCGCCCGGCATGGTGACCAAGAGCGGCGTGATGGTGGGCCTGGGTGAGTCGTCGGAAGAGTTGATCGAAGTGTTCCGCGATCTGGGCACGCGCGGCGTCGACATTCTTACGGTCGGCCAGTACCTGCGGCCGTCGAAGGATCACTTGCCCATTGCGCGTTTCTACGAGCCGCAAGAATTTGTTTACCTGCGGGACCAGGCGCTGCGCTTTGGTTTCCGCCATGTTGAATCTGGACCAATGGTGCGTTCCAGCTACCACGCGCACGAGCACGCCGATGCTGCTGCGCTGCCGCGGGCGGTGTCGTAGCTTGCGGCTGACGGGCTTTCCCGCCAACCTTGCTTCTTTCAAGACCAACGATCTGAGTTCTAGTATCCCCATCGAACAAATCGCCATCTGGATCCGGAGGATTTCGCGCCCGTGGTGACCGTACTCTTGTTGATCCTGGGATTCTTTGCCGGCGTGCTGGGATCGCTGACGGGAATTGGCGGCGGCGTTTTGCTCACGCCGATTCTCGCGCTCTACTTCGGAGTTCCGATCCGCCAGGCGGTCGGGACGAGCCTTGTCGCTGTGATCACCACTTCGGCGGCGAGTTCCTCGATCCACTTGCAGCGACATACCACGGATATTCGTCTGGGCATGACGCTCGAACTGGCCACCGCGTTCGGCGCGGCGGTGACGGCATATCTGGTCGGCTATTTCAATCGCAACGCGCTCGAAGCATTGTTTGCAGCTTTTCTGCTGTACAGCTCGATCACGATTCTGGCCAAGCGCGGCAAAGTGCAAATGCAGGATGAATCGTCGCCGGCACCCGAGCCTGGTGTGATCCCGCCTTACGAGCCGAAGCGCTATCCTCTGGGACTTTCGGCGTCGCTGGTGGCAGGCGCGCTGTCAGGACTGCTGGGCATTGGCGGCGGACCGATCAAGGTTCCGGTCATGTACATCTTCATGAATGTGCCGCTGATGGTTGCGACGGCGACATCGAACTTTATGATTGGCGTGACTGCTGCGGCCAGCGCCATCGTTTATTACCGGCGCGGCGACATCCTGGTGCAATACGCTGCGCCGCTCGCGGTCGGCGTTTTCCTGGGATCGCTTCTGGGCGCTCGCGAGGCTCCGCGCGTTCATACCAAGGTCGTAGTGTATCTGCTGGTCGGCGTCATGTTCTATCTTGCGGGACATCTGATTCTGCACCTGCTGCGGGGGTGGTTATGAGCCAGGTGCGGGAACCTGCTTTCGACCGCGCGGTGGCTCTCGTGCTGCGCATCGGAGCTTTCACCTGCTTCTTCGTCATGCTGGCGGGCTTGATCAGCGGGTTGTTTGTGACCGGCCGCATTCCTCTCGGGATTGAGCGCGCCGGAGTCCTGCTGATGCTTGCCACGCCGGTAGTGCGCGTCATCGTCGCGTGCTTTCTGTTCTTTAGAGAAAAAGACATGAAGTATGGGTGGATCTCGCTGGGCGTGCTGGTCATCCTGATGCTGGGGGCAGTGTTTGGCATTGGGGAGCACTAGGCTCGCAACTCAATACGCAGGGGATGCCGCAGCTTCCATTGTTCTTTTTAAGCTAATCTCAACACCGGCCCATTCATTGACTTGCCTGTTTCCACCCACGTAAGATTCGCGCCAGTGATCGGGCGAACCATCTCGCATTACCGAATCGTCGAGAAACTCGGCGGCGGCGGGATGGGTGTGGTGTACAAGGCTGAAGACTTGACGCTGCACCGATTTGTCGCTCTGAAATTTCTGCCCGACGACGTTGCAAAGGACCCTCAAGCCTTGGCCCGTTTCCAGCGCGAGGCGCACGCCGCATCCGCTCTGAATCATCCCAATATCTGCACAATCCACGAAATTGGCGAAGAGGAAGGCCACCTGTTCCTCGTCATGGAATTTCTGGACGGAATGACGTTGCGGCATCGGATCGCCGGCCGTGCGTTGGGAATCGAGACGCTACTCCCGCTCGCGACGGAAATTGCGGACGCGCTCGACGCCGCACACGGCCAAGGGATCGTGCATCGCGACATCAAGCCCGCGAATATCTTCATTACAAAACGTGGACATGCCAAGATCCTCGATTTCGGCCTCGCAAAGATCAATCCGGCCGCGGGATCTTCAAACCAGGTTGACCCGGGACGAACAGAAAGCGTTGAGAACCAGAACCTGACCAGTCCCGGTGCGACGGTCGGCACGGTCGCCTATATGTCGCCTGAGCAGGTGCGCGGCAAGGACCTCGACCATCGCACGGACCTGTTTTCTTTCGGCGTCGTGTTGTATGAGATGGGAACCGGGGCGCTGCCTTTTCGTGGCGATACCTCGGGCGTGATCTTCGACGGCATCCTGAACCGCACCCCGATCCCGCCGGTGCGACTGAATCCAGACTTGCCGCCGCGGCTGGAAGAACTCATCAACAAGGCGCTGGAGAAGGATCCAAAGTTCCGATGCCAGACTGCTGCTGAAATGCGCGCGGATCTCGAACGACTCGGGCGCGACTCCAGCTCAGGCCGCTTGGCGGCGGTGCCGTCGGACGTCGCGACTGGCAGCGCTTTCGGGCAACCACCGAACGCTAACTCCGCCCGCGCGCAGGTTGCGGCATCGAGCTCGGCTACGGTATCGAAGCGGTACGGCTTGCTGCTATGGGCGCTTGCGGTGATGATGATCGCGGGAGTCGGCGTGTGGACTCTCGCCAACCGGTTCCGGCCCGCGGTCCAGAATCCGCTCGCCAATGCGCATTTCGAACGGCTCACCGACTTCGAAGGAGCCGAAACGAACCCGGCCATCTCTCCCGACGGGAAATTCGTCGCGTTCATCTCCGACCGGAGCGGCTCGTTCGACATCTGGTTGATTCAATCCGGCGGTGGCAGCCTCGCAAACCTCACTCAGGGCCGCATCGGGGATGTGCGCGGTCCACTGCGTGCGATCGGATTCGCAGGCGACGGATCGGAGGTGTGGAGTTCCGGAATGGAAGGCCGGAGGCTCAGGTTGTTCCCGCTGGTGAGCGGCGCTCCGCGCAACTTCTTGGACGAACACGCTGCCGAAGTTGCCTGGTCACCTGACGGCACGCGGCTTGTCTATCACACGTGGGAACCCGGCGATCCCACATTTGTGGCGGATCACAATGGCGCCAATGAACGGCAAATCCTGAAAAGTGAGCCCGGGGTGCACAACCACTATCAGGTCTGGTCAAAGGATGGGCGCTGGATCTATTTCGTGCGCGGGCGGCCATCCACGCGTGAGATGGACGTGTGGCGCATCTCGCCGGACGGCGGACAACCGGAACAACTCACGCATGTCAATACAGATATCGCTTACCCGGCGCCAATCGATAAGCGGACGGTTCTGTACGTAGCGCGCGACCAGAATGGAGCTGGCCCGTGGTTGTGGGCGTTGGATGTGGAGACCCGAACATCGCAGCGCGTGAGTTCGGGCCTGGAACAATACACAGCTCTGGCGGCCGCGGCGGACGGACGGCGTCTTGTCGCGAGTGTCGTCAATTCTCGGGTCAACTTATGGAGCTTGCCGATCACCAGTCGAGTGATCGAGGAAAAAGAAGTTGAAGCCTTCCCCTTGCCCACCCTGCGCGCCCAGGCTCCGCGTTTCGGGGGGGCATCGTTGTTCTATCTGTCCTCGCGCGACGGGGCGGATGGGCTGTGGAGTTATCGCGATGGGCAAGCGCTGGAGATTTGGAAGGGTTCGGATGGTGCGCTCCAGTCTCCTCCAGCGGTCTCTGCGGACGGAAGCATCGTTGCGTTTGCGCTTAAGCGGAACGGGAAGCGGCAGATGCACGTGATCGCTGCAGATGGGACGCGGCTACGTCCTCTCTCGAGCGAGGTTGATGTTCGGGGCACGGCGTCTTGGTCGCCCGACGGGAAATGGATTGTGGCTGCCGGCAGCGATCGCAATGGAGCCGGCTTGTTCAAATTACCCGCTGACGGCGGATCGCCCACTCGCATCGCAACCGGACCGTTCCTCGATCCAGTATGGTCTCCGCGAGGGGACGTGATCGTGTATGGCGGCACGCAGGTCTTCACGCTCATGCCTCTCTTGGCAATCCACCCGGATGGCACACCGGTGAGGTTGCCCGAAATCAACCTGCAGCGCGACGGAGAACGGGCGCGGTTCCTGCCAGATGGCACTGGCTTGGTTTACATGCTCGGCGGTACGACGGCCGGGCAAGACTTCTGGCTGCTCGACCTCAGCACGATGCAATCACGGCGCTTGACCCATCTGAGCAATTCCGCGGCAATGCGGACCTTTGATATCAGCCCCGATGGCAGCCGGATTGTATTCGACCGGTTGCGGGAAAATTCATACATCGAGTTGATTGACCTGGTTGCAAAGTGAATTCGACCGTGCGGGTTGATCGAACCCTCACTCTCGGAGCGACGGAATCGGCGATCCCAACTTTCGGGAATCCCGTCCAAAGTTGCCCTTGCTTGCCTAAAAGATGTGGAGCTTGATGCTGAGGTATTTCTTGGGATTCTCGCGGACCGCCTTGACCAAGTCGCGAGTCTCGACCAGCATTTGGTTGGCGTTGTTGTATAGGGATTCGTCTTTGAAGAGTTTCCCGGCTGTGCCCTGGCCGGCTTCGAGTTCCGTGGTCAGCTCTGAGAGTTTCGTGATCGTGGTATCGAGCTTTTTCGCCAGTTCCTCATCCTTGGCGAGCTTCCCGATCGTGCCCTTCCCGGCGTTGATGTCATCCGTCATCTTCTTCACGTTGGCGATCGTGTCATTCGCGTTGTTATAGAGCGACGGATCTTTCAGGAATTTTCCGGCGGTGCCTTTGCCCTGCTGCAGGTCGTCGACAACCGCATTCATTTTGTCGAGCGTGGCGATGAATTTGTCGTAGGCGTCGTTGCGGCTGATGAGCGCGCCCAGACTGCCTTGTCCGCTTCCAACTTCGTGGACGATCTGCTGGAACTCCGCCACGGTGGAGGAGAAGCGGTTGTAGAGGGTTGGATCGTAGATGAGTTTTCCGAGCGACCCCTTGCCGCTTTCGGCGAAGGCCAGGATGCGGTCGGCGCGCTTCAAGAGTGCGTCCATGTTTTCCAGCGTGCTCTGGCTGGCGCGCACCACCTGGTTGAAGTCGGGATGAACTTGCGTGGGAAGTGTGTCTCCGTCCTGCGCAGGAGGACCGACGGCCTGGGCGCTCTCGATATCGAGATAGGTTTCGCCCAGGACGCCTGCGGTATCGAGCGAAGTCACCGAATCGCGGCGTAGGGCATAGCCATATTTCGTGCTGAGCTTCATCGTGATTTCAACAGGAGTCAGCTGCTTGTCTTTGTCAGGAACGATCCGGATGTGCGTCACATTCCCGATGTCGACGCCGCTCAGTCGCACGGGAGCGCCCTCGCGGAGCCCTTGCGCATTATCGAAATAAGATCTCAGGGTGATGCGCGGGGTGAAGAACCCGGACGTACCGGACATGAGGAACAGCAGAAAGCCCAGCGTCAGACTGGCGACGATTACCGTGATCCCAACGCGCAGTTGCGACCACTTGAGCTGCTTCTGGCTAGGCAAATCGTTTCCTCATGATGCCAGTCTGGATGGATTGCGCCGGTCGCGCGAACAGCTCAGGATCACAACCGGCTCCCCGCAGCATCATAACAAACCTGGAGCCTGACTTAGGCGGCTTTCGTGCGCAGCGCGGGTGTCAGTAGCAGGGCGATCAGGTAGGCGGCGGCTCCGCATGCCAGAGTAACGTTGAGGCCGAACTGAATGGCAATGACCATGGCCAGTACCGATCCGAGAACGCTGGCCGCAGCGTTCATGGCCCACGCCCACTCCACGGAATTATCCGAGGCACCCTGACCGGCGGGGAATTCGGGAGCGGGCAGGCCCGCGAGCGCGCGCAGGCCCGTCGGGAAGGGCATACCCATCACGAATCCCAGCGGGATGAGGAGCGCACCGCTGACGAGCAGGCGGTAGCCAAAATCCAGGCCAACCAGAGCGGCCAGGCGGCCCGGCAGAAAGAACACGTCCGCGAGAAGCACCACGATGACCAGCACCAGAGGAACCCAACACAGGTTCGTGCGAGGCAACCAGATACGTGAAAACAGGCTCCCGGCGCCGCTGGAGAGCATCAGCAGGAAAATCACAACAGTCAACGCGTACGTCGGGTGGCCGAGAAATAACACAAAGCGCTGGATGAAGGCGATCTCCACCAGAATGTAGCCGAGACCGACGGCAACGAAATAAAGAAGTGGAAATGGGGAGTGGCGGGTGTCGCGGCTTCGCAGGGCCAGGGGCAGGACGAGAAATGCCAGTACGGCGATCAGAGAAATGACCAGCACCAAAAGAAGAACCAGCACTCCCAGATTCACTTTCCAATCGATGCCCTCGCGCAAGCCTTTCTCGCCGAGAATCTGCTGTGGCTTCAAGGTGAAGAAGAAAAAAGGAGCGTTGTCGGTCACGGGCGCGACATTGTATGCGTAGCCACGGGCAAAGGCATTCGGATCGTTGCTCGCGATCAGATCGGAGAACGGATTCTGTCCGGTCTGCGACGGCAGGTAGAGCGGGTCCAGTTCCGAGTAGTGATCAAAATGCGTGATCACCGCCGTCTCTTCCGCGGGCGTGAACGGAGTCTTTTTGGCGAGCACCACGACTGGAATCCCGTCGGCGTCGAGCTCGCCCTGGGAAGCGACGATAAAGTTACGGGCAGGATTCGCCACGCCCAGCCGGTGCAACGCTTCCATCGCGACCGCGACAATGCGCAAGGCTTCGCGCGGATGGCGAAATTCCCACCGGGTGATCGCGATCATGCCATCCGGTTTGAGGTGATTGAAATATTCGGTGAAAGCCTCGACGGTGTAGAGATTGTTTTCGCTGAGCGCGAACGCACCCGCGGCGGTCGAAGCCCAGGTGTCGACCAGTGTCATCTGCACGACGTCAAAATGCTGCGGAGTCGAGCGCAAGAACGAGCGGCCATCCGTTACGTGGATATGTACGTCAGGCCGGTCGTAGAGATGCCGCGCGTAGTCGGCATACCGCCCACGCATGATGGTGGTGGCGATGATGGGATTAATCTCGATCCCAGTCACACTCGTGCTGCCGTTGGCCACGGCGCGCAAGACATCGACGCCGCCGCCCGGACCGATGATCGCGAAGTCTCCGTGGGGGCGAAGAACATTGGCCAGAGCCGGCGGCGCGGCCATGAGATTGTGCTCCCACAGGGTGCCCTGCCAGTGCGAAAGGTCGGCGTTCATGATGTAGGTGGAAGCGTCGGCGTCGATGACGATCGCTTTGGCCTGACCCTGGCGGTCGACTTCCACGCGCGACAGCGCATTCCAGCGCGCGAATTCCACCCATGAGGGATCGCGGAACATCCCTTTGGCGTAGACCACATCGATGAGGCGCCCCGAGTGGTTGGCGCCGATCAATGCGACCAGGGCCAACGCGAGCAGAGCGGCATTCCTGCGCTGCGCACGCAAATCGGCCCAGATGATGCCGGCCGCCGCCATGACGGCTCCAGCGACCAGGATGACGTTCGGTCCGCCCACCCAGTTCAACAAAGGAACTACTGCCAGACAGGCGAGCGCCCCGCCGGAGAGATCTGCGCCGTAGAGGCGCGGGATGCGGCGCGTTTCGCGCGCAAAGACGACCGCAAATAAGAGACCTGTCAGAAAAAATGGGACTGCGGCGGCGAGGTAGAGCGCCGTCAAACGCCCGAAGTTTCCCCACGAAACCTGCAGGGCGACCGGAACGTGCAGGACGATTTCCAAAACGACGAGGATCACTACAGAATTCGCCATGCACAGCCGGGCAGCGAGCGCACGAGTGCCGCTGGCCGCCAGCTTTGCTTTCAGCAGATAGGCGAATACGCCTCCGGCGCCGAGCCCAAGAAGGGCAATCGAAATCGCCAGGAAGGCGAAGTGGTAGAAAAGCACGACGGAAAATAATCGGGTCAGAGCCAGTTCGAGCAGCAAAGCGGCGAAGCTGGTGAGACCGAGTCCTGCCAGCAGAGTTTTTTCCGGGATTTCAGTAGTGCTTGACGTAGGAATAGGGGTCGGAGTGATGACAGGCATATATGAATTGGAAGGCGACAGTCTAGCAGATGGCGGGCGGTGAGTTTGGACGCGAGGGCCGCGCGCGCGACCTAGTTCTCCAGGATGAGTTGAGCGATCGCCTGCTCTTCCGTGTGCGACAGCGAGAGAGCGGCATTCTTCACTCCAAGTTTCGCCGCGAATTCTGCCGCTTTTCCGTGGAACGCGATGGTTGGCCGGCCGCCGGGCATGCGGACCACTTCGCAATCGCGCCAGCGCACACCGTGGTTCCAGCCGGTCCCCAGGGCCTTCATCGCCGCTTCTTTGGCGGCGAAGCGCGCGGCATAACGCTCCATGCGATTCGCCTTCGAATCGCAATAGTGCATTTCCGCAGGCGTGAAAACGCGCTGCAGAAAACGCTGGCCGAAGCGCTCGATGGACTGGCGGATGCGGGGAACTTCGGCGATGTCGATGCCTGTGCCTACGATCATGAGTGGGATTGTTCCCTGGCTCGAATCTTACAACAAACGATCTCCGCGATAGATCAGGCGCCCGCTGACGATGCGAGCTTCGGGCATCAGTGAATGCGGCTTGACGGGTTTCGCATTGTCAATGTGCAGGACTTCGTGCCCGTGAGCGACCAGCCAATCGGAAACCATCATCCGGTGGCAGCGGAAATACAGGCGCTCAGCACACATGTACGCCGTGCGCGAACGATCGGCCAAGGCGAGCAACTCCGACACGGCATGGTCAAACTCCGGGGTAAGCATGTAGTCCGCATAATTGCGGAAGCTCTGGTTGCGGATGGCGATGTGAGGCGATTCTTCGAGAATGGCTTTGCGATAGCCGCCAAGAGCCTTCATCCACACATATTGAATTCCTGCCGCCGGCAACGACTGTTCGAGCGAATCGCGATTGAACTGTGGGAGCCTCCGCGACATAGGGAACGCGCGAATGTCGGCGAGAGTTTGAACCTGATGCGCCCGGAGAGCTCCGATCAGTTCTTCGAGCGTGCGGGTCGAGTGTCCGATGGTGTAGAGAACGGCCACTGGTATTAGATGCGGGAGACTACGGGGCGATTCGGTTCAGTACCGTTGCAATCATCGAGTCTTGATCTGCGAAGACCGTGCGCAAATCCAGCAGCACCCGCCCTTGTTCGACGCGGGCGATGATAGGCGGATCGGAGGCACGGAGACGGGCGGACAACTCGTCGGCGCTAAGGCCTTTGCAAGTCAGGGCCAGAAGGCGGGTCGGTAAGACGGACGAGGGCGCAGCGCCACCGCCGATCACGGATTCTCCGTCGATGATCTCCGTAGCGAGTTTGGCTGAATGAAGTTGACTGGCCAGCATCTCGGCGCGCTTGCCGACTTCCCCTTTCGCCAGCCGCATCATCTTTAACGTGGGGATGGAATCGTGGTCGCGCTTTACATATGCCAGCAGCGTGGCTTCGAGAGCGGCATAGGTGAGTTTGTCGACGCGGAGGGCGCGAAATAACGCGTTGGCGCGCATGCGCGCGACGAGATCGGCACGGCCGCTGATCAATCCGGCTTGTGGGCCACCGAGCAACTTGTCCCCGCTGTAGGTCACGATGTCAATGCCGGACCGCAGGCTGTCAAGCACGCTGGGCTCGCCGCTGATGCCGAAATTCTGCAAGTCGACGAGCGCGCCACTGCCGAGATCTTCCATCAAGGGCAGGTTTCGTGATTTTGCCAGAGCCGCCAGTTCAGCCTTCGACGCCTGCTCGGTGAAGCCAGTGATCTCAAAATTTGATCGATGCACTCGCAGGAGCAGGCGCGTGCGATCGTTGATGGCCTTTTCGTAGTCGGCGACGCGGGTGCGATTGGTCGTGCCCACTTCGCGAAGCGTGGCACCCGACTTCGACATGACATCCGGGATGCGGAACGATCCACCGATCTCGACCAACTCTCCCCGCGAGACAATGACCTCTCCGCCGTCGGCTAGTGTATTGAGCGCAAGCAGGACAGCAGCGGCGTTGTTGTTGACGACGATCGTCGAGACTGTGCTTGGATCTCCCTCCTGGCTTCGCCCTGGCAGGACGCCCCCGTCGACTGCGCTCAGGGCAGGCTTGGCGGCCGTCCCTACATAGGCGTCGCCCAGGAGGTTGCGGAACAGGCGATCGACGTGAACATCACGCTTGCCGCGCTCTCCCCCTTCAAGGTCGAACTCGAGATTCGAAAATCGTCCGGCGGTGTTGTGAATGTGTTCCAACGCGGACTCGGCCAGCGGAGCGCGGCCGAGATTTGTGTGCAGGACAACGCCTGTTGCGTTGATCACGGTACGCAACGAATGCCCGAGCGCCCGGCGGAGTTGCACTTCGATGGCGCCAGCAATTCCTGTAACGGCAAGCTGCAGCGCCGCCTGATCCAACAAGCCGGAAGCAATTTCGCTCCGCAGGCGGGCCACCACTGTGCGAGCTGCGTCGGTCACAGGAGCCAGTCCGTGCCTGGCTGCAAGCGCGTCTACGCCCGGCATGCGCAGAACTTCATCGACCGACGGCAGTTCGCGGAACAGGGCCGTTTTCGCCACGCTCTTCATCCCCCGGATTATCCCATGAAAACGGCGCCAGGCACCGGTTGGCGACTCTACAGCGTGTGCAGGTATGCAAGCAGATCTTCAATGTCTTGCGCGTTCAGGGTCTGGCTGTAGCCGGGCATTTCGTTGCGTCCCAGTCGGATGATATCGGTGACGCGCTCGTCGTTGGCGGGGAGTCCGCTGAGAGAAAGATATTTGTGCTGGAACATTCCCTTCAGCCCGGGGCCCTTCTTGCCACGGGTGGAATAGGGCTCGTGGCAGCGGTCGCAGCGCTCGTCGTAGATTTTGCGTCCGGCGGATTGCTGCGGGTTGAGTCCAAGTTCCGCGTCTGACTTACGCCGTTCGACGTCACAACCAGAGATCATCAGCAACGCGAGCAGAGCAAGCGGCGCGCCAAAGAAAGACTGGATCGTCCTCTTCTTCAAGAATTGACTCACTGGGCTTAAGCCTGACCATTGCATGAAGCATCCCTCGATCGTGCCATACACGGCGCTGGAAGCCGCTTTACAATAATAAGACAGAGCACCGCTGAGCCCACCCGCATGACAGTCGCAATCAAGCGAGTTTACGAACCAGCGTCGCGCACAGACGGAGCGCGGGTGCTGGTCGACCGGCTGTGGCCGCGCGGACTCACGAAAGCCAAAGCTGCGATCGATGAATGGCTTCGCGATCTTGCTCCTTCGGACGAGTTGCGCACGTGGTACCATGCGCGGCCCGAGCACTGGAGAGACTTCCGCAAGAAATATCTCAAGGAGCTGGCGCAACCGGAAGCCGAGGCCTCGCTTCTTCAGTTGTACACGCTCGCTCACAAAAGGAAGCGCTTAACCCTGCTGTTTGGTTCCCGGAACGAGACGAACAACAACGCTGTCGTTCTCAAGGAACTGCTCGACGGCATGCGCAAACCTCCAACCGGAACGGGGCCGGGAGCGGTTCGTGGGATGCGGCGGCGCGAGGCTGCCGTGCGCCGCAGGTAGCCGGTTTGGTCGAAGTTCCGCCCGACGCACTTCATTTAAAATCATGCCGCATGAGACCGGTCTTTCAATGGAACCTGAGCGGACGCTCGCTGGAACTCGGCAAGCGCACGCTGATCATGGGCATCGTCAATGTGACGCCGGATTCGTTTTCTGATGGAGGGCAGTTTCTGGACCGCGATCAAGCCGTCGCTCATGCGGAGCGATTGCGGGAAGAAGGCGCGGACATTCTGGATATTGGCGGCGAGTCGACGCGGCCTGGAGCGCGCGTCGATGCCGGCGCTTCAAAGCCCGTCGAGGTGAAGAAAAGTGCGGACCTCAAGGCAGGCGCACCGGCCGTGAGTGCCGAAGAGGAACTCAAGCGCCTGCTGCCCGTAATTTCCGAGCTCAAGAAAAGACATCCTGCGGCAGTCCTCTCCGTCGACACCTACAAAGCCAAGGTCGCCCGGGCGGCCGTCAACGCTGGAGCGGAGATCGTCAACGATGTCAGTGGCTTCCGCTGGGACGCGCAGATGGCGAAGACGGTCGCGGAACTCAAGTGTGGCGCGGTTCTCATGCACATGCGCGGACGTCCAGAAGAATGGCGAACACTGCCGCCTCCGGGAGATGTCGTGTTGCTGGTGAAGCGAGAACTCAAAGAGTGGGCGGAGAAAGCTGTGTTGGCGGGAGTGCGACGCGAGCGGATCGTGCTCGATCCAGGCTTTGGATTTGGCAAGAGCTTCGACGAGAACTATCCGCTGCTCGGGCGTTTCAGCGAACTGCAGGCGGCCGGATTTCCCCTGCTGGCGGGCACTTCGAGAAAGTCATTCATCGGACGAACGCTGGCGACGGGTGGAAAGGATGCGCCACCTGAGGGCCGCCTCTATGGGACGCTCGCAACTCAAACGGCGCTGATTCTCAAGGGAGCGCACATTCTGCGCACGCACGACGTGAAGGCGGCGGTGGAGGCGGCGCGCGTGGCGGATGCGATTTTGCAGGCACGCTAGAAATGGGTTGAGATCTCGGCTCCGCGAGCGAGCCCCCCGCTATTTTTTCCGCCGGAGAAATATTCGGCCTTTGTTTATCTCGCAGCGCAAACGACCCTTGCGTACGCCTCGCCTGACCGTTTCCAGCCTCTAGACTGATTACATCGCCCTCGTGATGGCTGATTCCTGATGGATGATCTGACCAAACTCGCACTAGACCCGCGCGTGACCGTGCGGCGCGTTGGATCGCCCGATCCCGAGGGTGCGTGCGTTGTTTACTGGATGCAGCGGGCGCAGCGTGGGATCGAGAATCCTGCACTCGATATTGCGGTGGAGGCTGCCAATCTCTTGCGCAAGCCAGTCGTGGTTTTTCTAGCCCCGGTACCCTCTTATCCGAACGCGAACCTGCGGCATTACCGTTTTCTTCATGAGGGCATTCCTGATATTGCTTCGGCTCTTGCTCGTAGGAATATCGGCTTCGTGTTGCGCCGCTTTCCCGAGCACAACCTGGTCCGGTTCTGCGACGAAGTGAAAGCCGCGCTGGTTATCGGGGATGAGAACCCCTTGCGCGAGCTGGAGGCATGGCGCTGCACGGCGGCAAAGCGATTGACGGCTCCGTTATGGACTGTTGACGCCGATGTAATCGTACCGTCGAAACTACTGGAGAAGGCGCAGTACGCGGCGCACATCATTCGCCCGCGATTGCAGGCACATCTGAAAACATTCCTGGTACCGTCTAAGAACCTGCAGGCTCATACCGCGTGGAAGAAGCCTCGGACTGTCGCATCCCCAAAACCCGAATTCGATTTCACGGATGGCTGGGAACTGGATCGTTCGGTCTCTCCTGTCTCGGACTGGCGCGGCGGAACAGAGGCGGGACTCTGTTTACTCGACACGTTCATTCGGCGCAACCTGCGGCACTACGGCACACAACGCAACAAGCCCGAGACCGACCACACCAGCCGGTTGTCGCCATACTTGCATTTCGGCCACATCAGTCCGATCACGGTTGCACTCGCCGCCCAAAAAGCAGACGC
>Ga0335083_10003395_pt1 | contig 20689 bp, 21 predicted proteins | sample Lox_Sample_42_FD_206716 | JGI IMG/M metagenome (GOLD analysis project Ga0335083, IMG submission 206716) | Soil microbial communities from Loxahatchee National Wildlife Refuge, Florida, United States - Lox_Sample_4.2 | ecosystem: Environmental > Terrestrial > Soil > Wetlands | place: USA...
GTATCCGTACAGTCAGAGCTTGACCTGGGCGGAAGGGCTTGGCGTTAGCTTCAATATATTCATGCCATTCGATGTCCCCATTGGCGGCGACTGGCAGCCTACAGATGAGGTGGCATTTCAATGGCGATCTATCGCGGTGACCTTCGCGTTCTTGGCGACCGTTTTAAGGCTCACAGGATGGGTCTTCGTACCGTTGGGAGCCGCGGTCTTCAGTGGCCTCATTCGGCGACAGCAGTCCGTCTCCGGTACCTAATGCCCGCCGGCAGTGGCTTCGGGTTCGGCCTTCAACGGAAAATGCGCGCCTTCTGGAATCGGCGCCAGCATCTGCTCCTTGCGGTAAATCAGCGTCGCAGTGTTGTAGCTGGCGATCTCGAAGCCGTGGCCATGCGTGATCGCATCGGTAGGACAGGCTTCCACGCAGTAGCCGCAGAAGATGCAGCGCGAATAATCGATGTTGTAAACCTTGGCGTAGCGCTCGCCGCCGCTGATGCGCAGCTCTCCGGTATTTTCGGCCGCTTCGATATAAATGCAATCGGCCGGACAAGCGGCCGCGCACAAGAAGCATGCCACGCATTTTTCCAGTCCATTCTCGTCGCGCTGCAACACGTGCGAGCCGCGATAGCGCTCCTGAAAATTTGGCGGCGAATCGGGATAATCTTCGGTGATGGTGGGATTCAGCATCTCCGAAAACGTCACCTTCATACCCTGGGCGACCGCGGCGGCAGACTTGTAGGCTTCAGAAAATTTCGATGGCATCGCTCTGCTTCATTATGGCAGGTCCGGCCCGGACCCTAATTTTTGGAGCCTCAACCGGCCTTCCATTCCGGCACCTTCTCGTCAGGCCGGAACGGCGCGGCTCCCGCGCGGGCGCCCCAATCTTCCAGATCGCGTTTGGAAAACCCACTGACCGATTTGGAAATGCGCCCGTCTGGTTCCACCAGAAACAGCGAAGGCACGGAACTGATCCCGTACGCGTTGCTGGCAGGATAGCCTTCTGAGGCCTGGTCGAGCAAAGTGGGAAACGTGACGCCGAACCGCTGGTTGAAACCCAGGGTGGACGCGGCGTCATCCTGCGACACGCCGACTATTTGAATCTTCCCGCCGGCCGACAAACGCTCCAAATAAGGCGCCGTGAGCTGGCACACCGGGCAACTGATCTTGTAGAAGGCAACCAAGGCGGGTCCCGCTTTCAAGATCTCCTCGAGCGACTGCTGGCCGCCGTTCAGCTTCTTCAATTCGAATGCCGGCGCCGCCTCGCCCTCCGCCAGCATGACTTTGGTCTTACGCCCAAACATGTTATTCAGCTTCCTTGTGCTGCTGGACGAAGCTCAGAATGTCGAAACGCTTAATCTCGCGTTCCGGAAAGAAGCTGTTGATGGCTTCCTGCTCGGCGCCGAAAAGCTCAATGATGGTGGACAACTTGGTTAACAATAGAAGCTCGATGTTCCGCCGGTTCAGGTTGCACAACTTCAGCGCCCCTCCCGCCTTCTGCAGCGAGGTAAAGCAGATCACCATCGTGCCCAGGCCGGTACTATCGATGTAATCGACGTCGGCGAGATTCAGAATGACATTAATCTTGCCGCTGGCGGCTTCCTCGCTCACTTTCTCCCGCAGCAGGCTGGCATCGCCCACCACCAGCCGGCCTTTCAAATCGAGAATTGCGATGCCTTCCTGTTCCCGTTTCTGGATATCAAGTGCCATCGAGTCCTAGTGTACCTGCTCGGTCAGAGTGGCCGGAGCTTCGGTGGTAATGTCCACGGGCTGACCGGCCGGCATGGTCACGATAAAGCGCGTACCCTGCTGCAATTGACTCTCGACCTCTACGGTTCCTCCATGTGCCTTCACAATCCAGGCAACAAAACTCAGCCCCAGCCCCAGCCCCTTTTCCGGATCCGCGGATGGTACACGATAGAAACGGTCGAAGATATGCGGCAGATGATCCGGGGCGATACCTACGCCGGTATCCTCGACGACAAACTTCACCTGGTCGCCTCGCACGGTCAGCCGCACCGTAACGCGGCCGCCGGCGGGCGTGTACTTAATTGCATTGCCTAATAGATTGGAAATCATGCGCTCGATCTGAGTCCGATCGGCGTGAATCACAGCCGTGGCGGGCAGTTCGGCCGCCAGACGAACGCCCTGCGCCTCGGCTGGAATTTGATGTTGATCCACCAGGTCGCGCGTCACACTCGCCAGGTCCAGCGGACCTTTCTGCAGCGCCAGCTGCCCGGATTCGGATTGCGAGAGCAGCAGCAGGGCGCGCACGATGTTAGAAAGCCGGTCGATCCCTTCCAGGGCTTCCGCCATGGCCTCGCGGTGCTGTTCCAGGGTCTGTGCCGTGAACAGCGCGACCTCCAGCTGCCCGCGCGCTACCGTCAGCGGCGTGCGCAGCTCGTGCGATACATCCGTTGAGAATTGCCGGATCTGCTCAAAGGAGCGATTCAGCCGCGTCATCATGTGATTGAAAGCTTCAATCAAGCGGTCCAATTCGTCGCCGGCATTGCGCATCGGAATCCGCGTGTGCAGGCTGGAATGCGTGATTTGCTGGGCGGCTTCGGCTACCGAGTTTACTGGGCTCAAGGCGCGTCCCGCCATGTACCAGCCCAGCAGACCGCTGAGGACGATCACGATGGGAACCAGCGAAAAATAATTGCGCGTAAAGTCGCTGATCACCTTATCGTTGTAGTCCAGCGCGCGGCCGATCGCCAGATAGTATTTGTGCCCGTCCTGATCCACCCACTGGCCCGATCGAATCATGTACGGCACTCCGCTGGCAGGGTCGGTGCGGACGCGGATGGCCGGTTTGCCCGACGCCAGGATGCTCTGAATCTCCGAGGGCGGATCAATTCCCAGCGACTTATAAATTACCGACCACTCCGTCGGGTGCCCGGCCGTGTCGGCCAACATATAGACTCGCTGCAAGCGCGTCACGGTGAAGCTTTCGTCGGGATCCTTGGCATCGTACAACCAGTTCGGGCCTTCGGGGCCCGTGCGAAGGTACCCTTTGGCTGCTCCCCATTCTTCATCCAGCACGCTGGCCATTTGGGACTGAAACGCCGTGCTCAAGGTCTGCTGGAAGACTTTGCCCAGCAAGACCAGCAGAATGGTGAAGAAGAAAACGTAACTGAACGCCAGCCGGAAGCGCAGTCCGCGGGTGAATCCCAGGAGCTTCCGGGCGGCCGTCATGAGAGCTGCTCGACCTGCTTTTCGGCGGTTTTTTCCGGGGCGTCCAGCATGTATCCGATTCCGCGCACGGTATGGATCATCTTAACCGGAAACTTGTCGTCAATTTTGCTGCGCAGATGGCGGATGTAAACATCCACGATGTTGGTGAGCCCGTCATAGTCCATGTCCCAAACGTGCTCGACGATCATGGTGCGGCTGAGCGGACGCCCGCGATTGCGCATCAGATATTCGAGAATGCTGAATTCCTTCGGCGCCAGCTCAATGTTTTCGTTGGCTCGCGTCACTTTACGCCGGATGCAATCGAGCGAAAGATCGCCCACTTGCAGCCGTTCCGGGGTGGGCTGGCCGCGCCGCAAAAGCGCGCGCACGCGCGCTAGTAACTCGACAAAAGCGAACGGCTTGGTTAAATAATCGTCCGCGCCGAGTTCCAGGCCTTTGACGCGGTCGTCGATGGCGTCACGCGCGCTCAGAATCAGCACCGGCGGGTTCACCTTGCGATTACGGATCTTCTGCAGCACGCTCAAGCCATCCAGATCCGGGAGCATCAGGTCCAGGATGATGAGATCGTACTCGGTGGAGTGAACCAGATCGATGGCCGTGTTCCCGTTAGCGGCGACGTCCACCGCGTAACCGGCGCTTTCGAGGCCTCTAGACAAGAAATCCTGGATGCGCTTCTCATCCTCGACGATTAGTATTCTCATCCTCTATCTACAATTAAACCACCGTTGTAACCTGCGGTTTTCATAGGTGCTTAGCCGCACCCCGTTCTTCCGGCTGCCGCGCCTGGCTAAGGGAGCCGGTGGGCCAACCGATAAGTTTACTTTGGTCGCCATGGAAAACGTGACGATGAGTAACGGCCGTTCCCTCGGTGAGACACTTCGCAATCATGCCCAATGGCTGGAAGGCGTCGAAACCGCGTTTCGCGGAATCCTGGAAGCCGAGACGCTCAACGGTTTGGAGTGGCCGGGGCTCAATCTTCGAAGCATCATCATGCGCGGAACGGCGCTTCTGGATGCCGATCTTTCGGGCGCCGACTTGAGCGACGCCATCCTCGACGGAGTGAATTTCGAACGAGCCATTCTCTCGGGCGCAGACCTATGCGGCACACAGATCAGCGATACGTACTTCGTGCAAGGTTGGATGCCGGGTTCGATGTGGGCTGAAACGAAACTAAGAGGCAGCAGCTTTCAAAAGGCCAACCTGCAGAACGCGCGCTTTCAAAACGCGCTCCTCGAGAGCTGCAAACTGATGGGAGCGGTTCTGGCGGAAGTTTCCTTCCATCATGCCCGGTTTGCAACTAGTGATTTCACAGATAGCGATCTTACCAAGGCTCAATTCATCCGTGCCCAGCTTCAGTCTTGCCGCTTGGTTGCGGTTAAGGGAGCCGGTGCGAATTTCAGCAACGCCCGCCTAAAGGGCTGCAATTGCGCTAAAGCGCAGTTCACCGGAGCAAAGTTTTATCAGGCTGATTTGGGCGGCTCGGAGTTCGACCGGGTTGTGCTTCACGACGCCGATCTACGCGAAGCCCAATTGGGCGGTGTCGATTTCTGCCAGTCCGATCTCTCCTATGCGCGTTTTCGCGGCGCCAAGCTGTTCGCCACTGATTTCCGGGGCGCGGATTTGACCGGGGCCCAAGAACTCACCGTCGCGCAGTTGATCCAAGCTCGCACCGATCAACGGACCATTCTGCCCAACGGCACCCGCGGCCCCTATTCCCGCTTTTCCGGCGCCGAGCGGTCCGCACTAATCAGTCGATAGGAGTTATGCTCCCGGCCGCGCTCGACTCGCCAAACACCACTCCGCGCTTCTCTTTACCGATCGCGGACATAATTCCCGCCAGCACAAACACGGTCGTCCCCGTTAGCGCCATGGCGGTGGCATAACTCATTCTGGTGGCGAAGACGGCCTGGATGTAAGCGATCGAGCTCGCCAGCAAAACACCGCATTGGTAGGCAAATCCCGGCAAGAACCCGCGCACGGAATCGGGGGAAAGCTCCGACAGGTGCGCTGGAATCACTCCCCAGGCTCCTTGCACCATGAACTGCATGAGCCACGCACCGGTGATTAGCAGCGCCAGGTTGGTTGAATAGGTCCAAATGGGGACCACCAGAACCGCGCCAGCCAGAGCCAGGATCATGGCCTTGCGCCGGCCAATGCGATCCGACAGCCAGCCCACGGCCATCCCTCCCACCAGTGCACCGATCATCGAAAATGCCGTGATGCCCGATCTCTTCGCGGGTGCGAAATGCCAGTAGCGCTCCAGGAAGGTCGGGTACATGTCCTGCGTGCCATGCGAGGAGAAATTGAAAGCCGTCATCAGCAGCGTGAGATAGACAAACAGTTTCCAATTGGAAAGCACCGCGCGCCCCAGGTGCGACCAGCTTTCTTCCCGGGTCTTCTTCCAGACCTCGGACTCTTCCACGCGAAACCGCACGAACAGCGCCAGCAGCGCCGGCAAACCGCCCAGAAAAAACAGCGGGCGCCAACCCCAGCGCTCAAACAGGAAGAAGTAGCACATCGCCGCGACCAGGTTGCCGGTCGAATAGCCCTGCTGCAAGAAACCCGAAAGCAGGCCGCGCAACCGGGGAGGCACCTTCTCCATGGCGAGCGAAGCGCCCACGCCCCATTCGCCGCCCATGCCGATGCCGAATAACGCGCGCAGCACCATGAACGTGGCATAGTTGGGCGCCAGGCCCGTGGCCACCTCGACCACCGAATAGAACACCAGATCGATCATCAGTGGAAGCCGCCGCCCATAGCGGTCCGCCAGCAACCCGAACAAAAACGCGCCCACCGGACGAAACGCCAGCGTGAGCGTGATAGAGAGCGCGATATCTTTGTCAGGCCGGTGAAATTCCTTGCCGATGGCCGTCAGGCAGAAGATGACCAGGAAGAAGTCGAACGCATCCAGCAGCCAGCCCAGATAGCTGGCGGTGAGCGCGGCGCCATGATCTAAGACTTTCGTGCCGGCGGCGGTTGTAGAGGGCGCAGGAGCGTCCATGGACGCACCAGTATATCAATATCGGGTCGAGCGGCTTTGTTTTTTCGTGCCAGTTGGTCCGCGCTATTGACCAGCCGCCTTCCGCAAAGCCGCCACGCGCGGTGCGCGGCTCTTGGGACTATCCAAGCTGAACGAGCGCGCATCGCCCAGTTGTTCGCGCACGTACTTTTCGGTGCGCGCCACGGCTTCTTCCAGCGCCTTGTCTTTCTTGATAAATGCTCTCCAGGCGATCAACTGCGTGGTGGTGTCGTATTCCCAGAGCCCCACGATGCGGCCGCGATCGAGAATCGCGTGACTCGGCAGATCGGCGATCGTGCCCAGTGGCTTTGTACCTTTGTCCACAAAAACCTGGCGTTCGGCATCCTTCGGATCGAGCATCGTCTTGAGCGTACGGCGCAGGAGCGCGATGGCGTCAATCGAGCTTACCAGCACATAGTGCGGATCCTGGGGTGGCTTGAATGCTTCTAATTTCTCACGATCTGCTGGTAGCATCAGCCGGTCGCCGTCCTGGCCGAGCGCTTCCAACTGCAGCGGCTCCAGCGCAGTCTTGGCGGCTTTCGCGCCCAACCCGGAGAACCATTGAAATTCCGCCAGGCTGGCAGGGCCGATCCACGAGAAATAGCGCCGGCCCAGCTCAGTGAAAGCCTGCTCACCGGTCAATTTGAAACCCTTCAGGGGATTCGGGCGCCAAACGGTGTACTTGTAGCGCTGCTGATCCAGGCGCCCGTTCACTGGAATGCGCCGAATGTCGCCGGACGCCTGCAGCCTCTCGAGCGCGACCGGAAGTGTCGTAGCGAGACCCTTCTTCTTGCCCTCCGCTCCCAGGTTGCGCACCGCCTTTCCGGCAGCCTCACGCAAGGCGTCCGTGTCGAGCGGCTCTTTTTCGAGCGCGGCTAGCACGGCGTCGCATAGTCTATCGATCTCCTTTTTGGTAACCCCCAGCTTCTCGGCCACCTTCATCTCTCCCTCGCCGAAGCTCTGTCCCACTCTCAAGCCCAATGCGAAGTCGGACGCCGCCAACACGTAAGTGCAGCCGCGCGCGCTCGGAAGCTCGTGGATCTCCAGCTTCGCGACCGCCGCATCCACTATCTCCCGGCTCAAGCCAGCGCGCGAGAACAGCGTGAGGTAGGGGCCAACGCCACCCACCGACCGCGCCCAGCCCGTGCGCCCCAGCACTTCGGCCGCCGACTTGCCGTCCAGCGACCCATCCAGACCCTGGCGATAGGCATGCCAAGCCCGGATTTTCGATTGATCCATGGCCCCTCCACTACCCCAGCCTTGTGCGCGCCCCCTACCATTGATGCCGCGTCGCCGGCGAGCAATTGGTTATATTGGCGTTCTCGCCTTCCAGGCGCTCAAACGACGATTGCACCGCCACGCGTCCCGGTCCCCATAATCGCAGCCAGACGTAACGATTCCCCCAAGAGCCCCACATGCTGAATCCCGTCCGGGGATGCTCGAAGTGCAACCGCATCGCGACGGTCGGATCTTTGAAGATCAGCGCCGTCGGCTTCACCAGCAGCGTTTCGCCGTCTCTGAGTTCGCGCACCAGCACATTGCCTCCCGCGTGCAGCAAGAGCAGGCCGGGCGATTGCGGCGCGGCGAAACGGTCCATGAACATGCCCACCGGATAATGCGTTTCCTTGTCGTCACCCTTTTGGGTGGTGTACCAGATGTTGGTAGTGAACCAGTCGTAGCCGATGTTGCCCGTGGCCAGCATGAATAGATGTTCCCGCACCTCGATGGTTTCGCCCGGTTGGATCGGCAGCGCGATCATTTCCCCTGGCGCATCGCGCGAAAAAGCGATGTGTCCCGGCCCTTGCGCCTGCAGCATGACCAGCGGAAGGCCGGCCAGCATGCGCTTCCAGCCGCCGCTCAACGACATGCTGGTCATGCTCACTTGGGGATCTTTCCACAGCAGGACGTGATGCGTGAAGTAAATGCTGTCGGATGGCGCGAGCTTGACGTCCGCCACCGGGACATACACGCCTTCGATCTGGCAGAACGAATCGCCAAACTGGAGCTTGGCCATGTCTTTGCGGCCGGGGAGCTGCCTCCAACCGGTCTCACTCACTTCCGGCGGAGCGTTGAGGGTCGCGCCACAGCGTGGGCAGCTCAACTCCGCGCGGTCGATCTCGGCAGCGCACCAGGGACACGTTGTCTGGCGTGCGGCCGGCGCCGGTTTGACATCCAGCGGTTGCGCGTGGCTGGCGGCGGGCGGCGGAACGGTCGGGACTGATGCGACTGGTGCGGCAGCGGGCGCATCCGGGTGCTTCACTTGCGCCCCACATGACCGGCAGAAATTCGCCGCTTCGTCTATTTGCACTCCACAGTTTGTACAAAACATGGCCTACTCGGTGTGGTGATGCACGTACATGGACTGAATCCCGACGCGCCCCGGCCCGGTCATCCGTGCCAGCGCCATGTTGGTGCCGCCGAAGAAGCCGCTGCCGAGCTTCTGAAATTCCACTTGCATGTTCACCGAAGAATCCTTGTACAGGAATGAACCGGGCTCCAGCAGAATGCTCTCGCCCGGCTTCAGCACGCGCTCGAAAACGTTGCCGTAGCCGTGCAGCATTACGAGTCCGGGCGTATTGGTGGTGACGAAGCGATCCATATACATGCCCTGGCCGCCGAAGAGAATGTTGGCGAATCCCTTGATACGCACAAAGGAATAATCGATCTGGTGCGACGCCAGCAGGAAGGCGTGCTCGCGCGCGTCCACTTCCATGCCGGGATGCAGCGGCAGCACCACCAGTTCCCCGGTGGCGTCGCGCGAAAACGCAATGCGCCCCGGTCCGGTGGCCACGCTGATGATGAACGGCATGCCGGCGAAAGCGCGCTTCATGCCGCCCGGCAATTGCAGTACCGTCAACGGAACGGAATCTTCCTTCCACAGCATGATGTGGTGTTCGAAGAAAACCGAGTCGCCCGCGCCCAGGTGAATCTCGGCCACCGGCACGATCTCGCCTTCCACCTGGCAGGTACTGGAGCTGAATTGGAATTCGGTCATGTCCTTGATGCGCGGGGCTTCGCGCCAGCCCGATTCGCTCACCAGGTTGCGGATGTCCAGCGGCGCGCCGCAGGAGCGGCAAGTCAGCGCGGTCTTCTCGTTCATGCCCTGGCACCATTGGCATTGGATGCGTTCCAACGGTTCGCCAGCCGGCATATGAGTCGCGTCCGTCATCGAAGAACCTCCTTCCGCGGTTGCTATGATAACAAGCGGCCGATTCGCTCATGCGCCGCACTGTCTTGCTCGCGTTATCGACGGTCGCCGCGGCCTGGGCCGAGTTGAGCGGCAGTTTCAGCGCGGCGCTCGATCATCCCGCCATTCAGTACGACAGTCGCCCGCTGAACGATCCCGTTGCGGCGCTGAACCGGAAAATACAAGCAGGCTCGGTGCAGCTTCGATTCGAAGGCGCGTCCGGCTATCTGCGGGCCGTGCTGGAAGCGCTCCAAATCCCGATCGAATCTCAGCTGGTGGTGTTCTCGAAAACCAGTTTGCAGGCGCCCATCATCACGCCCCGAAATCCTCGCAGCCTCTTCTTCAATGACTCGGTGGCGGCGGCCTGGGTGAAGGGTGAACCGTTCGTCGAGCTGGCTGCCGAAGATCCCGAGCAGGGTGTGATTTTCTACACGCTGGATCAAGTTCCGGGCAGCCAGCCGGTCTTCAAGCGCCAGGATCGCTGTCTGGTTTGCCACGAGTCTTTTTCGAGCCTCGGCGTCCCCGGCACCCTGTTGCGCAGCTCGTTTGTTGCGGCCGATGGCCAGCCGTTGCGCCAGCTGGGCGACTTTTTGAACGATCATCGCAGCCCGCTCGAACAACGCTGGGGCGGCTGGTACGTGACCGGCAAGCGCGTCCCGGCGGGACATCTCGGCAATACAATCGTCAAGGATCCGGCCTCCGCGCCGCCGGTTGACGCGCCCAGCCTGGCATCGCTGGAGGGAAAGTTCGACACCAGCGCCTATCTTTCTCCTTACAGCGACATCGTCGCCCTGATGGTTTTCGATCATCAGATGCACATGATCAATCTGCTGACTCGCATGGGGTGGGACACGCGACTCGCGTTGTATCAGCGGCTGGACATCTCCCAGGCCGTGCGTGATGACGCTAAAGATTTGGTGGATTATCTACTGTTCGTCGACGAAGTCCCGCTGGCCGGAAAAATCGAAGGAACGTCGGGGTTCGCGGGAAGGTTCGCTTCCTTGGGACCGCGCGACCGCAAGGGCCGGTCTCTACGCGATTTCGATCTCGAACACCGTCTGATGCGCTACCCGTGCAGCTACATGATCTATTCGCCGGCCTTCGAGGCACTACCGGCGGAAGCCAAGGACGCGATTTATCGCCGCATGTGGCAGATTCTGTCAGGCCAACAAAAGGGCTCTAAGTACGCTCGCCTGTCGGCGCAGGATCGCCGATCCATCGTAGAAATTCTGCGCGATACCAAGAAGGACTTGCCGCTGTACTTCAACTAGACCGAGCTACCCGCCGATCGCGTACATCGGCCGGGGCGGCGCGACAAATTTTGTGCTGTTGATCTCGTGCCCGATCCACTTCTTCTGGACCGTCGCGCGAATGGTGGCCGCGATTTCCTCATCCGGCGCCCCGCTTCTCAGCAGGCCCTTCACATCCGTCTCCTCGATCGCAAACAGGCAGTAGCGCAGCTTGCCGTCGCTGGTCAGGCGGATGCGATTGCAGTTCAAACAGAACGGCCGAGTCACGGAAGCTACCAGCCCCACCCGGCCGACGCCGTCTGCGAAACGATACTCGGTGGCCGGCGCGCGCGGATCGCGATCCGGAATCTCGACCAGCGGCCCAATCTCGCGCGACAGCGTCTCGATGATCTCGCTCGCCGATAAGACATCCTTGCGCGACCACAGACCCTGCGCGTCCAGCGGCATGAACTCGATAAACCGAACTTCATAGCCGCGTTCGCGCCCGAAACGAACCAGCGGCACTATATCTGGTTCCACAAGGTTCTTGACTGCCACGGCGTTGATCTTGATCGGTCCGAACCCAATCCGCCGCGCGGTTTCCAGACCATCCAGCACCTTCGGCAAATCGTCGCGCCGCGTGATGCGCAGAAAGCGCTCACGGTCGAGCGTGTCCAGATGAACGTTCAGCCGCCGCAATCCTGCTTCGTACAGCGCCTCGGCGTGCCGCGCCAGCAGAACACCGTTGGTGGTGAGCGCCAGATCGTTAATCCCTGGCAGCGCCGCCAGCTTGCGAATCAGAACGTCCAGATCCTTACGCACCAGCGGTTCGCCGCCGGTAATGCGCAGCTTGGTCACGCCCAGCGAACTGGCCACCCGCGCGAATCGCTCGATCTCTTCGAACGACAGGATTTCCTCGCGCGCGACGTAGTTGACGTTGTCTTCCGGCATGCAATAAAAGCAGCGAATATTGCAGCGGTCCGTGACACTGATCCTCAGGTTGTCGTGAATGCGTGCGAAGGTGTCGATCAACGGGCCGTTCACGGGGTTCCTATTTTATCGGAAAGTATGCACACGAGCGAAATAACAGGGCACACTTCTCACTTCGGAGGTCGAAGAATACTTCGGCCGGACATATGAACAAAACCATAGAGGACACGGGCTTTCTTTATTGTATCAGCCACTAGGCAAAACAATTTCTTTCTGGTATGCTTTCGACTTGAGAAGTCTATGTCTTACCTGTTTTATCCCCTTTTTTTCCTATTTTTGGTTACTAGCGCGTTTGCGCAGAACCTGACTTGTAACGCTGCAGCCCAGCCGCCGTTGGTCCGAAAGGAAGGTCTGGCGGAGCGGACCGGTGACATAGCGCTCACCTGCGCCGGGGGCACGCCCGGCGCCAAGATTACCGGCAATCTGACGCTGTTCCTTTCCGTAAACATCACCAATCGGCTTGGTGCTGGTAACACGGTGACGGGTATCGTATTCACTGCCGACAACGGTTCCGGGCCGCAGGCCATCAATACCCCGGGAATCCTGACCGCGCCCTCGACGCTGGTCTACAACAACGCCAGCTTTACGCTGTCTTCTAACGGCTCTGTCAATCTGCGGATCGCCAACCTCCGCGCTGACGCCAATCAAACCAGCGCCTTTTCAAGCCCGCAAATCGGTGTACTCCTGTCGTTCAGCTCCATGCCGCCGGTCGCCTTCAGCGGCAGTCAATTGACCGTTGCCACCCCGCAGGCTGGCCTGTACACGGGCTTTTCCTCGAAAATAGTTTGCAGCCAGGGCGGCTCCCCTCTGCCTGAGAACCTAGGCAGTTTCGCCAGCTTCCTGGCCGCAGGCTCTGCATTCAACTCCACTCGTGTAACCGAAGGGTTCGCAGATGCCTTCCAGCCGCAAAGTGGTTTCCAGGGGCTGAACGCCGACACCGGCACTCGCTTTATCGTGAACTATAGCGGATTCCCCATCGGCGCCCGGCTGTTCGTGCCCACCGTCGTGGCAGGATCCGACGCGGCGCAGCCCACGGCCGGGGGCGATTTCGGCCTGCCCGTTTCCGGCGGGCAATATGTAGCCGGTGGCAGCGGCTCCCTGCTGTTGTCGCGGGTGCAATTCGCGGACTCACACGGCGTGGGCGGAACACCTGTGTACACACCGGGCCCTCCCGCCTCCAGCGTCGCTTTGGATGCGATGAGCGAGGTGTATCTGCCCGACGGATCCGGTTATGTCGTGTACGAGGTTGTGGACGCGAATCCGTTCGTCCAGGAGAGCGCCCAATTCCCCACCTTCTTGGGCTTGGACCCTTTCAGCGGCGCTAGCGTCGATACATCGGAAGACGTATTTTTCGCCCCCACTTCCTCGGTCACCACAGCTACCGCCGGCGACCCGATTCCGCGCTTCGAACCCTACGCCCCTGCCGCCGATTGCACCCTGGTCGGCGACTGCGGCGCCACTTATTTTCCAGTCCTAAAGGTCATCGAGCCGTCCGTGCAGCTCTCCGCGCAGGCTGGCTCCAATCCCCAGGCTGCCTTCATTCAAGTGCAGAACCCTTCTGGCGGCGTATTGCGCTGGACCGCTACGGTTACCTATCAAAATGGCTCGGGCTGGGTGAGCTTATCGCCTAGTAGCGGCGTAAACAACGGAAGTATTCAATTGATTATCACGCCTGGAACTCTTTCGCCCGGCACCTACCAGGCCACGCTCACCATCGATGCCGGTCCCATTTCGGGCACCCGCAACATTCCGATCACGTTGACCATTAATGCCGCCGCCACGCCGTCTCCCACTATAACCAGCGTGCTGAATGCCGCCACTTTGTCAGCCGGACCTTTGGCGCCGGGTTCACTCGCAACGATAATGGGCAGCCATTTCTCAGGTTCTAATCTCACCGTGGACTTCGACAGCACGCCGGCGCAAATTCTGTTTAGCAACGGTACTCAGATCAACCTGCTGGTTCCGGCATCGCTCGGCTCGAACACTTCGGCGCAGTTGACGGTTGCCGCTAACGGCATTTCGTCCGCGGCGCAGACTGTCGCGCTCGCGCCTTTCGCGCCCGGCATCTTCACGAACGGAGTTCTCAATCAAGACTTCTCCGTGAATGGAACCGGTAACCCGGCTGCACCGGGAAGCATTATTCAGATCTTCGCCACTGGTCTTTCCGGGACCGGTGTGATCACCGCTCAGCTGGCCGGCCAAACCGTCAGCCAACCGTATTACGCGGGCGTGGCGCCCGGTCTCACCGGCGTCCAGCAAGTGGATTTGATCCTGCCGCAAGTCTTGCAGGGAAATACGGTCGCGGTGGCGGTCTGTGGCGGAGCTTCGGCCGATAAAGTGACCTGCAGTCCCACGATTCAGGTCGCCGTGTCGCAACCTTGACCGCGCCGGTTTAGCGTTCTTTAACGTTACGGGACATTCATCCCGCGAAACCGGATTCACGTGTGAGCCGATCCAAAACAATGGAGGGGTTCTGTGGATCTCAAACGTTTCGTACTTAGCAGTGTTCTGGCAGCATCGGCGCTGTCGGTTGCTTGCGGCGGAGGCTATGCGGCCGCGTATGTCGTGCCCGCGCCTCCGCCGCCTCGCGTTGTGGGAGCAGTCGGATATGCGCCCGGTCCCGGATTCGTCTGGGTGGACGGCTTCTGGGATTTACGCGGTTCAAACTGGGTGTGGGTGAACGGAAGATGGGCGCGTCCGCCGCGCGGCCGCACAGTCTGGGTTGCCGATCGCTGGGAGCGTCACGGGCAACACTGGCGCTACAATCGCGGCCACTGGCGATAACTGGAAACGGCCTCCGGCCTCGCCAGTCGCGCGCGCCTCGTACAATAAATACGAATGGCCGGGCAAAACTACGACGCGGTGCTGGTGTTATCTTTCGGTGGTCCTGAGAAGCCGGAGGACGTGATGCCGTTCCTAGAGAATGTTCTCCGAGGCCGCAACGTACCCCGCGAGCGCATGCTGGAGGTCGCCGAGCATTATTACCATTTCGGCGGCAAGAGCCCAATCAACGATCAGAACCGCGCTCTTATCGCCGGCCTGGAGCGCGAACTCGCCGCCAACGGCCCGCACGTCCGGGTGTACTGGGGCAATCGCAACTGGCGTCCGTTCCTGGCCGACACTTTGCGCCAGATGCGAGCCGACGGAGTGCAGCGGGCGCTGGCGTTCGTTACCTCGGTGTTTAGCTCCTACTCGGGCTGCCGGCAATATCTGGAAGACATCGAAACAGCCTGCGCCGAACTGGGAGACGATGCGCCGCGCGTGGATAAGCTGCGATCGTTTTACAACCATCCGCTGTTCATCGAAGCGCAAGCCGACGAGGTCCGCGGCGCACTCGACCAAATCGATGCCGCTCGGCGAGCGGGCGCGCACGTTCTGTTCACTGCGCACAGCGTTCCGGTCTCGATGGCCGAGTCGAGCGATTATCAGAAGCAGTTAAACGAATCCTGCCGGCTGGTGGCCGAGCGGCTCGAAATCCCAGCCTGGCGCCTGGTCTACCAAAGCCGCAGCGGTCCTCCCAACCAGCCCTGGCTTGAGCCGGATGTGGCGGATGTGCTGCGCGAATTGACGCCGGGCGCCGATGTCGTGATTGTGCCGATTGGATTCATCTCCGATCACATGGAGGTGCTCTACGATCTCGACACCGAAGCCCGCCAGATCTCGGACGCGCGAGGCCTGCGGATGGTGCGCGCTTCGACAGTGGGCGTCCATCCTTCGTTCGTCAAAATGATTCGCGAGTTGATCTCGGAGCGGATGGGCCAGTGTGAGGCGCGCGCAGTCGGCCAGTACGGCCCGAATCACAATGAGTGCGACTCCGGCTGCTGTCCCGCACCCGCGCGGCGCGCCAATTCCGCTCGCAGCGACTCTTCCCCGCGAGCCATCGCCCAGCGGTGATTGGCCGAAAAGATCGGCTTCAGCAAGAACGACAAGTACCGCAGCAGCGGCTTTTCGGCGCGAATCCGCCAATCGTACGTGATATCGACTGCGATGCCGTTCTGGGCGAAAGTCCAAACACCGCGGCCTTCAAAATCTCCCCAGGCTTCGAGTGAAAATCCATAGGGCCGGCGGGACTCCGTAACGCGAAAATACCAGTGCAGGGTGTAAGGCAGCCAGCCCTTGGTGTGCAGTTCCACGACGCGTCCGACGCCATCCTCGCGGCCCGGCTCCAGCTCTTTGACCGCAAGATAGACCGATGGCCACCAGCGCGTCAGATCCACGGCGTTGCCGAGCACGTCAGATACTTCCTCGACCGTGCTGTCGACGTGCCAGTGCGTGACGAAATGGTAGTCGTTAGCGCTCATGCAACTTCTTATAGACCTCGCGTTTGGAAAGCCCGCGGCGCCGCGCCACAGTTTTCAGCGCCTCCATGCGGGAGACGCCTGTCTGCATCAATTGTTCGACGGCAGTTTCAAGCGGCTGTTGGTCCGGCTCCGCAGCCTCGCCCTTGCCTACCAGCAAAGTGATCTCGCCCTTGACTACCGGCCGTTGAGCGAGGGCTTCCAAAACTTCAGCCGGCGTGCCGCCAAGAAATTCCTCATGCACCTTGGTCAGTTCGCGCGCCAGCACCACCTGGCGCGCCCCCAACACTTCCGCGATATCCCGCAATGTCTCCACGACCCGATGCGGCGCTTCGTAAAAGACCAGCGTCGCCGCGAAAGCCTTCCAGCTTTCCAGCGCCTTCCGCCGCTGGTTCGTCTTGGGAGGGAGAAAACCTAGGAACACAAAAGAGTCTGTGGCCAGGCCGGAGGCGCTCAACGCCGCCAGGAACGCGCCCGGACCCGGGATCGGCGACACGGGAATTCCAAGTTTCCGCGCGCCTGCCACCAGCCGGTAGCCGGGATCGGAAATCAGCGGCGTCCCGGCGTCGCTCACAAGCGCGATGTTCTTCCCGGCTTGTAACTCGCGGAGCAATTCATCGGAACGGCGCAGCTCGTTGTGCTCATGATAACTGGTGAGGGGCTTCGCGATGCCATAGCGATCCAGCAGCTTGCGCGTTTGCCGCGTGTCCTCGCAAGCGATCAGATCGGCTTCCCGGAGAACCCGGACCGCGCGAAAAGTGATGTCCTCCAGGTTGCCGATCGGCGTAGCTACGATGTAGAGGGTGCCGCTCAATCTATCGCTTGCCAGCCTAGCACGCCGGCGCCAAAGTTTGATCGCCCCGCAGAACCAGTTTGTCGCGCCGCGCGCTCACCTCCGCGCGCACCACTGTTCCCGGGGTGATTTCGCCGGCGGCCACCAGTGAGGCCAGCGGCTGTATCAATTCGCGCTGCAAAACGCGCTTCAACTCCCGTGCGCCATACTCCTCGCTGGTCCCACGCTTGAGCAGGAATCGCCGCGCCTGTGCCGCTAGCTCCAAACGAAATGCCTCGATTCCCAGGCGCTTGTCGATATGATCCTGCAAATCGCCGATGGCCAGATCCAGGATGGCACCCATCGCCTCCGCGCTGAGCGGTTGATAGGTGACCACTTCGTCGATGCGGTTGATGAATTCCGGCGGGAAGTTCCGGCGCACTGCATTGGCGCCGATCGCCTCCAGCCTGGGCCGAACGTTCCTCGGAGCCAGTGACTCGAAGCCGAAATCGGGACGCAGTTGTTTGCTCATTTCCGACGCGCCCAGATTGCTGGTCAGGAATACGATGGTCTTTTCGAAACTCACGCTGGTTCCGTCGCCCAGCCGCAACGCCCCCTTATCCAAGACGCCTAACAGCAGCCGCGTCATCGAGGGAGCAGCTTTCTCGACCTCATCGAACAGCACAATCGTCAAATCGCACGCTTCGCTCGAGGCGGCGTTCAATTTCTGCTGCGTCAGCACCGGCTGTGTCTCACGATGTCCCAGGTATCCGGGAGGCGCGCCCACCAGCTTGGCCACTTCATGATCCATCTGAAACTCCCCGCAATCGATTCGCAGCAGTTTCTTGGCGCCGCCGTGAAGCACTTCGGCCAGCGCCTCCACGGTCCTGGTCTTGCCCGTGCCGGTCGGCCCCAGCAGCAGGAAGATTCCTGCCGGACGACCCTCCGGCGCTAGCCGCGCGCGATGCATCTGGATGCAAGGAACAATCGCGCTAATCGCCGCAGGCTGCCCGATCAATTTGCGCGACAGCAGGCTTCCGATGTCGCCTAATGATCCGACCGGTTCCCTCTTAGAACGAGTTGAAGGATGACGCATAAAAGAAGACTCTCGCCCCCAGTATGGTCCTTGAATTGCTCAGAAACGCGCTCTCGCCCGTCTCCAGCCGCCGCTCAACTAATATTTTTTTCGGATTTATCGCTTAAGAATGAATAAATTGCTTCCGCTATTCGGGGGCTGGCATTTCCATCCCCGTAAGGATTGTGAACGCGCGCCATCGCGTCGTAAGATTCGCGATTCTCGATCAGGCGCGTGGCTTCGCTCACGATAGCAGCTTGGTCGGTGCCCACCAACTTGACGGTGCCGGCCAGGACTGCTTCCGGGCGCTCGGTCTTCTCCCGCAGCACCAGGATCGGCTTGCCCAGCGACGGTCCTTCTTCCTGAATCCCGCCCGAATCCGTGATCAGCAGATACGCGCGCCGCATCAGATCCACGAACGGCACATAGTCCATCGGTTCCAGGAGCCGGATGTTAGGCTGCCCGTCGAGATAGCGCTGCACGGGACCCTGGACGTTGGGATTGGGGTGCACCGGGTAGACCAGTTGAACGTCCGGGCGAGTTGCGACCTCTGCCAGAGCGCGGCATATGCGCTCGAATCCCGACCCAAAACTCTCGCGCCGGTGCGCGGTCACGACGATCAGCTTCTTGGATGCATCGAGTTCCGCCCAATCGCGCCCGCGCAGCTTCCCTTGCTCCAAGCCGTCGCGCACGTATAAAACCGCGTCGATCCCGGTGTTGCCGGTTACAGTGATAGAGCACGGCGCCACGCCCTCGCGCCGCAAATTCTCGGCGGCCTTCTCGGTAGCGGCAAAATGCAGAGCCGCCAGGTGCGAGGTCAGCACCCGGTTCATTTCTTCGGGAAAAGGCTGGCGCAGATCGCCGGTTCGCAGCCCGGCCTCGACGTGCGCCACCGGAATATGCAGATAAAATGCCGCCAGGGCCCCGCAGAAAGTGGTGGTGGTGTCGCCCTGAACAATCACCATGCTGGGCCGCTCGGCCGCCAGCACCCGCTCGAGGCCAGCCAGGATTCTCGAAGTCGACTGGAACAAAGTCTGGCCAGGCAGCATTAAGTCCAGGTCGTGGTCCGGACGAACGTCGAAGGCCTCCAGAACTTGGTCCAGCATCTCGCGATGCTGCGCCGTCACGCAAACTTTAACTTGAAAACGGGAAGGGTGTTCGCGCAGGCTGCGAATCACCGGACAGAGCTTGATCGCCTCCGGCCGGGTCCCAAAGATCAGAAGGATCTTTTGCATGCTGGAATTAACGCCCCGGTCGCCGGGGGGCTTCAATTAGGGCTGCTCTACTTGTGCCGGTAGGTGATTCGCCCCTTGGTCAAATCGTAGGGCGAGAGTTCGAGAGTAACGCGGTCGCCGGCCAGGACTCGAATGCGGTTGCGTCGCAACTTGCCGGCCAGGTGCGCGAGCACCGTACGGTCCTGATCCAATTGCACGCTAAACAAGCCGCTCGGAAATTTTTCTACCACCGTTCCAGTTACCTCGATCGAATCTTCTTTACTCATCAGCCTCCTAGTGGGGATTTTCTGCCATCCGTATCTTAGCAAAAGGCGGGCAAGACGCGGAATGACCCGTGATCCAGCGCCCGCCGCCCTAAGATGCCGCGGCCTGAGATTTGACGCCCGAGCGCCGCAGCAAAAAAAGCAGGCCGATCGTGGCGACCACCGCGGATACCACCGAGCCCTGCCATGCCAGCCGCGTGATCGCCCGCCGCGTGGAATGCTCGGCCAACACGATCTGCCACGAATCGGGCAGGACGCGCGAACCAAACGCCAACACAATCAGCAGCAGAAGGAAAAACCCACGCAGGATCGCTTTCGTAGTGGCAGCCGAAAAGCGGCCGGCCAGCAGCGCGCATAATACCGCGGTCGCCGCCGACGCGGCCAGGCTGAAAACCAACGTTGCCGCCAGATACGGGCGCGGCGGAACCAGAATTCGCTCGCTCCGATTGGCCAGGTTGAGCGTGACCAGTGCCGTGATCAGCATGACCACTGCGATGCCCCAGCCGTATCCCACGATCGCCAAGATCCGGCTTAGCACCGCGCCCGGCAACACCGGAGTTGGGATGGCTGCCCAGAATTCCGATGCCGCCGGCGCCACGAACAGCAGCGCCATCAACGCGTACGCCAGGATAATCGTGGGCTGAAGAAGAATCGTAACGCCTTTGTATAACGGAACCAGTACGCCGAAAATCAGCACTACGGTCACCAGAATCAAAGCTTGTCGCGCCATAGATTCGCAAACCTAAGGAAACTTCTTAAGAACTATCGCCAAATGCTCTTCCTGCTGGGCCGGAAGCACCGCTCTCCGCGCGCATTTCCGGGTCCTGGGCGTCGTGGCAGTTACGTAAGAGCTAGTATAGCCTGGGTCGCAAAATGGTACTCTAGTACAGACCTTGACTCAGGTAATTTTGCTCCGGGAACTTTCATAATGCCTCCCCCCGCGCAAGCCGATAAGAAGTATATGTTCGACAGGCGTATTGAACCTCGGATGCTATGCGCGGACATGGTGGACGTTCATTGGAAGGACAAAACAGGACGCATCCGCAAGGGCGTTGCTAATCTGGAAGACATTTCGCTCTCCGGCGCTTGCCTGCAATTTGACCAGCCGGTGCCGCTCCAAACTGAGGTGCGCATAAGCTATCCCAAGGGCGAACTTCTGGGCAAAGTGAAATATTGTGTGTATCGCGAGATTGGGTACTTTTTAGGAATCGAGTTCGATCCCGGCTGCCGCTGGTCGGCGCGTCATTTCAAGCCGCAGCATCTGCTCGATCCACGCCGTCTGGTGATTCGCAGCGTGAATCGCGCCTCCAAGTTTGCCAACTAGAACCGCCTCCCTACCAGGCCGTTCGATCTAACTACAGTCCGGTCTCCGGCGTTATGCCGACATCACACCGCTGTTCTGCAGCAGGTATGCGTCTACCACGCGGAGCAAATG
>Ga0335083_10003397_pt1 | contig 20680 bp, 19 predicted proteins | sample Lox_Sample_42_FD_206716 | JGI IMG/M metagenome (GOLD analysis project Ga0335083, IMG submission 206716) | Soil microbial communities from Loxahatchee National Wildlife Refuge, Florida, United States - Lox_Sample_4.2 | ecosystem: Environmental > Terrestrial > Soil > Wetlands | place: USA...
TGGATGCAGTGGAATGCGCCGGTGAGATTGATCTGCAGCACCAGGTTCCAGTCCTCCGGCTTCATGCGCAACGCGAAACCGTCGCGCGTGATACCGGCGTTGTTCACCAGCACATCCACGCGGCCCAGTTCCTTATAAGCGCGCGCGAAGGCTTCCTTGATGGAATCGAGTGAAGTCAGATTGAGGTCTACCGTCATCGCTTTGCCGCTGCACGCGCGAATCGCCTCCGCTACCTCCTCGTTCTTCTCCAGCTCTGGCGAGCCCACGACGATGTCGAAGCCCGCGCGGCACAACGTCAGCGCCGTCTCGCGGCCGATTCCACGGCTTGCGCCGGTAACGAACGCAACTCGATTGAACATTATTCTCCTGTTGGAATGCTAACTTTAATGATAGTCAATCCATGCCCTGGACCGATCTGCGCGAGTTCGTCAAAGCGCTCGAAAAGGCCGGCGAGCTGCGCCGCATCTCCCTGGAAGTGGACCCGGTGCTGGAGATCACCGAGTTCGCCGACCGCGCCGTGAAGGGCGGCGGTCCCGCGCTGTTGTTTGAAAAGCCGAAAGGCAGCAGCATTCCGGTACTTATCAACGCCTTCGCCAGTTTGCGCCGCATGGAGATCGCGCTCGACGTGGCCAGCGTGCAGGAAGTGGCGGATCGCATCAGCGAATTTCTGCAAATGCGCATGCCTGAGGGCCTGATGGGCAAGCTCAAAATGCTGCCGAAACTGGCCGAGATGGGCTCGTTCTTCCCGAAGATGGTGTCGAGCGGACCGTGCAAGGAAGTCATCCAGCGCGATGGCTTCTCGCTCGCTGAGCTTCCCATCCTGCAGTGCTGGCCACAGGACGGCGGGCGATTCATTACGCTGCCCATGGTCTTCACCCGCAATCCGGAAACAGGCAAGCGCAATTGCGGCTGCTATCGCATGCAGGTTTACGACGCGTGTACCACGGGCATGCACTGGCAGACGCACAAGCAGGGCGCGGAGCACTATCGGCGGCTCGCGGCGGAGGGCAAGCAGAGCCGCATGCCCGTCGCTGTCGCGATCGGCGCCGACCCGGCCACCATGTACTCCGCGATCATGCCGCTCCCTCCCGACCTCGACGAAATGATGATCGCGGGTTTTCTGCGCGGAAAACCGGTGGAGATGGTGAAGTGCGAAACGAACGATCTTGAGGTGCCCGCGAACGCCGAGATCGTGCTGGAGGGTTACGTCGACATCGGCGAATTGCGCCGCGAAGGCCCGTTCGGGGACCACACCGGCTTCTACTCGCTCGATGACGACTACCCGGTGTTTCACATCACCTGCATCACGCGCCGCAAAGACCCGCTCTACGCCGCTACCATCGTCGGCCCGCCGCCGATGGAGGATTTCTACATGGGCAAGGCCATCGAGCGCATCTTTCTTCCACTGATGCGCCTGCAACTGCCCGAAGTGCGCGATATCTGCATGCCCGCCGAGGGCGTGTTCCACAACCTGATTCTGGTCTCCATTCGCAAGTCGTACCCGTTACACGCACGTAAGGTGATGCACGCGATCTGGGGACTCGGCCAGGCCATGTTCAGCAAGTGCATCGTCGTCGTGGATGAGGACGTCGATGTGCAGAACGTAGCCGAGGTCGCCTGGAAGGCGCTGAACAACATCGACCCTCAGCGCGACATCGAATTCGTGTTAGGGCCGGTCGATTCCCTCGACCACGCCAGCCGGCTGCCGAACTATGGCTCGAAGATGGGCATCGATGCCACGCGAAAGTGGTCCACGGAGGGTTTCACGAGGCCGTGGCCGGACGTCATCCGCATGTCGCCCGAAGTGAAGGCGCGCGTCGGCGACCTCTGGAAGAAGGCCGGGCTGAAAGAACTGAAATAGCTGCTACAGCATCCAGGCGACGCCGGCGGAGATTTCTGTTTGCCGAATCCACCCGCTCGCTCCGGTTAGTCCGAACGGCTTGCCATTCGTGAACTGGTGCACGTCGAAGCGTACGCCGAGAGGTCCTTTCACACGGATCTTGACGCCACCGCCATAGTTGAAGCCGAACTTGTTGTCGCCCTGGCCGTATTGTGCCGAGGAGCCCGGCGCTACGTAGTTGCTGTAGTGGACGCCAACCGCGCCGAATGGCCGGATCGTGGAGCCTTCGGGAGTCGCGTACGCCAGAAAATCATAGAAGCCCTGATGAACGGCCATGCCGCCCAGGCTTTCGCTGCCTTGTGAAGCGCCGGTCGGATCGAACGCATCGAGGTTCAGGTGCGTGCGGTTGTACGCGTAACCGACTTCGTGCCCGAAGAATTTCCAGGTGTTCAGCGTGACGCGGAACGCGATGTTGAAGCCGTTGTCGAGCTTATACTTCGAAACCCCATCGGCGCCAGTCAGGACGTTGCCGGCAATCTCGCCGAGTGAAGCGTTGGACTGCAGCGACTCTCCAACGTTCACCGAACCTTCAAAGGACTGTGCCCACGCGGCACACGAGAAACCGAGAAGCAAAAACGAGGCGAATGTGAAGCGCAGCATAAATCTGTTTGATGCGCCCCCGCGGAATTCGGTTACGTCATCGCGAATCGTCGACCAAAATGACGGTGATTTCGCCGGGTCCGTGCACGCCGCGCACCAGAATTTGTTCGATATCCGCGGTGCGGCTGGGGCCGGTAATGAAGACCATCGAACTGGTTGCCTCCGCCGGCATGGGCATCCTCTGGAAGAGATCGTCAAGACCGGCGAGCAGGCGTGAAAGCGGCACCACAGCGATATGTGCCGGCGGCAACAGCGAGACGAGACGGGATTCTTCATGACCGGAGATCATGACGAGCGACCCTGTGTCAGCCAGCGCATAGTCGGCGCTGGTAATCCCGACGTCTGCCATTGCACAGGCGGCGCGGTGTGCGGCCATGTCGGCGAATTCGCTGCATACCTTTTCGATTTCGGTCACGCCACATTCACGCAGATAGGACGCGCGCGAGGCTACCGCCGTGCGCCCGGCAACCAACGATGCGACGGTGTTCCTGGCGGCTTCAGATGACGGGCAGCGGATAACGTGTCCCGCCAGTCCTTCGAGTGCCGCCGTGAACAGAGCGATCCGATCCTCGACGGCTCCTCCGGCCACCGGAAGATAGATCGCAGGCGGCGAATCCGGCGCCTCACCCGGCTTCCGACCCAGCGCGAGACGGACGCGCTCCAGCATCGTCTCGCGATTCACAACCGCTCCTTTGTGCGCTTGCTCCAATATTGGCGGAAGGTGCGCGGAGCCGCGGCAGGGAGATCCCGTTCGCCAATCCACTTCTTCAGCGCACCGACGCGCATGAAGAATGGCAAGCGGCGCAGCCATCCGTCCTCGCCCCGAGGACCGAAAAGTGCTGCGAGTCCGCTCAGCCTCGCATAGATCCACGGCCGGCTGGCCACCCACGCGAATACCCGGAATGTGAGCTGCTCCACGCGCTGCGAGCCCTTGCGCCGCCGCGCCTCCACCACTTCTCCGCGCAGATCCAGCAGCAGCCGCGGAATATCGATCTTCACTGGACACACTTCGGCGCACGCCCCGCAGAGGCTGGATGCATAGGGTAGCCATGGGTCGGCCAGCACACCATGAAACTGCGGTGTGATGATCGCGCCGATCGGCCCCGAATAAATCCACGGATAATTGTGCCCGCCGATCTTGCGATAAACCGGACAGTGGTTCAGGCATGAACCGCACCGGATGCAGAACAACGATTCGCGCTTCGCCCCGTCAGCCAGCAGCTTTGTTCGACCATTGTCGAGAAGCACAAGGTGGAATTCCTCGGGGCCATCCATTTCGCCCGTCCGGCGCGGACCCGAGAGGAACGACGTATACACTGTCAGCGCCTGGCCCGTCGCGCTTCGTCCCAGCAGCTTGAGAAAGACCGGCAGGTCCTGCGCGCGCGGAATTATCTTTTCGATGCCCGCGATAACTATGTGAATCCGCGGCGCCGATGAACTCAGCCGCGCATTACCTTCGTTTTCCACCACCACCGCTGCGCCCGAATCGGCAATCAGGAAATTCGCGCCAGTAATCCCGATTCCTGCGGCCAGAAACTTGTCGCGCAACACGCGCCGCGCGGTCAGGGTCTGATTCTCGATCACAACATCGCGTTCCACGCCGAGCCGCTCGGTGAACACGTCGGCTACTTCGTAGCGCGTCATGTGCAACGCCGGCGCCACGATGTGATACGGGCGCTCATGGGCGAGCTGCAGTATGTACTCGCCGAGATCGGTCTCCACGGCTTCCAGTTGATGGCGCTCAAGACGCTCGTTGAGGTCGATTTCCTCGGTTGTCATTGACTTCGACTTCACGATGAGCGTCGCGCCACGCTGCTTTGCAAGGCTCAGAATGAAATCGGCCACCTCGTCGCCGCTGCTGCACCAGGCCACGCGCCCGCCGTGGGCGATCACGTTCGCCTCGAGCTGTTCCAGGTAGTAATCGAGATTCTCGATCGCGTGCCGCTTGATCCGGTTCGCCTGCGCGCGCAGCTCCTGATAATCCGGCAGAACATCGGGCGCGATTGAGCTCTTCCGCTTCGCAATCAGCCGCCCTGTTCCCTCGTAGACGGCCGTCTGCAGGCGGGTATTCCCCAGCGTAGTTCGCAACCGGTCCACAGGCACGAATGCACCGCTCATCGCGAAGCCAGGACCTCCGCCAGATGCATGGTGCGCACATTAAGCCCGGCCCGCCGCATCGCGCCTTGCAACTGCATCAGGCAGCTTGAATCCACTGAGACCACCGTCCCTGCTTCGGTGCGCCGGATCGATTCGACTTTGGTGCGCGCCATCGCCCCGGAGACCTCCGCAAACTTCACGGAGAACGTCCCCCCGAAGCCGCAACATTCTCCCGCCGTATCCATCTCGCGCAGCTCGAGCCCGCGCACGTGGTTCAGCAGGCGGCGAGGCCCATCCTGCACGTGTAGTTCGCGTAAGGCGTGACAACTGTCGTGGTATGTCACGATGCCGTCGTAGCGCGCGCCCACGTCCTCTGCTTGCGCCACCTCCAGCAGGAACCGCGAGAACTCCCACGTCCGGCCGGCAATGTGCTGTGCCGCGGCAAGCGCGCCCGGATCGTCTGGAAACAACTGCGCGAAATGATGCGCGATCATCGACGTGCAGGAACCCGAGGGCACCACGATGTGCTCGGCATGGCGAAAAACGTCCAGAAAATGCCGGGCCAGCCGGCGCGCCTCGTCGCGGTAGCCCGAGTTGAAGGCAGGCTGCCCACAACAGGTTTGCCGCTTCCGAAACTCGACATCATACCCGAGCCGCTCCAGCACCTCGGTCATGGCGATGCCGACGCTCGGAAACAATTGATCGACAACGCAGGTCACGAAAATGGAGACCTTGCCGCGCGTCATGAATCTAACATTGTATACGCAGGTTTCCCGAATGACCCGACGCACCGTTTTGTCACTCGCCGTCACGCCGATCCTGTTTGGTTCCGACTCGCCTCCCGCCACGGATTCGGTGCGCGGCACACTAAGCCAGACCGAGGACCATCGGCCCGCCCTGAAAACAGCCGAAGGCAGAACCGTCTTTCTCGATGGCGACGACGGCACACGCGCGGTTCTCGATGACCAACGCCTTCGCGGCCTCGATCTCGAGGCGCTTGGTCATTTCACCGCGCCGGACGCCTTCCATGTCGATCCCATCTACCAGCGGGCGATGTTCATTCACAAGGATGGCAAGCGTTTGTTCATCACCTATTGGTGTGACGTCTGCTACATCCGCACCTACGTGCCAGGCAATTGCCGCTGCTGTCAGAAATACACCGATCTCGATCTTCGCGAGAACGACGCGCAGTAGTGGCGCCGGGCCAACACTGTTAAGCCGCCGCCAGCCGCCCGAGCGTGCGAATGGCGCGATCCAGGCGCGGCGACCACGGATACCCGCAATTCAGGCGAATGTAATTGCGGAATCGCTGCCGCGCCGAAAACATCGGTCCCGGACTGATGCTGATGCCCTCCGCGAGCGCGCGCTCGAAAAGGTCCAGCGAATCGACGCCATGCGGCAGCTCCACCCACAACACAAATCCACCGCGCGGACGTGCGACGCGCGTGCCTGCCGGAAAATGCTCGCTCACTGCGGCTGTCATTTGCTCGATCTGCAGCCGGAATGCAGCGCGTACTCGCCGCAGATGGCGATCGTATGCGCCGCTCTCGAGGTATTGCGCGATCACCCGCTGCAACATCGATGGCGTGGCCAGCGTCGAGGTCATCTTCAGCGTCTCAACGCGCTGCTGGAATCGCCCGGCCGTGAGCCACCCGATCCGATACCCGGGCGCAATCAGCTTTGAGAATGAAGAGAGCAGCAACACCAGCCCCTCCCGGTCGAATGCTTTCGCCACCTTCGGCCGCACGCCTTCGAACTGGATGTCCCCGTAGAGATCGTCTTCAATGAGTGGAATCCCGCGGCGAGTTAGCATTTCGACCAGCTCACGCTTCGCGTCATCGCTCATCGTGCTGCCCAGGGGATTGCTGAAATTGGGCGAGGCAACACACGCACGCACGCGATGCCGGCGGAGCGCGTCCGAAAGCGCCTCCAGACACAGCCCCTCCTGGGGATGGCAGGGAACCTCCAGTGCCTTGAGCCCGAGCGCTTCTAGTTGCAGCAGGATTCCGAAGAACGCGGGCGATTCCACCGCCACCACGTCGCCAGGCTTTGTCACCGCGCTCAGGCTCAGGTGCAGCGCCTCGGTAGCGCCGGAAGTGACCAGCACATCTTCAGGTCCCAAGCGGCCGCCCCAGTCGAGGGAGCGGCGCGCCACCTGCCTGCGCAGTTCGGCATTGCCCGGTGCAAAGTCATACTCATTCATCTGACCGCCGTGCCGCCGCACCAGCCCCGTGAGAATTCGATTCAGGCGTCGCAGTGGCAGCAGTTCCGAGGCCGGACACGCCGCGCCCAGCGGCACTACATCCGGATCCGACGCCGCCAGCAGCAGCTTCGACATCAGGCCACTGACTCCGACACGCGTCGCCTGCCGGCCGGGCAGAGATGGTCTCGGTTCCCTGGGACGAGCCACCTCTCTTGCTCGTACGTAGAATCCCGATTGCGGACGTGCCTCGATATAGCCGCGGCTCTCCAGCAGCATGTACGCCTGCAGCGTGGTGGAGACACTGACGCCTTCGTTCGTGCTGGTGCGGCGCACCGACGGCACCTTCTCTCCAGGTCGCAGCACGCCGCCATCGATCAGCCCTGCTATGCGGTCCGATACCGCGTGATAAAGATAAGTCCTGTCCTGTTCGCCCACTGAACTGTTATGGTATCAAATACACCGCTCTGCATCTGTTATGCATAACGCCTTCGCCGTACCATTCGGTATGAGCGCACTCCAGTCAACCCGGAAGATCTGGCGAAACGGCGAGTTTATCCCCTGGGAAGACGCAACCGTGCACGTGCTCTCGCATGTCATCAGTTGTGCAAGCGCCGTCTGGGAGGGCATTCGCTGCTACAACACTCCCTTAGGTCCCGCCATCTTTCGCGCCGATCGTCACATGCGCCGCCTCGTCGATTCGGCGCGAATCTACCGCATGGAACTGCCCTGGACAGCCACACAGCTCGTCGAGATCGCCCGCGAGCTGGTTCGCGTGAATGACGTAAGTCCCTGTTACATCCGCCCCATCGTGCTGCGCGGCTACGGCTCGCTCGGCGTCTACGGCGGCGAGAATCCCATCGATGTGTATATGGCCTGCTGGCCGTGGGGTGCTTACCTCGGCGAAGATGCCCTCGCGCGCGGCGTTGACGTCTGTGTCTCGAGTTGGAATCGCATGGCGCCAAATACTCTGCCCGCGCTGGCGAAATGCTCGGCCAACTACATGAACTCGCAGCTCATCCGCACTGAGGCGATGATCAATGGCTACCATGAAGGCGTCGCTCTTAACGTGGACGGCACGGTGAGCGAGGGCTCGGCCGAAAATCTCTTTGTGGTCCGCGATGGCCGCATCCTGACGCCGCCGCTCGCCGCCTCGCCGCTGGAAGGGATCACGCGCGAAACGGTCATTCAGCTCGCGCGCGACGCCGGCATCGAAGTGGCCGAAACGGAAATCCCTCGTGAAATGCTCTACGTCGCAGACGAGCTTTTTTTCACGGGCACCGCGGCCGAAATCTCACCCATCCGCTCCGTCGATCGCATCCCGATCGGTTCGGGCAAGCGTGGTCCCATCACTGAGATGCTGCAGGCCGAGTTCCTCGCCATCGCCGCCGGTGAGCGCCCCGATCGCTACGGCTGGCTTACTGCCGTTGGAGTCCTTGAACACGCTTTATGAAACACAATTCGATCTGCGATGCCACTCTGCTCGCCTCCGCTGCGCGCCGCTCCGTTCGTTTTCTCAACGAAATCGGCGACCGGCGAGCCGTCCCATCCGCCGAAGCCATCGCCGCATTGCGCGGATTTGACGCCGAGCTGCCCGCGGCCCCGGTGCATCCCGAAATCGTGCTCGACACGCTCGACCGGCTGGGTTCGCCCGCGACGGTCGCCAACGTTGGCGGGCGGTACTTCGGCTTCGTAATGGGCGGCAGCCTGCCTGTTACCGTCGCCGCGAACTGGCTGGCGGCGGCGTGGGATCAGAATGCCGTGATGGCGGTCACTTCGCCTGTTGCCGCCGCGGTCGAGGATGTCGCCGCGCGGTGGATGCTGGAGCTTCTGGGTCTTCCGCGGGAATCCGGCGTAGGTTTCGTTGGTTGCGATACAGTTGCCATCTTCGTCGCGCTCGCCGCGGCCCGTCGCGCCCTGTTGCTGCGCGAAGGGTGGGATGTCGAATCCCAGGGACTCTTCGGCGCGCCGCCCATCACCGTGGTGGTCAGTGAAGAGACGCATATCGCCGTATTCAAGTCGCTCGGTCTGCTTGGATTCGGCCGCGACCGCGTGGTGCGGGTCCCGGCCGACTCGCAGGGTCGCATGCGCGCGGACAAACTCCCGCGCATCGCAGGCCCCACCCTGGTCTGCGTGCAGGCAGGCAACGTGAACAGCGGCTCATTCGATCCTGCCGAAGAGATCTGCGCCGCCGCGCACGAGGCCGGGGCCTGGGTGCACGTCGACGGCGCGTTTGGAATCTGGGCCGCCGCCGCGCCGGAGCGCGCGCACCTCGCCCGTGGTATCGCCGATGCCGATTCGTGGTCCTTCGATGCGCACAAGTGGCTGAATGTTCCTTACGACAGCGGTATCGCCGTCATGCGCGAGCCCCGCCACCTGCGCGATGCCATGAGCGGCGATGCGGCTTACCTGCAGCGCGGCGAACATCGCGACCCCGGATTCCTGACGCCCGGCATGTCCACGCGGGCCCGCGGAGTGGAGATCTGGGCCGCACTGGCGTCTCTCGGACGCGCGGGCGTCGCCGATTTGGTCGAACGCACCTGCCGTCATGCGCAGCGCTTCGCCGGCGGCTTGCGCGAGGCCGGCTTCGAGATCCTGAACGACGTCGTGATTAATCAGGTGCTGGTTTCCTTTGGCGATGACGAAACCACCCGTGCCGCGATCGCCGCGATTCAGGACGACGGTACCTGCTGGTGCGGCGGCACCGTCTGGCACGGGCGGGCAGCGATGCGTATCAGCGTCTCCGGCTGGGCTACCACCGAGGAAGACGTCGAAACGTGTCTCGCGGCGATGATTCGTGCCGCCCGCGCAGCGGTTCCTTCTCTTCAGATCCGGTAGCAGCCGGCAGTCCGCGGGGCGGGCTTGCACGTGGCTGCAATCGCGCCGCGAATTCTGGTCAAATCAAAGGCAGACCATGAGCTCGCCCACCAGCTACTCCGCCGCGCGCGTCCCGGTCGATGGCATCGACGTCGTGCGCCTTGCCGACAGCCGGCACAATACCGAGGTCTCGATCGTTCCCGCGGTTGGCAATATCGCCTATGAGATGAGGGTGAATGGGACCAACGTCTTCTGGACGCCGTACCAGAGCGTGGCCCAGTTCAAAGCCCATCCCATACAACTGGGCAATCCGTTTCTTGCCCCCTGGGCCAACCGGCTGGACGGCGACGCGTTCTGGGCCAATGGCAGGAAGTACATCCTCAACCCCGGCCTGAACAACATCCACCGCGACGGAAACCGTTTGCCGATCCACGGCCTGGTGCAGTTCTCCAGCCACTGGGAAGTGGTGGCCATTGAGACTGGTGACTCCGGTGCCTGGACCACCAGCCGCCTGGAGTTCTGGCGCTATCCCGATTATGTGGTGCAGTATCCGTTCGCCCACGACATCGAGATGACCCACCGTCTTGTGGACGGGGTTCTGGAGGTCCAGCTCGCCATCACAAATCGCTCGATCGAGACCATGCCCCTTTCTGTTGCGTTCCACCCCTACTTCACATTGACCGATACACCCCGTGACGACTGGCACGTCCATCTGCCGGTCCGCGAGAAAGTGGTACTCGATGAACATCTGATTCCCACAGGTGCCACCGAGCCGGCCGGTCTCGAAGATTCCATCCCGTTGAAAAACCATGTCTTCGACACGGTTTTCTCGGGAGTCGAAGCGGAAGGGACATTCTCCGTGACCGGTCGCACCCAGCGCATCGCTGTGCGTTTCGGGCCGAAATACCCCGTCGCGGTGGTGTATGCTCCCCCAGGACGCAACTTTGTCTGTTTCGAGCCGATGTCGGGTGTCACCAATGCCTTCAACCTCGCTGCAAAGGGGCTTTATCCACAGCTTCAGACTATCCCCGCGGGCGGAAAGTGGGAGGAGAGTTTCTGGATCGCCCCGAGCGGTTTCTGAGCGCGGCCGGCGTTGCGAAAACGCTCTGATTTGCCTTGACTTGATGTGCAGATCCGAAACATAATAATCCACATTCGGCAGCGCCCGCTGCCGGTGGAGGAGGAACACTTTGGCCCGAGAGAGTGTGCATAAGAAGCTGGAGCGCGTGCGCCCGCCCCGCGTTCATGTCACCTACGACGTAGAGATTGGCGATGCCATTGAAGTCAAGGAGATACCCTTCGTCATGGGGGTACTGGGTGACTTCAGCAGCATGCCGGAGGACCCCCTGCCGCGCCTCAAAGAGCGCCGGTTTGTGGACGTAACACCCGACAATTTTGATTCCGTTCTGGCGAGCATGCGGCCGCGAGTGGCCTTCTCCGTTGAGAACAAGCTGACCGACGATCCCAATGCCGGCAAGCTGGGCGTTGATCTCTCCTTCAAGAGCATGGAGGACTTTGAGCCGGAGCAGGTAGCTCGCCAGGTGAAGCCCCTGCGCGAGTTGCTCGACCTTCGCACCCGCCTCTCCGACCTTCGCGGCAGCCTGCAGGGCAATGAGAGGCTGGAGCGCCTGCTTCAGGATGTGGTCGGCAATGCCGACAAGATGAAACAGATTCAGGGCGAGGCTAAGGCCATGGGTGGCGAGGGAGGCAGTGGCAATGGCAACGACTAAGGCAAAATCGACGGCCGCTCCTGCCGCTGCGGCGGCGGAGACTGTCGTACAGGAGAAATCTCTCCTCGACCAGATTGTTGAACAGGGTCGCCTGGTCCGCGACGAATCGATGCGCGGGCGCGGCAAGCACCTGGTCTCCGAGTTTGTGGAGCAAGTGCTGCAAGGCGAAATGACCGTGTCGCCCGACATCGAGGCGATGATCAACACGCGCATCGCGCAGATCGATCATCTGCTGTCGTTGCAGTTAAATGAGGTCTTGCACCACCCCACGTTCCAGCAACTGGAATCCACCTGGCGCGGTCTTCGCTACCTGGTCGATCAGACCGAGACCAGTGCGCAGCTCAAGATCAAGATTCTGAACGTGAAGAAGAAGGAACTGCTGCGTGACCTGCAGCGCGTCCCCGAGTTCGACCAGAGCTCTCTCTTCAAGAAGGTCTACGAGGAAGAATTCGGCGTTTTCGGCGGCGAGCCCTTCGGCGCTCTGCTCGGTGATTATAATTTCGGCCGCCACCCTGAGGACATCGAGCTGCTGGAGAAGGTCTCGCAGGTCGCTGCCGCTGCGCACGCTCCGTTCCTGGCTGCTGCGTCCCCGGAGATGATGAATCTGGAGAGCTTTACGCAGCTCGACCAGCCGCGCGACCTCGGCAAGGTGTTCGATACCACCGAGTACGCCCGCTGGAAGGGTTTCCGCATGACCGAGGATTCTCGCTACGTGGCTCTCACCATGCCGCGAGTGCTGATGCGGCTGCCTTATGGCGAGGCGACCAAGCCGATCGATGCCTTCCGCTACGAGGAAGCCGTGGACGGCGCCGATCACGAGAAGTATCTTTGGGGCAATGCGGCCTGGGCGCTTGGCTCGCGTATCAACCAGGCGTTCGCCCGCTACGGCTGGTGCGCGGCGATTCGCGGCGTGGAAGGCGGCGGCCTCGTGGATGGCCTGCCCGTTCATGTCTTCCAGACCGACGAAGGCGACACCACCATCAAGTGTCCCACCGAGACCATCATCACCGATCGCCGCGAAAAAGAGCTGGCCGACATGGGCTTCGCTCCGCTGGTCCATTGCAAAGGCACCGACTACGCGGCCTTCTTCAGTATTCAGTCCTGCCAGAAGCCGAAAATGTACGATCAGGAAGCGGCGAATGCGAACGCGCGCCTCTCCACCCAGATCCCGTATATGCTGGCGGTGTCCCGCTTCGCTCACTACCTGAAGTCGATGATGCGCGACAAGATCGGAAGCTTCATGTCGCGAACCGACTGCCAGGCGTTCCTGAACCGCTGGATTATGAATTACGTCACCCCGGACGATACCGCGTCGCCGGCCACGAAAGCGCAGTTCCCGCTGCGTGAGGCCCGGGTGGATGTGATGGAAGTGCCCGGCAAACCCGGCGTCTACAAAGCCGTCGCGTTTCTGCGGCCGCACTTCCAGCTCGACGAACTGTCTGTGTCATTGCGTCTGGTAGCGGAACTTCCAAAATCGGCGCGTTAGTAGCAATCGGAGGCGGGTCCCGCCGGCTGGCGGACGAAGCGTCGCGATGCCCGCAAGAGGTACGGCCCTGCACAAACAAGCAATGGAGGAAAATGAATGGCTTCGGATTATTTCCTGAAGATCGATGGTGTTGACGGCGAGAGCCAGCAAACCAATCACGTGAAGGAAATGGAGATGGACAACTGGAGTTTCGGGGAGCATCAATCCGGCACGGCTTCACATGCCACCGGATCTGCTTCCGGCAAGGTCACGCTGCAGGAATTCCGCTTCTCCAAACGGCTGGACAGTGCAAGTCCCAAGCTCGGCCAGCTCTGCTTTAACGGCAAGCACATCAAGTGGGCGCGCTTCACCGCTCGCCGCGCCGGTTCCGAAGGCGGAACGCCGGTGGATTACTTGTTTGTCGATTTCGGGGACCTCGTCATCTCTTCGTATGAAACCAGCGGTCACGGCAGTGGCGGCGAGCAATGGCCCCAGGAGCACATAGCGTTCACATACGGCGCCCTTGTCGTTACATACAAACAGATCGTCAAAGGCGTAGCGCAGGGCCCCGTTCAGGGCGGTTATGACGCCGAGAAGAACAAGAAAATCTCAAGTGTAGAGGGCGCGCCGCCACTTCCGCAGTAGGCGTGAGGCACCGGTAAAGAGGAAAAGGAGGATACAGTATGGCAGTTAGTTTCTTGTTGGACGTACAAGGAATCCCGGGCGAGTCTCAGGACGATAACAGCGCCTACAACCAGAAGATCGAGATTGACAGCTTCAGTTTCGGAGCGGCCCAGTCCGGTACACTGCAAACCGGAACCGGACGAGCCGGAGGCAAGGTGTCGGTGCAGGATTTCAGCTTCGCCAAGCACGCCGACCTCTCCACGCCCAAGCTGGTCCAGTACTGTGCTACCGGCGAATACATCCCGAAGGCGACCCTGACGGCACGCCGCACTGGTCAGACCGCGGGCGGACTCACGCCGTATCTGACGGTGGTGTTCACCGACCTGATCGTCTCGCTGTTCCAGACTTCCGGGAGCAATGGCGACGCCGGTATGCCGGCGGAGAACATTGCGTTCAACTTCTCAAAGATCGAGTTTCAATACACGCCTCAGGATCAGGGAGCTTCGAAGGGCACCCTGCGGGCGGCATACGACCTGAAGACCAGCGTCGCGAGCTGACGCGGCATCTTCGGGCCTTTCGGCAGTTCGCTTTTGCATCAGCAGGCCGGGCCGGCGTGGGTCTTCCATGCCGGGCCCGGCCTGGCGCGCCATCGGAGGGCCTCATGAACGCGAAGGAATTATTCCATGCCGGAAAACTCGAAGACGCGATCCAGGCGCTCATCGCGGAGTTGAAGAACGATCCTGGCAACGATCGTCAGCGGACATTCCTGTTCGAGCTCCTGTGTTTTGCCGGCGCGTGGGATCGCGCCGAAAAGCAGCTTGACGTTCTTGCCCAATCCGGCAACAAGAACGCGGAACTCGGCACGCTCCTCTATCGGGGCGCGCTGGCGGCGGAAAAGACCCGCCAGACCATGTTCGACAACAGGAACTTCCCTGCCTCGAGTGAAGCTGAGACTGTATCCGGCACAGTGGACGATCGCAAATTCGAGTGGATTTCCGACGCCGATCCGCGCATTGGCCCAAAGCTGGAAGTGTTCGCCGCGGGCGCCTACATGTGGATCCCGTTCGCGAAGATCGAAAGTATCGAGATCCCGCAGCCGAAGCGTCTGCGCGATCTGTTGTGGACCCCCGCGGTGGTCAGTACCGGGCCCGAGTTCGAGGACAAGGATCTGGGCGAGGTGCTGCTGCCGGCCATGTGCCCGCTCTCGATGAAGAACGCGGACGACGCGGTACGGCTGGGGCGGAGCACAATATGGGAGGAATCGGCCGAGGGCGCCATCCCGTTGGGCCAGAAGGTGCTGATTGTCGATGACGAGGAGATTCCGCTGCTGCAGATTCGCCGCCTGACGTTTGACATCGGCGCTTCGACGGAAAGCGGCGCGGCGGCGGCCACCTGATCCGATGCCGCTTCGCGAAGATCTTCTCACTCCGATTCCCGGCGCCAATCCCAGCGGGCCGAATCTCCGCTACGCGCCTGCGTATGACGAGATCAAAGAGGCACGGCGTCAGGAAGACGATGCCGAGCAGGGTGTCTGGCAGCATCAGGTGAAGGCGGCTGACTGGCCGCGCGTGGTCAAGCTCGCTTCGGAATTTCTCGCTAAGAAATCGAAAGACCTGCAGATTGCGGCGTGGCTTACCGAAGCCGTTGTACATCGCGAAGGCTATGCCGGATTGCGGCAAGGCCTGGATCTGATGCGCGCGCTGCTTCAGGATTTCTGGGACAGCGTGTATCCAGAGGTGGAGGACGGCGATCTCGAAATGCGCGCCACGCCATTCAACTGGGTGGCCACGCAACTCGCTCTTCCCCTCAAGAGAGTCGAACTGACAAAGGAAGGACACGACTGGTTCGCCTACAAGGAATCCCTGTCGGTGCCCGCCGAGGCGGACGCGGGCTCTGACGACAACAAACTGCGCATTCGGCAGGCGGCGATCGAAGAAGGCAAGCTGACGCCGGAGGTCTGGGGCGCGGCGTTCGACGCAATGTCGCGCGAGTTCTACGACGATCTGGCCAACCAGATCCAGCAGTCGAAGGACTCGCTCACTGCGCTGGACGATCTGTGCAACGAGAAGTTCGGCGACGACGCGCCGAGTTTCATTCCTCTGCGCGACGCGCTGGAAGAAATCGGCAACACGGTCCGCATTCTCCTTTTGAAGAAGGGCGGGCCGCTGCAGGGCGGCGCCGAGGAGGAGCCGGAAGAGGAGGAGCAGGCCCCGGCTGCTTCATACGCGCAGGACTCCGCTGCCGCCGCGGCCCCGGCGAAAGCGGCGCGCAAGGGAACTCTGACCGCCGAGCCCGAAAACGAAGAAGATGCCGCGGCACGCATCGCCGCTGTGGCGAAGTGGATGCGGGCGCAGAACGCGCAAAATCCGGTGCCCTTCCTGCTGCTGCGCGCGCTGCGCTGGGGCGAGATTCGCTCGAATCCCTACGATCTGGACTGGCGGATGCTTGAGGCGCCGCCCACCGAGGTCCGGCAGAACATCAAACGCCTTTCGCTGGAGGGCGATAATCAGCAGCTCATCGACGCCGGTGAACAGGTGATGGGCTCGCCCAGCGGCCGCGCATGGCTCGACCTGCAGCGCTTTGTCCTCGGCGCCTGCGACGCTCTCGGCTACGATGCGATCGGCAAGGCGATCCGGGCGGAGATCAAGTCGCTGTTGAACGACTATCCGCAACTGCTGGAAGCGTCCCTGAACGACGACACGCAGGCGGCCAACGCGCAAACGCGTGAAATGTTTCAGCCGCCGCCACCGCCGCCGCCTCCACCGCCGGAAGCGACCGGAAGCCAGCCGGATCATTTCGCTGCGCCTGTAGTGGAAGGCGTCGCCGCGGACGGCGAGCCTGCTCCACCGGACGACGAAGAACTGATCCGCGAGGCGATCCGCAGCGGGCGTACAAACGACGCGGTCGAACTGGTGTCGCAGAAGCTGGCGCAGGAAAACACCGGACGCGCCCGCTTCCAGCGCAAGACACAGCTCGCAATGGTCTTTATGGCATCGGGCCACGAGGCCGTTGCCTATCCGATCCTGCGCGAACTGACCACGGAAATCGGCGAGAGGCGCCTGGAGGCCTGGGAATCGCCGGCGATGATTGCACACACGCTATCGTTGTTCTATCGCTGTCTGGGGCGCATGAACGCGCCTGCTGAGGAACGGCAACGCGTGTACTCGGATATCTGCCGGCTCGATCCGAAGCGGGCCCTGGAACTGGAGCGATAGCGGCGAACGATGGCGAAGAAGAAAGGGCAGGGCGGGCTGCTGGAGTCGGTGCTGGACCGGCTGACCGATGCCGACCCGCGCAACCAGCAGGAGGTGGCGCCGGGCCACGCGCAATCGATGCGACAACTTAAGGCGTCTCTGCGCCGCGATCTGGAATGGCTGCTGAACACGCGGCGCACCATTGTGGAAGTTCCAGATTACGCCAGGGAACTTGAATACTCTGTGTTCACTTACGGGCTGCCGGACCTGACGTCGTTCTCGTCGCAGTCGGAGCGCGACCAGCAGCAATTGTTGCGGGAGATGGAGACGGCCATCGGCACCTTCGAGCCGCGCCTCCTCACTGCGGTTGTAACCATGCTCCCGGTCAACGACACAACACGTGTGCTTCGTTTCCAGATTGAGGGTCTGGTGCGCGGCGATCCAGCGCCGGAACGCATTGTTTTCGACACCGTCTTCGACCCGGTGAACGGACAATACCAGGTGGGGCAAGAAGCCAGTGCGCGATGAACTCCTGTACTACTACGAGCGCGAGCTGGGCTTCGTGCGCCAGATGGGCGCGGAGTTTGCCGAGCGATACCCCAAGGTCGCCTCGCGTCTCGCGCTGGAAAAGACGCGCTGCGACGATCCGCATGTGGAACGCATCATCGAGGCGTTCTCCTTCCTCGCCGCGCGCCTGCATCTGAAGATCGACGACGAGTTTCCGGAGATCACGCAAGCGCTTCTGAACCTTGTCTATCCGCACTATTTGCGCCCTGTTCCGGCAATGTCGATTGCCGAGTACCGGTCGGATCCCAAGGCCGGAAAGGCGAGCGCGGCAATCCGGGTGCCGCGCGGCGCAATGCTGCACGCGCGTCCCGCGGGCGGGGTCACGTGCAAGTTCCGCAACTGCTACGAGACCACCATCTGGCCACTGAGCATCGCGGAGGCGCAATGGCGCACGCCTGACCGTCTGGACCCGCCCCTGAAGGGGACTGATTCGGTGGCGGCGATCCGGATGCTTCTGAAGTGCAATCCGAACACTTCCTTCAATGAGCTCCGCGTGCCGTCGCTGCGGCTTTATCTCTACAGCGAACCGAATCTCGTGTACCCGTTGTACGAGCTGCTGTGCAACAACTGTTCAGGCGTGATGCTGCGCGACCCGAACGTGAAGGGACGGCACAGGACCATTACGCTGCCGGGCAGTTCGCTGCGGCCCGTTGGCTTCGCCGAGGACGAGAGCATGCTGCCGTATCCGCGGCGTTCATTTTCCGGCTACCGGTTGTTGCAGGAATACTTCGCGTTCCCCGAGAAGTTCCTGTTCATCGATTTCAACGGACTCGACATGCTCACCGGCCGCGGGTTCGGGGAGACGGTTGAGGTGCTGTTCCTGATCGCCTCGCTGCCAAGACCGGAGCAGGAGCAGGTTCTGCAGACAGGCATTGTGCCGGCCATCTTCCGCCTGGGGTGTTCGCCAATCGTCAATCTCTTTCCGCAAACCGCGGAGCCGATTCTGCACGATCAGACCAGCTACGAGTATCCGGTGATCGCGGATGTGCGCCGCCGGGAAAGCGTGGAGGTGTTCTCCGTCGATTCGGTGTCGGCGGCCAGCCCGCATTCTCATGATCCGGTGCCCTACGAGCCGTTCTATTCGTTCCGGCACGGCCGCGCGCGCACGAAAGGCCAGGTCTTCTGGCACGTGTCGCGCCGGGACCTGGAAGGGAAACTCGCGGGGACGTCACCGGTGTGGTTATCTCTGGTGGATCTCGGCGGCAATCCCGTACGCGCCGAATTCGAAACGCTGACCCTGCACTGTACCTGTACCAACGGCGACCTGCCTTCCCGCCTGCCGCTCGGCAACGAACGCGGCGACTTCGAGCTGGACGGCGACGTGCCGGTGCGCCAGATTATCGCATTGCGCAAACCCACCGCCTCCGTTCCACCGCCGCTCGGCCGCAATGCCTTGTGGCGGCTCATTTCGCATCTTTCGCTGAACTACCTTTCGCTGGTGGATGAGGGCCGCGACGCTTTCCAGGAGATCCTCCGCCTGTACGAGTTCTCCAGCTCGCCATGGCTGGAACGGCAGATTTCCGGCATCACCAAAATAAGCAGCCGGCGGCATCTGGCGCGCGTGGTCTCAGACACGGGAATCAGTTTTGTGAAGGGAACTCGCGTGGAGATCGAGCTGGATGAGGAGCAGTACGTAGGCGGCGGCGTTTTTCTCTTCGCCAGCGTGATGGAGTATTTTCTCGGTCAGTACGTTTCGATGAACAGTTTCAGCCAGCTGATTGCGAAGAGCAATCAGCGTAAGGCGGTCATCCGGCAGTGGCAGCCACGCGCCGGACAGAGTATCCTGCTATGAACACTGCGGTGCCGGAAGAGACCACCATGACCGCCGCCCCACCCGCGAACCGGGTTCGCGATCAGCTCGAGCAGCGCATGTACGACGAGCCCTGGGCGTTTGCCTTCTTCCAGGCAGTCCGTCTGATGAAGCTGCTCTCGCCCGAACGACATACCCCTGGCGGCTACGGAAATCCTGCCGAAGAGACCGTGCGCTTCACGTCGCACCCGTCAGTTTCTTTCCCGGCGAGCGAGATTCAGTCCCTGGAAAAGCAGATCGACGCGCCTCCGCTGATGTGCGTCAACTTCATGGGCGTGTTCGGGCCGCTGGGCATTCTGCCGGTGGTCTACACCCAGTTCATCCGCGAGCGCGTCCGCTCCGGCGACCGCACACTGCGCGATTTCCTTGACATCTTCAATCACCGTATGGTGTCGCTGTTCTACCGCGCCTGGGAGAAATACCGCTTCGGCGTTCCCTATGAGCGCGGCGAACGCGACCGTCTCACGCAGTATCTGTTCGATTTCGTCGGGCTCGGGACGCCGGGGCTGGAGAACCGCCTCGCGGTTCCCGATCAGTCTCTGCTGTTCTACACCGGTCTGCTGGCGCAACAGCCTCGTTCGGCGGAAGCGCTGCGTCATCTCCTGGAAGACTACTTCGACGTGCCTGTTGAAGTCTTCCAGTTCCGTGGTGTCTGGCGGCAGCTCGATGTCGAAACGCAATGCTCGCTTGACGATTCGCAACGCGTTTCCTCGATGCTTGGCGTGGGTGTGGTCGCGGGCGACGAGGTGTGGGACCAGCAGTCGGTGGTGCGGGTCCGCATCGGCCCGCTAAACGTGGCGCGTTACCTCGATTTTCTGCCCACAGGCACGGGGCATCAGCCGCTGCGGGCATTGACGCGGTTCTTTTCCCAGGATAACCTCGACTTCGAAGTACAGCTCGTGCTGCGCCGGGAGGACGCGCCGCTCTGCGAGCTGGGAGCCGGCGGCGACACCGCGCCGCGCCTCGGCTGGCTCACCTGGGGGATGACCAGGATTCTGGACCGCGATCCGGACGAAACCGTACTTGAACTATGGAGGGTGAACTGACCCATGAGTCTCAGCCTGAAAGCCCTGATCGGCAAGCTCAATGACACGTCGCGCAAAGCGCTGGAAGGCGCCGCGGGACTGTGCGTGACGCGCACACATTATGATGTCGAAATTGAGCACTACCTGCTCAAGCTGCTGGATGAAACCGGCACCGACAGCACGCGCATTTACGAGCGTTTCGGTGTGGATACTTCGCGGCTCTCGGCCGAGCTGACGCGGAGCCTGGACCGCCTGCGAACCGGCAACGCGCGCACGCCTTCGCTGAGTCCGTCACTGGTGCGCATGTTCACCGATGCCTGGACTATTGGCAGCATCGAGATGGGCGCGGCATCCATTCGCAGCGGCCTCACTATTCTGGTGCTGGCAACGACGCCGGATCTGGCGCGCATGGTCACCGAGGTGAGCCCCGAATTCGCGAAGATCCAGGGCTCGGTACTGCAGGCCGAGTTCGCCAGCATTGTCGCGGTATCCACGGAAGGGGAAGCGGGCGGGGCGCCGTCGGAAGCAGCGCAGGCGGCCGGAATCAAGGCCGGCGGTAAGACGCCGAACCTGAACCAGTTCACCATCGATCTCACCGCGAACGCCAGGGCAGGGAAGATCGACCCGGTTCTCGGCCGCGACTCCGAAATC
>Ga0335083_10003398_pt1 | contig 20678 bp, 17 predicted proteins | sample Lox_Sample_42_FD_206716 | JGI IMG/M metagenome (GOLD analysis project Ga0335083, IMG submission 206716) | Soil microbial communities from Loxahatchee National Wildlife Refuge, Florida, United States - Lox_Sample_4.2 | ecosystem: Environmental > Terrestrial > Soil > Wetlands | place: USA...
CGGCGAGTCTTCTGATCCAGGCCGCATGTCGCGCCTCTACCGAGTGGATGGCGAGCGCCCCGGCGAGATAGCTCTTCGACTTGATCAGCGGCGCCTGCTCCTTGTACGCGGCAGTCGCCAGGTCCTCGAACGCCACCGCAGTGCTGCGGAACGCGTCCGCGTTCTCGGTGACGCCGTGGAAATTGAACGACGGTTCCTTGATAGCCGCGGAACCGAGTAGCTGCTTGAACGCCTTGACGTGAGCACGCTCATGCATGCCGACGACGTTTGCCTGGTGCGCCAGAGCGCCGCGCAGTGCGCCAATCCGCTCGGCTTCGGTGTAGAAGGACGCCTGTAGGTATTCCAGCGCCAGCGCGAAGTTGAGAATCGTGATGTCGTTCGAATTCGCCTCAGCGGAAGCCAAGGCTGGCCACACCACCACCGCCCCGAGAGCGGCGGCCCCAGCGGCCATTGTCCGGCCGAGGAACCGTGAGCGGGGCATGCGCTCGAGCGCTTCGCGCACGGCGCCGTCGACGTCGAAGTCGTCGACTTTCAGGGATACGGGCTCGCGATCGGTCATTGCACGATGAACGGTTCGAGCGTTTGCTTCGCTTGAGCGACGGGGATCGGGACGTCGACTGCCACGGGCGCCGGGTCCTGCCCGGCGATCGCGCGTGCCCACGCGGCGTGCCGAGCCTCGACCGATACGACGCGTGCGGCGGCCGCCAACGTCTTCGGCGTGAGGCTGACCGCTTGTCCGTTGTACACGCCGAGCCCGGTCTCCTCGAGCGATATCGCTGTGGCGATGAACTTGGCGGGGTCGGTGGCCGAATCGCCGAACCGGAAATGGGGGCTGGGCCCCGCGCTTGATCCGAGCGCGGCGGTGAGGTACTTCACGTGCGCCTGCTCTTCGGCGCCGACGACCTGAGCGAACTGCCGTGCCTCGCCGGTTAGGTGTCCGCCCGCGAGCGCCGCGCCATAGAACGCGGCCTGGAGTCGCTCGATCAGCAGCCCGAAAGTGAGGATCTCACGATCGGTCGCGGCCGAGCCGCTCGAATCGGCCGAAGCCGCCAATTCGGCGCCGCCGATCGCGGCGCCTGCCAAGGCGCCAACTCCGGCAACGGATCCCTTTAACAGGGTCGCCCGAGACACGCGTACCACGGGGCCGCCTCGCTGGTCGGCGGATTCAATCCGAGGTAAGGCACCCTTCACCATTTCTCGGCCTCCTCTCTCTTACTGCCCCACTAGACCGGCCCCAAATCGATCATCGCAGACGATATGTGCGGTTGCCAAGCTGACCATAACGAATTCTTCATATCTATTCACAACGATTGGTAATTCCACCTACACCTGCTTATTCGTTATCGCGATAGGCGAGCCGTCCGATCGCTGCTCGGGATGGAGCCCCCAGCGGCTCACCAGCACGCGATTCAGCATCTCGCTGGACAGGACGCGACCACGATGACCGTCGGGGCTCGGGAGACGCGGCGTCCCGGGGGCCGGTCACGCGACGGCCGGGGGCCCGGTCACGCGACGGCCGGGGGCCGGTCCAGCGGCGGTCCCGTAGGCCGTGGTCCGGCCCCGCGACCGCAGTGCATGATCCGCCGTCGGATCTGGCCCGGCGGCGCCCTGACGATTCTGCACAGCCCGAGTCCGCAATCCGCCACTCGCCCGGAGATAGGTCGAATCGGCCGGGTGCGCGTTCAGCAGAACCGCTCGCCGGCCGATTATCCGATCTGATGAAAACCGTCAAATCAGCCGCAGGCCCGCGTGTGGCGCCATTGCTGGTCGTTGCGCCCACCGCGCTGGCCCTGGCCGCGATGGTCATCGGGCATCTCGTGTCTTCCGGGACCGGGTGGTGGGACGTCGCCTGGACCGCTGGCGCGGTCAGTGCTCTGACCGGAACGCTGCTCGGACGCCGTGCCGCCGCCCCTCTGAACCGGGGCCACTGGACGCTGTGGGCCGCCGCTTCGGCGTGCTGGCTGGTCGGCCAGCTCGGATGGGACCTGTTCAGCATCACGAGCCCGGCCGACGTTCCCTCGTCGCCGAATATGGCCGATTTCGGCTGGTGGGGGTTTGCGGTGCTGATGACGCTCAGCCTCGTCCGGATGCGGACGCGTTCCCGGGCGCTTCTGATCGTCGGCGCCGCCGAGATCCTGCCCGTGATCGCGGCCGCCGCGTCGCTGACCTTCGCGCTGTTGTGGCACGCCGCCGGTGCCTCGATGCTGCCGGTGGCGCAGCGGCTATCGGCGCTCGTGTATCCCGCGATCTACGTATCTGCGGCAGTGCTCGCGCTGCAGGCGCTGATCGGCGGTGCGCTCACGAGCGTTCGCTCAGCGGGGGCGCGCCTGGTGCTGGCCGGGGTCATGCTCGAGGCGCTCTCGTTCATCCCCTGGAGCGCGCAGCTGCTCAACCAGACCTACGCCTCGGGCGAGAGCGTGCTCGATCCGGTGTGGGTGCTCGGGCTGGTGACGATCGGCGCCGGTGGGGCGCTCGCAGCCCGGCGCCCCGAGCCCGTCGCCGCGGCGCAGGAGCCGGGCCTGCGCGGTGGGATCCTTCCGGCCGGGCTGTTCGTCGTCCTGCTGGGCGCGCTGCTCCGGGCGCGTCTTGAACATGGTCCCAACGCCGAGGCCTTCATCCTCTATATCGGGATCCTGTTCTGCGGGGTATCCCTGGTCGTACGCGGTGCGCTGCTCGAAAGCCGGCTGCGCGGACTGCTCAACCGTGAGCGCCTTGCGCTGGCGAGCCTGGCCGATCGAGAAGCCGAGCTCGCGCGCCTAAACGAGCGGCTCAAGGAGGACTCCCGTCGGGACCCGCTGACCGGCATGCGCAATCGCCGGGCGCTCGCCGACGAGCTGCCGGGACTCGAGGCGGGCCACCAGGAGCGCGGCGACTCGCTCGCGATCGCGCTGTGCGACGTCGACCGATTCAAGATCTACAACGACGAGCTCGGCCACCTCGCCGGGGACCAGGCGCTGAGGGCGATCGCGGCGACAATCCGCGGCAGCCTCCGTTCGAAGGACGTGGCCTACCGGTTCGGCGGCGAGGAGCTGCTGATCGTGCTGCCGGACACCACTGCCGAGGAGGGGCTGGCCGCGGTCGAGCGCGTCCGGGCGGCGGTGCACGCGGCGGCGCTGCCCCATCCGGCGGGGATCGACGGCGTACTGACGGTGTCGATCGGCGTCGCGGCGGGACACGCCGACTACGGCAGCCTGCTCGCGCGCGCCGACGCCGCGCTGTATTCGGCCAAGCACGGCGGCCGCAACCGCGTGGTCGCCGCCGACGAGTCCGACGAGGCGAGCGCGAGTAGGCGGGAGCGCGACGCGGGCGAGCAGGGCGCGGTGCCGCGGCACCTGCGGAGCATGCTCGCGCTGTCGCGCGCCGCCGCGTCCGGGGAGGGGATCCTGCCCGTGCTCGAGGCGCTCGCGCACACGATTCGCTCCGAGCTCTCGTTCCAGGTCGTCGCGATCAACCTGATCGACGACGCGCGTGAGCGGATGAACGTGCTCCTGGTCGACGGCGACGAGGAGGCGCGCCAGACTCTTCTCGGCACGGGGAGCAGCTGGCCGGAATGGTCGGCGCTGATGACTCCCGACCACATGCGCGAGGGCGCGCTGTGGCTCGCCGCCGGGACGTACGAATGGGCGGACGAGAACGCTTGCTGGACGCCCGCGGCGGCGGCCGCTCCCGTGCCCGACGCGTGGCACCCCGAGGACATGCTGATGCTGCCGCTGCGCGGGTCCTCGGGCGAGATCATCGGAATGGTCTCGCTCGACCAGCCGTTGCATGGCCGGCGCCCCGACGACGCGGAGATCGCCGTGCTGATGGCCGTGGCCGATCAGGCGGGCCTCGCGGTCGAGCAGGCGCATCGCACCGCTGCGGGAGGGACCGCCGCGTCGGGCCAATCGGACGAACTACGCTTGGCTGCTGTGATGTTGCTCGCCGAAACGCTCGATTTGCGTGACGCCCGCACCGCGCAGCACTCCCGTACGGTCGGGACGTTCGCCAAGCGCACCGCGGTGGCGCTTGGCCTGGCGCCCGAGAGCGTCGAGCGGATCCACGCCGCCGGCGTGCTCCACGACCTCGGCAAGCTCGGTATCGCGGACGCGATCCTGCACAAGCCCGGACCGCTCGACGACGCCGAGTGGAAGGAGATCATGCGGCATCCGGAGATCGGCGCCCGCATCCTCGAGCACGCCGGTCTGCGCGACATCGCCGACTGGGTAACGGCGCACCACGAGCGGATCGACGGCCACGGCTATCCCAAAGGGATCAGCGGCGAGCAGATCCCGCTCGAGGCACGGATTCTCGCGGTCGCCGATGCCTATGAGGCGATGATCGCCGACCGCCCGTATCGCGCCGGGATGTCCGCGGCCGACGCGTGCGAGGAGCTGATCCGCTGCGCCGGAACTCAGTTCGACCCGACGGTGGTCGAGGCCTTCCTGGCTTCGCTTGGCGACGGAGACGAGGAGCTCGGTCCGGCCCCGTTGCTCGACGAGGACGGCAGCGCGTTCGTCCTCGCCACCTCCGAATAGAACGCCGCACTGCGCTTCGGAAGCCGGCGCTGGGTGCCGAAGTCGACGAAGTACAGCCCGAACCGGCGCTGATAGCCGCGCGCCCACTCGAAATTATCCATCAGCGACCAGACGAAGTAGCCGGCGAGGTTCACGCCGTCGTCGATCGCGCGCCATGCCGCGTCGAGGTGACCTTCCAGATATTCGACGCGTTCGAAGTCGTTCACCCGACCCTCGGGGTCCACGTAGTCGTCGGCCGCGCAGCCGTTCTCGGTGATGTACAGGGGCAGTCGCGGCGCCTCGCGGTCGAGCGTTCGCAGCGCGTCGTACAGGCCGTCGGGCTCGATCAGCCAGCCCATGTTCGTGCGTGGAAGCTCGGGCGGCACGTAGTTGACGACGCCCGGATAGCCGGTGAGCGGACTCTCGCCGACGCGCAGGTCGTCGGGGTCGCCGAGGCGCACGTAGTGCGGGCAGTAGTAATTGAGCCCGAGGAAGTCGAGCGGTGCGGACGCCAGCGCCATGTCGCCGGGTTCGATCAACCCGTCCGGCGGAAGCACCTGGGCGCGGGCGCCGTCGGGGTACGAGCCGTGCAGCACGGGCTCCAGGAAGATGCGGTTCTGCTCGGCGTCGAGCAGCGCCGCGGCGTGCTCGGCGCCGTCGCCGGCCGCGCGGAACGGGTGCAGGTCGATCGTGATGCCGACGGGCACGTTGCCAGGCAGCGCGGCCCGGATGGCCTCCACCGCCAGTCCGTGGGCGAGCAGGAGATGGTGCGTGGCCGCCGCCGCGAGCGACAGGTCGGTTTTGCCCGGGGCGTGCGTGCCAACGCGGTAACCCTGGTTGGCCGCCTGCTGGGGCTCGTTGAGCGTGATCCACATTCCGACCTCGTCGCCCAGCGCTCGTGCGAGCACGTCCGCGTACTCCGCGAAGCGCTCGGCCGTGTCGCGGTGCGCCCAGCCGCCGTCGTCCTCGAGCGCCTGCGGGAGATCCCAGTGATACGCCGTCGCCACCGGAACGATGCCCTGGCCGCGCAGCCCGGACACCAGCGCCCGGTAGTAGTCGAGCCCTCGCTGGTTTACCGGTCCTCGTCCGGTCGGCTGGATACGCGACCACGCCACCGAGAAGCGGTAGGCGCCGAGCCCGAGCTCGCCCATCAGGCCGAGATCCACATGGTGGCGGTGATACGAGTCGCAGGCGATGTCGCCGGTGTCACCCCCGTGCACCTTTCCCGGGGTGTGGCTAAACGTGTCCCAGATCGAGCGGCCGCGGCCGTCCTCGTGGACCGCCCCCTCGACCTGGTAGGCCGAGGTAGAGGCACCCCAGAGAAAGCCCGGAGGGAAGCGGCGCACGCCGGGCGCGCCGTCACCGTGGTTCCGGTTCATGTGGTTCTCCTAGTCGATGTGCGTGAGAAAGTGAATGGGGCGGCCGCCCGCTCCCCGCGTGAGAGGACACGGGAAGCGGGCGCCCTTGGGGTGGAGGAGAGAGACCTAGCTGATAGGCCGCAGCCGCAAGATCACGACCTCGTTGGTCGGCGTGTTCGGGCTGCCCGACTCGTACGGGTTGCTGGCCGTCGGCCAGCCGGTGAACTTGCCCGTGTTGTACTCGTCGAACACGACGCCGTAGACCGTGGGGATGATCGGCAGGTTCTGGGCAACGTACTGCTCGATCGGAGCCAGATCCGCTTGCTGCGCCGCCACCGTGTTGTCGGCCGCGAGCTTGTTCAGCGCCGCGTCGACCGTCGGGTCCTTCAGCCGCTCGTAGTCGCCCGCCGCGTTGTTCGTGGCCTGTGCGCTGTTGAGCCAGTCGTTGTAGAGCTGATACGGAGAGACGCTGGTCTGCGACCAGTGCGACGTGAGCTGGAAGTTCCCGGTGGCGACGTCCGAGGACCATGCCGTCACCGACTGGCCGACGAACGTGGCGTCGATGCCGGCCTTGCGTAGCCAGCCCGCGACCATCTGGTCACCGGTGGCGTAGTCTGCGAACGACGACGGGTTCGTGATGTCGAGCGATAGCTTCTGACCCGATTTGGTTCGGAAGAAGCCGTCGGACCCCATCACGTAGCCCGCCTGTTGAAGCACCTGCTTGGCGGCGGCGATGTTCGAGTGCGGATCGAGCGTCATGTTGCCGACGGTCGGCGACAGGAACTGCTGGAAGATCGGCAGCGTCAGGCCGCTGGCGTTGGACACCGGCGGCTCGAGCCCGCCTTCCGCCTGCTCGCTGAGCGCGGTCCGGTCGATCGCCAGGCTGATCGCCTTGCGCACCGCAAGCTGGTTGGTGGGGAACTTGGTCAGGTTCGGCTCGAGGCTGTTGGTCTGAATCGGCACGAACCACGTTTGGTGGTCGGCGTGCCCGGCCTCGAACACCTGGTGGACTCCCGGGATGAAGTTGCCCGCCCAGTGGAGCTGATTGGTCTGAAGGGCCGCCAGGGCGGTGTTGGCCGACGCGTAGGTCGGGAACTGCACCTCGGACACCGCGGGCTTCCCGCCCCAGTAGGTGGGATTCGCCTTGAGCGTGATTCCCTGCGGGCTGAATTGCCCGACCGTGTAGGGCCCGGTGCCGACCGGGTTCGGGTCGGTGTACTTGCCGGGATCGCCGACCTTGCTCCAGACCGATGCCGGCACGATGTACGTCTGGCCGGCGATGTTCTGCAGGTTGGCGTACTGCGGCGAGGAGAAGTTCAGCGTCACCTGGTTGCCGCTCGAGCTCACGCTCTGCACGGCCAGCCCGGTGTTGTTGACATCGGGGTACTTCTTGATCATGTTGAACGTGAAGGCGACGTCGGCCGCCGTCATCGGCGTCCCGTTGGACCACTTCACGCCGGGGCGGATCGTGAACGTGATCGACTTTCCGCCGTTCGACCAGGCGTATCCGGTGGCGAGCCAGTTGTAGTACTGGCCGGGCTTGATCGCGTTGGCCTGCAGCAGCGGCTCGTACATCAGCGAAGTGGCGCCGAGCAGCGTCGCCGCGGACGATTGGACATACGGATTGAAGTTCTGGGTGATCGCGTTCTGCTGGCTCGACTCCACCGTCAGCACCGAAGAGCCGCCGCTCGCGTGTCCGCTGGAGCCACCCGAGCCCGACGAGGAGCTCGAGGTGCCGCCGCAGCCGGCGATCAGCGCCGCGGCGCCGATTGCTGCGCACGCCGCCGGCCAACTACCTTGCTTGATCCATCGTTTCATCGAGGAGTACACCTTCTCTCTGATAAAAGAGCCATGTCGCGTATGTAGACATTCACGTCCCCTGGTTCTGGCCAGGGCCGTGTCGCGTATGTAGACGGTCACGTGCCCCCGGGTGAGGCCGGGGGCGCGGGCTTTAAGCTCCCGCGTCTTGTCACTGCATCGCGCGGTCCTCCCTTCGCGCGGGGAGCTGCGAAACTCGGCTCTGCACGGACTCAGCGACCATCGCGTTTGAGGCCGGATTCCGTGAGCTGGCCAAAAGCGTCGGGGTCCGGCGCCGAGGAGATCAACAGCCGCGTGTACTCGTGGCTCGGCTCCTGCGTCACCCGCTCCGCGGGGCCGCGCTCGACGATCTCGCCCGCGTACATGACCGCGATCTCGTCGGCGAAGTAGCGCGCCGACGCGATGTCGTGGGTGATGTACAGCACGGCGAGGTCCAGCTGCCGCCGGAGCTGGTCGATCAGGTCGAGCATCTCGAGGCGGATTGAGACGTCGAGCATCGACACCGGCTCGTCTGCGAGCAACACGCGCGGAGCCGCCGCGAGCGCCCGCGCGATGGCGACGCGCTGACGCTGGCCGCCTGACAGCTCATGCGGGAAGGCGTCGCGGAACTTCGCCGCGGGGGTGAGGCGGACCTGCTCGAGCAGCTTGTCGAGCTCTTGGGTGCTCGCGTCGCGGCCGCTCCGCTCGGCGTGCAGGCGGAGCGCCCGGCTCAGGTGGTAGTTGACCGTGTGGAGCGGGTTGAGCGAGGCGAACGGATCCTGGAAGACCATCTGGACCTCGCTCTTGTAGGCGCGGAAGCCGCGCCGGCTCGCGGGGTCGATCGGGGCGCCGTCGAGCAGGATCTGACCACCGCTGCGGCGCTCCTGGCCGGCGAGCACTCGCGCCACCGTCGTCTTGCCCGAGCCGCTCTCGCCGACCAGTGCGGTTACGGTTGCCCGGCGAAGCTCCAGTGAGACGCCGCGGACCGCGTCGACGGAGGTCTTGCGTCCGTCCTTGTAGCTCTTCGCCAGCTCGATCGCCTCGAGCACGACGGCACCCGACGCCGCTGCGCGCTCCTCGGACGGGGCCGGGCGCGCCTGTGCCACCTGTGCGGCAATCACGAACGGGCAGGCGGTGACGTGATCGGCGTTCTGCTCGACGGGGGCGAGCGACATATCGACTGTGGAGCAGGCGTCGGTCGCGAAGCGGCAGCGCGGTTTGAACGGGCATCCGGTTAGCGCGCCGCGGAGATCGGGCGGCGATCCGGGAATCCCGGTCAGCTTCACACGCGGGCCGCGCAGCTTCGGGAACGAGGTCAGCAGGCCGTTCGTGTACGGGTGGGCCGCGTTCTTGTGGATCTGCTGCCGCGTGCCGGATTCGACGATCTGGCCCGCATACATGATCACCACCCGGTCGGCGATCTCGAGCAGCAGCGACAGGTCGTGGGTGATGAACAGGACCGCGAAGCCGAGCGTGGCCTTGAGTTCGAAGATCTCGGAGAGGATCTCCCGCTGGACGACGACGTCGAGCGCGGTCGTCGGCTCGTCCATGATCACCACCTCGGGCTCGGCCGCCAGCGCCATCGCGATCATCACGCGCTGACGCATCCCGCCCGACAGCTCGTGGGGGTAGCTCTTTAGGCGGGCGCGGGGGATCCCGACCATCTCGATCAGCTCGACGATCCGCACGTGGCGCTGCTCGTCGGTAAGCGCCAGGTGGGCGCCGACCGCGTCGAGCAGCTGGTCGCTCACGCGCATCACCGGGTTCAGCGCGTTCATCGCGCTCTGGAACACGATCGCGATCTCGCGCCAGCGGAGCGCTCGCAGCTGATTCGCCGTCGCTTCGAGAACGTCGACGTTATGCGCTGAGGCCCGTCGTCCGCGGTAGATGACGCTCCCGCCGGTGATCACGGCGGGCGGCCGGAGCAGCCGAATCGACCCGTACGCGAGCGTCGACTTGCCGCAGCCGCTTTCGCCGGCCAGGCCAACGACCTCGCCCGGCGCCAGCGCGAGCGAGACGTCGCGCACGGCGCGGACATCACCGCTGTCGGCTCGGTACGCGATCGAAAGGTTGCGGATGTCGAGCACGGGCTCTTTCGTCTCGACAGCCGCCTCGCCCGCGCGGTCGGCGCCCGGCTCGGTCACCGCACTCACGCTAGCTCCCGCTGCTCGTCGCGCAATACCGGCGTCGGGTCAGAAGGCCGCCACGTGCGGCGTCCGATCCGCGCGCTCCCGGCGACCCGCAGGCGCGGGTTGCCGAGCTCGTCGAGCCCGAAATTCAACAGGACCATGCTCATCCCGAGCAGCGCGACGCAGATCCCGGGAGGCGCGTACCACCACCACGCGTTCAGCTGCACGGCGTTGCCGTTCTGGGCCCAGTAGAGCATCGTCCCGTAGCTCCACTGCGACAGGTCCGCGACGCCGAGGAACGCGAGCGCGACCGAGGTCAGGATCGCGTACAGGACGGTCCCGACGAAACTCGCTGCGATCAGACCGATCTCGTTAGGGAAGATCTCGAACAAGATGATCCGCCACCCGCTTTCGCCGGACTCGCGCGCGGCCGCGACGTAGTCGCGATTGCGCAGCGAAAGCGTCTGGGCGCGGATCACGCGCGCTCCCCACGGCCAACCTAGCGCGCTGAGCACGATCGCCGTGGGAAGCTCACCCGAATGCGGTAGGTAGCCGAGGATCACGACCAGCAGCGGCAGCGCCGGAAGGACCAGGAACACGTTGGCGAGCAGCGACAGCCCCTCGTCGGACGCGCCGCCGAGGAACCCCGCCGACATCCCGATCACCACCGACAGGATCGTCGCGATCAGTCCGGTGAGGAGCCCGAGCACGACGGTGGAGCGCGTCCCGACGAGTAACTGGGAGAACACGTCCTGGCCGGTCGCCGTGGTGCCGAGCAGGTGGGTCGCATTCGGCGCCAGCGGAAGCGCCTGACCCGGCGTGGTCGCTGACGGGTCGAATGGGGCGATGGTCGGGCCGATGATCGCGACAAGGATGAATACGGCGAGGATCGCCGCGCCGACCTTGGCCTTCCCCGGCAGGCGGCGGACCCATCCGCGTTTCTTTGCGACCACTGCCGGCGGTAGCTGCTCGGTTCCGTCGGGGAGCGGATCGATGCCGGCGGCGATCGCAGACATCAGAACGCGCTCCTCGTGCGGGTCCGCGGGTCGGCGAAGTAGTAGACGATGTCCGCGAGCAGGCACGCGAGCAGCACCGACAGCGAGATCACCAGGAAGATCCCCTGGAGCAGCGGGAAGTCGTCGGAGGTGACCGCGTTGTACAGGGTCAGCCCGATTCCCGGATAGGAGAACACGATCTCCATCACGAGCGCGCCGGCGACAACGAAGCCGATCGACAGGGCGAACCCGGCGAGGTTCGGCAGGATCGCGTTGCGCGCCGCGTAGCTGAACATCACCCGTCGGGGCGACAGGCCCTTGGCCTGCGCGACCAGCACGTAGTCCTCGGCGACAGTCGTGATCATCACGTTGCGCATCTGCAGCATCCACCCCGCCATCGAGGTGACGATGATCGTCAGCGCCGGCAGGATCGAGTGGTAGATCGCGCTCGAGATGAACGGCCAGTCCCAGCCGGGGGCGAGGCCGAGGCTGTAGCCCTGGCCGAACGGGAACAGGCCCCAGCTCACCGCGAACAGCTCGATCACGACCAGCGCGAGGAAGAAGTACGGCGTCGCCTGCAGGAACGTGAACGCGGGGAGCGTGCGGTCGAGCCAGCCGCCGCGCCGCCACGCCGCGAGGATCCCGAGCAGCGTGCCGACGGCGAAGCTGATGATCGTCGCGGTGCCGACGAGGATCAGCGTCCACGGGAGGGTCTGCGCGATCACCGTGGTGACCTTGGCGGGGTACAGGTTGACCGACGTCCCGAGGTCTCCGTGCGCGAGGTTGCCGAGGTAGGTGAAGTACTGGACGGGGAGACTGCCCTGCGTGTGCGTCCCGAACTCGGCCTCGAGCGCCTTCAGCGAGTTCGCGTCGAGCGTCGGGTACTTGGCGAGCAGCGTGTCGACGGCGTTGCCCGGCATCACCCGTGGGATCGCGAAGTTGATCGTGATCGCGACCCACGCCGCGACGGCGTAGAACGCCAGCCGTCGGGTGATGAACCACATTGTTGCTTGCTCCTCTCCTCGTGCCTCGGGGCGCCTACACCCACAAGGCGGGCATCGACGCTGAAAACGCTACCGAAACAGTTTCGGGAATGTCAAGGCTTGTTTCTGTTGATTTTTCGTGTATGTTGCGGCCTGTGGCTGTGGCGCAAGCCATGTAACGTTTCAGAAAATGTGATTCAATTCCCGTTATGAGTTCCACCCCCCGCCTCGAGAACGGCCGCAGCAACCGCCTGACGATCCGGCAGGTGGCTGACCTCGCGGGCGTCTCCACCGCGACCGTGTCGCGGGTGATCAACGGCCGCGCCGACGTGTCCGATCGCGCGCGGGAAGCGGTCCTGCGAGTGGTGCGCGAGCACGGCTACAGCACGAACCGCACCGCTCGCGGGCTGTCGGCGGGGCGGACGGGCCTGGTCGGCGTGACCACGCCGGTTGTCCACCACTCGTACTTCGCGGTGATCCTCGACGGCGCCGGCGAAGCCCTGTACGAGCAGGACATGCGCATGGTGCTGTGCCCGACCCACCACGAGCACGACCGCGAGGTGTCCCTGCTCGAGCGCCTGATGCAGGGCACGACCGACGGCGCGCTGCTGATCCTGCCCGAGGAGTCGCCGGACGAGCTCGCGGCGCTCCACGACCACGGCTACCGGTTTGTGATCGCCGACCCCTTGAAGCAACTCGACGAACGCGTTCCGACGGTGTCGGCCGCGCACTCCTCAGGCGCCAGCGAGGCGGTCGAGCACCTGCTCTCGCTCGGACACCGCCGGATCGCGGCGATCACCGGGCCGCGGGGGTGGATCGCCACCGAGGAGCGGCTGCGGGGATACAACGGGGCGCTCGCAGCCGGCGGCGTGATGCCTTCGCCCGAGTTGGTGGTCGAATCGGACTTCCACGCCGAGGGCGGGGTCGAGGCCGCGCTGTCGCTGCTCGACCGGCCCGACCCGCCGACCGCGATCTTTGCGTTCAACGACATGCTCGCGATCGGCGTGATGCAGGCGGCACGGCTGCGCGGCGTGAGCATCCCCGAGCAGTTGTCGGTGGTCGGGTTCGACGACACGTTCGAGGCATCGATCGTGACGCCGCCGCTGACCACGGTTCGCCAGCCGCTGGCCGAGATGGGGCGGATGGCGGTGAATCTGCTCGCCCGCCAGCTCCAGAATCAGCGGATCGAGGCGCTGCACGTCCAGCTCGAGACCAAGCTGATCGTGCGCGAATCGACGGCGCCGGCGGCACCCGTTTCATAGACGCGCCAGCTCGCCGGGGATAGGGTCGGCGGAACACCCGCGTTCAGACCGAGGAGGAGTTCCCGTGGCCACGATCGTTCCGCCGGCGGTATCCGAGCATGACCTGTCTGCCGCGCTCGGTGAGTTCGCGCAGGCTCTGGGCGCCGAGCGCGTCGTCAGCGACGAGCACGGGCTGCGTGAGTGGCGCGACCCGTTCCAGCACGCCTCCTGGGACGAGTACACGGCGTCGGCCGTCGTCATGCCCGAGTCCGTCGAGGAGGTGCAGGAAGTCGTCCGCATCGCCGGTCGCTACGGCGTTCCGCTGTGGCCGCTCGGCCAGGGCCGGAACAACGGTTACGGGGGGCCGGCGCCGCGCGTCCGCGGGTCGGTGATCGTCTCGATGCGGAACATGAACCGCGTGCTCGAGATCAACGAGGAGCTCGGCTACGCGGAGATAGAACCCGGCGTGCGGTGGTTCGATCTGTACGAGGCGATCAAGGCCGGCGACCACCGGCTGATGCTGTCGATCGCCGACGTCGGCTGGGGCAGCGTGATCGGCAACACACTCGACCACGGGATCACGTACATGCCGTACGGCGTCGACTTCGGGCTGCCGTGCGGGATGGAGGTGGTGCTCGCCAACGGCGACGTGATGCGCACCGGGATGGGCGCGATGCCCGGCAACCGCTCGTGGCACGTGTACAAGCGCGGCCTCGGGCCGACGCCGGATCAGCTGTTCATGCAGTCGGGCTTCGGGATTGTGACCAAGATGGGCGTCTGGCTGATGCCCTACCCCGAGGTGTACATGCCGTTCTGGGTGCGGGTTTGGAACGACGACGACCTCGGTCCGGTGATCGACACCCTGCGGACGCTGATGCTCGACGACACGATCCGGATGGTGCCGCAGGTGGTGAACACGGTGGCGTACGGCGCGGTGTTCACGCAGCGCGACGAGTGGTGGACGGGACCCGGACCGATTCCCGAAGAGGGCCTGGATCGGCTGGCCAGGGGTCTCGACATCGGACGCTGGCTGATGCGGGCGGCGCTGTACGGCGACGAGGGCATCGTCGATCTCAAGTTCGCCAAGGTGCAGGAGGCGTTCGGGCGGATCGGCGCGGATGTGTGGGGAACGAAGGTCGCGCCCGAGGACATCCCGGGGTTGGAGAACCCGGCCGAGCGGGTCCAGGGCGGCGTTCCCAGCCTCGACATCAACGCGATGACCGCCTGGTATGGCGGTGAAGAGGGCGGCCACATCGGGTTCTCGCCGATCGCACCCCTTACGGGTCGTGACGCGATGGCGCTCCGCGACCTTCTCCGCGGGATGATCGAGAACGCCGGGCTCGACTACATCGCGGCGATGCTGCCGATCAACGCACGCTCGTTCGCCCACATCACGCTGATCATCTTCGACACCAAGAACGAGCCCCAGGCGCGCGCTGCCTACGATGTGGCTCGCCGCCTCGTCCGGGATGCGGCCAAGCTCGGCTACGGCGAGTATCGCGCCCACCTCGATTTCATGGACCTGGCGGCGGATCAGTACTCGTGGAACAACCACGCCTACCGGCGGTTCTGCGAGACGCTCAAGGACGCGCTCGACCCGCAGGGCATCCTCCAGCCGGGCAAGCAGGGGATCTGGCCCCGGTCGATGCGCGAGTCCTGACGCCTGAACACGGGCCCGGCTCGGCTACCCGGCTAACGGCGCACTCGCGCGCTCCCATTCGCCGAGCGTGCGGTTAGCCACACGGGGGGTGGCTGAATCCTCATTCACCTCGCGGCCGGGCGGCGACTGAGGAGTTAGCCGCGCTGGCGGAGCAGGAAGTCGAGCGTCGCGCTGTTGAAGGCGTCGGGGTCCTCGTGGAGCCCGGCGTGCGAGAGGTCGTCGAAGACGACGAGCTCGCTGCCGGCGATCCCGGTGCTGAGCGGCTCGGCGAAGCGCGTCGAGCACACCAGGTCGTGCGCTCCGAAGGTGATCTGTGTCGGAACGTCGATCTCGCGGAGCGCCGCACTGGCGTCGTGAGCCAGGACCGCGTCGGTTTGGGCGAGGAACGCGTCGACCGGCTGCGGGGGACGGCCGCGCACGAAGTCCACGAGCGCGTCGACGAACTCCGGCCGGTCGACGTACATCTCGGGCGTGAAGCACCACGGGAAGATCGCCTGGATCACGACGTCGGCGACGGTCGGAAGCACGGGCGCGAGCGTTCGCCACTGCTCGACGACGACCGCCAGATAGTGATCGGTGGCGGGCCAGCCGCTGTGCAGTGACAGCGACCGCACGCGACCCGGATGGCGGCCGGCCAGGTGCATGCCCACGGCGGCGCCGAGTGACACGCCCGCCACGTGGGCCCGCTCGATCCCGATCGCGCCGAGGAACGCCGCGACCTGGTCGGCATAGCCCTCGGTCGAATAAGGCCCGGCCGGCTTGTCGCTCTCACCCGTGCCGGGAAGGTCGATTGCGATGCAGCTGAAGTGCTCCGTGTAGGCGGGGAGCTGGAACGCGTAGCAGGCGTGGTCGGCCGACGTGTAGGGGATCAGCAGCAGCGGCTCACCGTCGCCCTGCACGTCGTAGTTGATCGTGAGCCCGTCGACTTTGACATCTGGCATGTTCGCTCCATTCTGGCCCAGGCGGCACTACCCCGCACGAACGCAGATCATCGCCGCGATCGACCAGTCGGGTCAACGCCTGCGAACATGTGCACCCGATGGAGGACGGAACCGCCAGAGCGCGCCTCGACTTCGACTTCGGCGATCGGTTCCTGCCGCTGCGCCGGCAGCTCGGCGTGACGTCGTTCGGGATGAACCAGATCGTGCTCCAGCCCGGGCAGCGGGGCCGGATCCATCGTCACGCTCGCCAGGAGGAGGTGTACCTGGTGCTCGAGGGTCGGCTGACGCTCGTGATCGAGTCCGAGCCGACCGAGCTCACCGACGGGCAGCTGATCCGGGTGGCGCCGCAGGTCCGGCGTCAGCTCGTCAACTACGGGCCGGGGCGGGTGGTGGTGCTGGCGCTCGGTGGCGCGGCCGAGCATCAGGGACGTGACGGCGAGGCGTTCGAGTCGTGGGACGACGACGGTCCGACGAGCCCGCAGGAGATGCCGATGCCGCCCGACCTCGCTCCGGGCGAGCTGCGCAACTCCTGAATGCACCCGACCGCGGCGAGGTTCCAGGAACGGCTGCGCGAGCAGGGCCTCGACGTGGACGTACAGATCCTGCCCGACTCAACGCGCACCGCGCCGGAAGCGGCAGCCGCCGTCGGGTGCGAAGTCGGCCAGATCGTCAAGTCGCTCGTGTTCATGCGCGACGGACAGCCGGTGATGGTGCTGTGCGCCGGCGACCGGCGGGTCGACGCGAAGCGGCTGGGGCTGAAGCCGGCGAACGCCGATCAGGCGCGCGCCGCCACTGGGTTCTCGATCGGCGGGATCCCGCCGCTCGGCCACGCTGAACCGCTCGAGACGCTGATCGACGAGTCGCTCCGGCGGTTCGCCACGGTGTGGTCCGCGGCCGGGACGCCGCACGCCGTGTTCGAGGCCGAGACCGACGCGCTGATCGAGGCGATCCCCCGTGGCGCGATCGTCGACGTCAGCTAACGCAGCCGCTCGACGAGCTCAGGCGTGATCTCGGGGAGCGAGTGCACGACCGCCGAGGCGAGCGCGAGCGCGTCCCCTGACGGCGGGTAGTGCTCGTTCGGGACGGCGATCACGGCCATCCCGGCGGCCGCGGCCGACCGCAGGCCGTTGCTCGAGTCCTCGATCGCCACGCACCGATCGGGACTCACCTCGAGCCGGCTCGCCGCCTCGAGGTACACGTCCGGCGCCGGCTTGCCGCGCGGAACCTCCTCTGAGGACACGGTGGCGCTGAACTCGCCGGCGAGCCCGGCCTCGTCGAGCGCGAAGTCGATGATCTCGCGGTTCGCCGAGGACGCCAGCGCGAGCGGCCACCGGCGGTGCAAGGTCCGCACGACTTCAGCGGCTCCGGGGAACAGCGGCAGATGCTCGGTGTACAGCTGTTCCATCCGCTGGACAACCGCGCGGTTGATGTCCGCCGCGTCCATGTCGACGCCGAGCTCGTCGCGTATATAGCGAGACCACTCGGGGGAGCTCATGCCGATCATGACCGTCGGCGCGTCGTCTCGCCAGTGCCCGCCGGACGCCTCGACGAACTCGCGCTTTGCCTGATTCCACAGCTGCTCGGAGTCCAGCAGGACCCCGTCCATGTCGAATATCACGGCCTGCGGCACGCACAGCGTTGTATCAGGGTCTTCGAACTTCGACCGCTGCCGAAACGTTCCCGGGTAACCATCTGGTACGTGACCTCTACTCAGGCCAGGTACCTGATCGTGCTGGCCACGGCGATTCTCTGCTACGCGGCGCTCGGCACCGCTGTTCGGCGTCGGCGTGATCGCTAGCCGGACGATCCTCGCCGGGGTCCCCGATCGGTTCGGCGCGCCGCGCACCGCTGACCGTCGCGGTGTCGATCGAGGCGGCGGGCCTCGCGGGGCCGGCCGCCACGACGAGCACGCCAGTCGCGCTGCTCGCGCTCGTCGTGCTCGCGATCGGCCAGGGACTCGCGGTCCCGTCACTCGGGCTGCTCGCGCTCGCATCGGTGCCGCCGAGCCGCCACGGCCGGACCGCGGGCGCGTTCTTCGCCTACTTCGACGCGGGCGTCGGGCTCGGCGGCCCGCTTGTCGGCCTCGCAGCGCACGCGGCCGACCCGATCGGCGGGTTGTTCGCCGCGGCCGGCGCCGTGCTCGCCACCGCGCCGGTCGCGCTTCTCACGTGTGCCCGGCCGCTTACGAAGCTGCTGAGCTCGCCTACTTGAGCATGCTGCGCGCGGCCGCCGTCCAGGCGGCCGTCACGTCGCGGATGAACTTCGCCTGTGTCGTCGCGAGCGAGGAAATCCACTCGACATCACTCTTGCCCGGGCCACGCTCGATCGAGCTGGCGATCGCCTTGAGCGCCTTCTCGTAGCTCGTCAACGTCGCCTCGCCGGCGGACTTGCCCTCCTCGATGATGCGCTCGTTGAGCTTGCGGATCCGCTGGGCGACCGCCTCGAGCCGGGGGTCGGCGGCGCTGGCGCCGTTCGTCTTGGCACCCGCCGAGCTTGACGATGCGGATGCAGTGGCACGTGACGTGCGCTTTCGCGTTGCACCGGTGCTGCGGCTCGACGTTGCGCTCTTCCGCGTGGTGCGCTTCGCGCTCGTTGACTTTTTTGCCTGGGGCACTACTACCTCCTTGGGGGGATCGAGGGCGACAAGCTAGCGACTTGCGCGGGCGATGCGCGCCAGCCGTCGTGCATGGCGAAACGGTTCCGGCGTGCGACGTCCGTACGAGGACGACAGAACGACCTCGATCGCGACGTCGAGCGTGGTCCGCCAGCCCGGGTGAACCGCGACCGGCCGCGCGCCGGCCCGGGTCCGCACCCAGGCGCCGACGCACGCGCCGTCGAGTGACAGCGGCGAGTGCGCGCCGCGCGCATCGCCTGGCCACGCGCCGTTCGCGAGCAGCGGCCGGTGAGTGACGCCGACGGTGGCCAGCCCCGTGACCGCGCCGAGTTGCAGCGCGAGTCCCGCGCGGCGCGGGTGGTCGGCGCCGGTGGCGTCGACGAGCAGCACGTCCGGCGCGACCGCGAGCGCGCGCACCGCGGCCTCGAGGCACGGACCTTCGCGGAGCGCGAGCAATCCGGGGACGTAGGGGGCGGCGGCTTCGCCGGTGACGGTCGACTCCGCGACCACCTCTCGTCCGCGCAGCACCGCGGCGGCCGACCACGCGGGATCCCCGGGGGAACCGGCACCCGTCTGCCCGCGCGGGAACAGGACGACGCAGGCGCCGACCGCGAGCGTTGAGACTCCGGGCAACCATGGCTCGGGTGCGGCGGCCGCGAGCGCGTGCTGCGCGTCGATCAGCTCATCGGCCGACGCGGGCCAGGACGTCACGCGATCGCGACGACCGGTGGCGCAGCGGCGGTGCGCGGTGGCGCCGTGGTGGAGCGCACCACGAGCGACGGCTCGATCAGGCGCACCTCGTTCGGCCGGCGGTTGTCGATACGGTCGAGCAGCAGTTCGAGCGCGAGCCGGCCCATGTCCGAGCGCGGCTGATGCACGGTGGTCAGCGAGACGTGCGCGAGGTGCGCGATCGAGATGTTGTCGTAGCCGACGATCGACACGTCGCCCGGCACGTCGACGCCGGCACGATCGAAACCCCCCAGTAGCCCCGCGGCGACCAGGTCGTTGGCGGCGAAGATCGCGGTCGGGAGCTCACGTCTGTGAAGCAACTCCCCGGCGGCGTTCATTCCGGCCTCCTCGGTGAAATCGCCGGGGATCACGAGCGCATGTCGCCCCAGCTGCCGGGTGCGCATCTCGCGCAGGTAGGCCGAGCGGCGCTGCGGGCCGCCGGCGCCGCTGCCCCCGTCGACGTGGGCGATCCGTTCGTGGCCGAGTCCGACGAGGTGGGCGAGCACCAAGCCGGTCCCGTGGCTCTCGTTGATCAGGACGTTGTCGGCATCGGCGTTGCGCAGCCCGCGCCCGACGATCACGCACGGCGCCTCGGCCGCGGCGGCGGCGAGGTCGGCGGCGGGCATCCGGGGGCTGACCAGGATCAGACCGCTGACCCGGTGCTCGAGCAGCGCGCTGAGCGCGGCACGCTCGCGGCGTGACGACCGGCCGCCGGCGGCAAGCAGCAGCTGGTAGCCGAGCTCGGACGCGAGCTCCTCGACGCCGCCGGCGATCTCGGCGAAGAACGGGTTGCGCAGGTCGTCGAGGATCACGCCGACGGTCTTGGTTCGCCGGCTGGCGAGGCTCCGCGCCATCGCGTTCGGCCGGTAGCCGAGCCGCGCCGCGACATCGAGCACACGCCGGCGCCGCTCATCGCTGACGTTCGGCCGCTCTCGCATCACGAGCGAGACCAGCGCGCGCGAGACCCCGGCCTCGCGCGCGACATCTTCCATCGTCGGCGCGCGCCGGGAGTCGGGAGCCGCCGCCGAGCGGCGTTTCATGCGTGGCATGCCGCGTGGAATCTACTTAGAGCGCGACAACATTGCAATCGTGTTAGAGCGCTCTACATCCACGTTCGGCCGACGTCATTTCTTGTCGTGGCCTTGACTTCGTGCAAAGCCACTGGTTATAGTCGCGCCTCGGTCCGTTAGAGCGCTCTAATCGCGTGGCGAGTTAGAGCGGTCCACGGCTCGGGAGAGAGACCACCGGAGACATGGCGAGCATCGACGATCGGCTGGCCGGCGCGCCCATTTCGTGGGGGGCGTGCGAGATCCCGGGCTGGGGCGTGATGCCCTCTCGCGATCGGGTCCTGGGGGAGATGGCGGAGCTCGGCCTGCGAGGCACCGAGCTCGGCGCGCCGGGGTTCTTCCCCGACGATTCGGCGACCATCGCGGATTCATTGACGCGGCACGGTCTCGAGCTCGTCGGCGGGTTTGTCGCGCTCGTCCTCCACGAGACGGACCTGAGCAGCACGATCGAGGAGGCGCGGAGGTCAGCGCGGCTGATCCGAGACGCCGGCGGCCAGATGTTCGTCGTCGGGGTCGTCCAGGACCTCGAGTGGAGCGCGCCGCAGCAGCTCGACGACGCGGGCTGGGCGCGGCTGGGTCGCAACGTGGGTGCGATCGAGCAGTTGGCCGGCGAGTACGGATTGACGCTGGCCGTGCACCCGCACGCCGGCTCGTTGATCGAGACCGCCGAG